>JGI24025J20009_10001995_pt1 | contig 15034 bp, 9 predicted proteins | sample Cruoilmetagenom3_FD_20009 | JGI IMG/M metagenome (IMG submission 20009)
GTTGACACAGACAAAAGCGTAATCATATTTGAATATAATTTTAAAAGGTGCTAAAATATCCAACAAAGAGTGCGATAAATTTCTTACCCTTTCTATCATATAAAAGTTTGGGTATATGTCAAGGATAAATTTAAGAAAAAGAATAAAAAAATTCAGAAGTAAGTTAAATATATCTCAGGATAAACTTGCCAAAAAAGCAAATATCCCTTTCTGCACCTTAGTTAAGATAGAGGCTGGGCATACACCAAATCCCTCTATGGAAATACTTATAAAAATAGCCGATGCTTTTGAAATTGGTTTGGATGAGTTGGTGGGAAGGTGGAGCAATAATAAATAAATATTTTAAAAATGGGTTGTGTTTCTAATTATTGCTATTTATTAGAGTCCAAATCGATTTTTCGCTAAGTAATATATAGTAACCAATAAAGAAGAATAATGATACAAGAAATGTCAAAAGAAAACATAAAAAGTGAACAACAATTTCCTAATATGCCTTCGGAGCCATGCTGGAAAGAAAGCATTCAAGCAATTAAGGACAGTTTAAGATTTAATTCCTTTAATAGTTTCCGTAAACATCTAGTCGATACTTTACCACAAAATTCGTATAAAACCCGAGAAAGAAACTTTAGTTATATTACAAAACGATTCTTTCCAAATCAGTCACTAGATCAACTAACTGTAAAGGTGTGGAAATATTATAAAAATGAGGGTCTTCTAAAAAATATAATGAGGTTTCAATTCCTATATAAAGAGAGGTTAGTGTCTAAATTTGTTGAAGAAGAATTATCTGTTTTTGAGCCGGGTTCACCTTTAAGCAAGAATGTGTTTGAAAGATTTGTTAATCGTGTATATAAAACGACTAAGCCCAAAGCTGTCGCTAGAATCAGTCATACCCTTTGCAAATTAGGTTTTATTGCTCGGAAAGGTAAGGAATATTCAGTTCTCAGCAAACCACTGCCAAAATTATCATTAGTGATTTTAGTTCACGATATTTTTGCCCCCACTCCACAAACTGTGAGTATAAAAGAAATTCTATCAAATTCATTCTGGAAATATTTGGGCATTCGAACGAATTCCCAAGTGCGTCAAATTCTCAAAGAAGCAGCCGCCAATGGATTGATAGCAAAATATATCACTGCCGACCAATTGGAGCAAATTACTACTAAATATGGCTCAGACGAATTTCTTCAGAGAAAATTAAAGTTATGAAATTAAAAGAATTAGTAGAGATTACTCAAAAATTGAAGGAAAGGCCTTTACCTGGACGAAAACTTTATATCTGGATAGGAAGAATAGAAAAATTACGAGCAGCAATACCCAAGGAGATTCTACAAGAAATTGATATTCTCAACCTAGACCTCCAGCCGAATACTTCGGATGATTCTAGAGTAGGAAAAGAAATAAAGAAAAAATTAAATTCAGAGTTGAACGCTCTTGCAACAAACTTAAAGAAACAACAAATTCTCACTGTATTAAATTCCTCTCTTCTTGCTCGGTATAAAGTTCCATTGACCCCTTTATATAAATACTATTTAAAAGACCGTACTTTGGCAATTCTTCATTTACCGCTTACATCCTACAGTGAAGAACTTCCTAAGTATATTGAGTTTAAACCAGAATCTTCATTGAAATATTTTGAGGGAATTTTACCGGAGGAACATAAGCAAAACATTGTTAAGGAGGAATGAGAGATGAATAGGCCACCCCTAAAAGAATTAATTAGACGGATTAAAGATAAGCCCGAAACGACTATTTTGCTTTTACCTGCTATCAGAAGCGGCGAAAGCACAGTTAACACATTTTATTTTACTCCTTCGATTCAGGAATATTTTGAGGAGATATTTGAAAGAGTGATCACCGGACGAGGGGGAGGCTTCTGGATTCAGGCTGAATTTGGAGCTGGCAAAACACATTTTTTAGCTACGCTTGCTTGTCTGCTAACTAATGTTTCAAAAGATTTTTGGGACCCGTTGAACAACGATGAGATAAAGAAATGTTGGAAGCGACTTAGAAATAAAAAACTTTTTCCTGTGGTTATAAGCCTTAAAGGTGAAGCGGATGTCGAAGGCGAAGACAATCTTTATAATATAGTTGAGAAACATATCGAGGAGAGTCTTGAGGAAAAACATTTATTGGAAAAGTGTACTATTACAGCCACCGATGAACTGATAGAATGGTATAAATCAAGTGGCTTGAAGAAAGAAATAGACCTTTTTATTAGGGAAAGGACTTCTGCAGCTCAGGAGAGACAAAATAAGGACTCATTAGCAAAATTTATCAGGGAATATTGTAAAAAAGAAAAAATAAGGCCAGATATTCCGGGAACAACGAAAGAGAGATTTAGCCATATATATCGACAGATTATTACCCAGGGTTATACAGGGCTTCTCTTCATTATCGATGAATTTGAATGCTGGCAAGCCAAACATCCAAGGGGGAGCCGAGAATATGCAATTGATGAAGAAGTATTAGAAACTTTGGCCTGGGAATTACCCAGAGGGAAGGGCTTAGAGATTTATATTATTGTGGCATCACAGCAACCCGTGCCAACAAAGTTATTGGGAGAGCGATATAAAAATTTTCTCCTTCTTGCTGACAAGTATGAACGCGACTACGATGAAATTGTTTCTTACCGAGTGCGTGATCTTATTAGTGAAAAACAACCGGAGATAGAACACTACTATGAATATTACTACAAAGAGTTTAAATTCCTAAAAAATGTATCTAAAGAATATTTTTTGCGAATTTTCCCCTTTCAGCCTCGCTGCTTTGAAGCCATCAGATTAATCACACGTCGCGGGTTGCCGACGGCTCGCGCAGGGATAGGGGTTCTTTGGGAAACACTTGAAGATACTATTTTGTCGAGGGATTCATTAGTAACATTAAATGATCTCATGATTTCAAGCGACCTAATTGATGATTTAAACATACAAGAATATAAAGCTTCTTATGAGGCTTATAAGGTAGCAATAGATAGCTTGCCTGATTATTTTAACCCGGATGAAAAAGAGGAGAAAGAAATCGCTGAACGGATCATCAAGACTCTTTTCCTCTGGCACATCGCTTATTTCGAAACTCCACGGTATCTTTCGGAAGTTGACCTGACCGAAGCTACTCTTACTACTGGCGAAATCGTAAAAGGCGAAGATGAAACTAGGTTAATTCTTAACAAGATTCGTGACCTTCAACAGGTGGAATACACCAAGGAAAAAGGCGCTATTTTCAAAGTAGCAGAAAAAGGAGTGCTCAAACCCTCTCAAATTTTCAAAGACCTAAAAAAGAAACTGTTTGATCCATCACAGATTCAAAGACACTGGGAGAATGGGTTGAAATTATCTCTTCAGGAGACAGGCGGACAGGAGAGTCTTTTTGGGGATTATGAATTTGAAACATCAAAAATTTACAAGATTGATTATAAAAAAATTGAATATCCAGGAGAAGTGATTCTTTCCAGAAATTGGCGCTCAGATTATGGAGAAAGAATTAGAGAAAATCTTCACTTTAGAGTAGTTTTCTTAACGAAACCAGTTGAATTTGACCTAAAAGAAATTGAAGATCCCCGGATTGCAATTTGCATCCCATCGGAACTTACAAATGCTGCTTGTGAAGAGGCTCGTAACTACTGGACTCTTCAAGAAATGCAAGAGCAATATAAAGATAAAAGTGGCAGTGAGGCCGAGGAAGTACGGGAGTGGTTGGCTGGAAACAAAAGGAATATTATCAGGAATCTTTTAAATAAACAAATTTTCATATATAGAAGCGGAAAAATTTTGACGGCTCGGCAGATGGGTATGGATCTTAAGAAAGTATTCGCTACAAATAGGGTGGAAGGGATTGTAAAAGGAATAGTTTCATATCTTCTTGCAGATGCTTATCACGATTGTCCAATTAACTCAAATGCTTTTGGGAAGCATTTTAAATCAAATGATGCTAAAAAGGTTTTTGATGGTCTTTTCAAGGGTATTGGTGGTGCCAGTGCGAGTGCATGTGAGAACTTTGCACCGGCATTAGGCTTAAGTGAAATAGGGAAACCTCAAAAATTCAATCCGCGGGAAAGTAAAGTTTTTGAAATTATTACAGAGAAATTTAAGGAAAATAATGAGGAACTACCCTTATGGAAATTATATGATGAATTACAAAATAAATACGGTTTGACTAAAGAAATGGTTACTCTTTACTGTCTCTGTTTTGTTGTTAGAAGAAGACCACCGGTAGAAATTATACTGAAGCCAATGAACTGCCTGGGATTGGATGGGAACAAAATTACATTTGAGAATCTAAGACAGGTTGAATGGAGGGCAAGATTTGATGAAGATTTTGATACTCTCTCACGAAGCACTGCGGAAGGTTGGAATGATGTTGTATCCATTGCTAGGATAGTTAATCCTAATTTAAGAACAGCTACTACACATGAAGAAATTCAAGCCCAGGAATCTATACTATTACAAACCTTGGAAGAAATCAGAAAGAGAAATATCACTATAAAGGATAATTTGAAACTCCTTTCAACAAGATTTAATGAAGAAATAGAAGAAGAAAAATTTGCTATCCTGGAACATATTGGACGGATTGCTAAAAGCCAGAATTTTTCAGAATTTTATCAGCACTTTAAAACCGAAGAAAAGGCTGAAGAAAAATTTGAAAATGAATTTGAGGAGTATAAAAAACTAAGCACAGTAGCTGAGCAGAGCGCTGAATTATTAGGTATGACGACATATCTCGCTGATGCCGTGTTGCCTGAAAAAGATAAACTTGCTCTGGAGAAAATGATAATTATTAAACAGTTGAAACTTAATAGTCTCTTGACTAATCCCTCTCGGATTGGGAGTCTGGGGAAAAATTTTGAAAAGTTCAAAGATTCTTTACAACGGAAGTATCAAATACACCATCGAGATTATTATAAAGGATTAAAAAAACTACATAATAAATTAGAAGATGTGGAAATCAAGATAGATGCACTAAAGAAATTAACCAAGATTCCAGAATTAGGTGAGATGATTGAGGAAAAAATGGAGGCGCAATATCGTGAGTTATTATCAAAGACAATGTTATGCCCAGCCATTGATCCAGTCAGGATAGAAACAAATCCTTACTGTCCGGATTGTCCTTCCCGCTTAAACCTAACGATGACAGTCCCGGAAGATGAGGTAGAAGACTTTATGCGCAAAGTTGGTAAGGCTTTGGATAGCCGTAAGAGAAATTTATCTCAACTCCTCACCGAGAGAATATTGGCTGAAGACAAAGGAAACAGGTTAGATAAGTTGCTCAAAGCTATACGTGCAAGCGAATTAGACAGATTTGTTATTGCTCTCAGCGATGATTTAATAGAACATTTAAGAAAATGTATCAGTAAAGCCAATATTGTGACAACATCAAGACCTATATTATCTAAACTATTGGAGAGATTTAGCATTGTTGATGATGAAAATCTTGAAGAAGTGGTTAGGGCTTTTCGTGAAGAATTAGAGAAAGCATTGGAAGATTTGAAAAAGAAAAATCCAAAGAAAAAGGTGAAGATATATTTGAGGTAGGGAAAAAGCATGAAACAGGAAAAAGAAATCTCTGTTGAAGAATTCATCAAAAAGTATGGGAAACCTTATCACCCTGAAACCGACGATTATGATGTGCCACCGTTTCAGGAGAACATAGATAACGCTTCTAAATCATCAAAGATTTACAATATGCATATGTACTGGACAAAGCAAGATCCCTACGTAGTGAAAAAGTATATCGAACACTACACAAAACCCGGTGATATTGTCCTTGATGCTTTTGCTGGCACTGGAATGACTGGAGTTGCAGCAATGATATGCGGAAGACATGCGATACTTTGTGAAATATCTCCGGCTTGTATTCATATAGCTAGAAATTACACTACTCCAACTGACCCTTATGTTCTACAAAAAGCATATTATGAATTACGAAAGAAATTTGAGCCGGAGATGAAACCACTTTATCGTACAATCTGCCACAATTGTGGTAATAAAGATGCACAAATTGCAAATACAATACTTTCTGATGTTTATAAATGTCCTCGTTGTAAGGCAGATGTGCTTTTTGCTGGCGGCGGAAGGTGGGATGTGATGAAAAAAGGAGAAAAATTTAAAAAAATTAAATGTGATGACTGCAAATACGAATTTAGTAAAGCCAAAGCTGACTTTGTCCGTTTTGAACCAATTGAAATCCGGGTCAATTGTGGCCAGTGTCGTGTGAAAGGTGAAAAGAAGTCCAAACCTTTAGATGAAAAAGATTGGGAATTATACATTCAGATTCATGGTGGTCCTACAAAAGTAATCCGTGAGGGGGATGATGAATGGACAGGATACAAATTTGTTCCTGCCGAACAGTTTGTAGATAAATTAGGCAATGAAGTTTATCATAAAATGCTCAAGAAATCTAAAGAAGATTTTATTCCACCTCAACAGTCACCATATTGGTATCCTAAAGATGTAGGGTTTTTTGGAGATGAACCCAAGCGAAATTTGAAACGCGGTATTACACACGCCTATCAGATGTTTTCTCGACGAAATTTAATTGCTTTAACGATTTTGTGGTATTACATAAATAGAACTAAGAATGAAAAAATAAAAGATTTGTTAAAGTTTATCTTTACAGGGTTAGTATTTCAGGTTAGCTTGCAAAGTAAATGGCGATTAAGTGGGGGGACAGGTATTCGTGTTGGGACTTTATATATGCCTTCATTAATAAATGATTTAAGTTTACCTAATTTTCTTGATGGGAGGGTAAAAGATGTTTTCAAAGGAGAACAACAACTCATTATAAATAAAGCAAAATCAATCGTGAAAGTTTCGGGGTATTCTGCCCGTAAATTGGCAAATATTAGTGACTCTTCCGCAGATTATGCATATTATGACCCACCCTATGGAAAGAATATAAATTATAGTGAATTGAATATAATGTGGGAATGTTGGCTTAATAATTTTACAAATATTTCTGAAGAAATCATTGAAAATGATTATCAAAATAAATCTCGCCAAAGATATGGAGAAATGATGTTAGATGCATTTACAGAAGTCTATAGAATCCTTAAACCAAATAGATGGCTGAGTCTAGTATATAGCTATAGCGATCCATCGATGTATAGCCTTATTCAAAAAGTTGTTCATGAGGCAGGATTCGTAGATGAAGGTGAAGTCTTGCATATTAATTCCCACCGTAAGACCCATAGTCAAATCCAGTCGGATATTACTCAACAGCGGTTTCTTGTTCTCAATTTCAAAAAACCAGAGTCTGGCGTGAAAAAAACAATTATGAAGTCGGAAGATATAGAACTTGATGTAATTAAAGTCGTGCAAGATTTTCTTACTAAAAATCCAGGAAAGACAAGAGATTATATTTATGACCAGGTGATTAAAAAATTATTTCCTTCTGTAAAAATTCAAAAATTTAATCTTGATGAAATCCTTAAAAACTTCTTCCGTAAAGTTGGAGATGAATGGTATGCACCAGGAACATTGGTTACCCGGAAAAAAGCAGAGGAGGGACCTCAGGGTGAGCTATTTCCCGGACCACCTATTCCAGAACATCCGGAAAAAGAGGTTATTTTAAAATTACAAGAGTTTCTCAAGAAATATGGTAAGACACCTTATAGAGAAGTGCGCGAATTCTATCTTCGTAAGATAAATATTCCCATTGAACGAGATTTTGATGAACTGGTGAAGGAAAATTTTATAGTTGAAGAAGGTAAGATACGATTGCCTAATTTTGAGGAACAACAGCGAATGCAGGATGTTGCTGTCCAATACAAAAAAGCACAGATCAGACGGTTTTTGGAAAGTAATTTGAAAAATATTCCTTCTCAAAAGGGAATTTGTGAATGGATTGAATTTTGCTACCAGAATAGTTTTTTCAAAGAAGGATGGCTTTTATTTAATTCTGTCAGTGAGAGCGAAGTTACTCCTGAGTTATATAAAAATACAAAGAAGATTGCTGAAATCTGTAAGATTAGATCCGAATAAGAAATTAGGAGAGGAATTAATGCGGTCTATTGAAATTGGACGTATTCAGAAAAGCAAATCAATAAGCATAATTTTTAGACTCCTGGAAATTGAGAACCAATTTTTTGTGGACATACGACAATATGTAAAAAGTAATAAGTTCACCGGATTTACTAAAAAGGGTATCGCTTTTAATATTAAATATGTTAAAAATATGATATCCCAGTTAGAAGATGTTGTAAGCTTTGTCTCTTCAAAAGACTGGGAGAAGAAATTTGATGAAACTTATGATGCTCAAATGAATAGGATTAAGGAAGGGAACGCAATAATTAATAGTATTTATAAATATCTCGATAATCAGGTGGGAGAAATACCTGCTGAATCTGAGATAATGAACTGGGTGAAATATTGCTACGATTTCAAACACTACAAATTAGCAGTCAAAATCTTTGATTCAATAGATGAACAATTGTTTTCAGATGATGAGTTTAGGAAATTAAAAAAAATTGCAGAAATTTGTAGGATTAAATCAGAATAGTAGGATTATTATATGGAAATATGTTTAGTTTGTGAAAGCAAGGTCGAAGAATGAGAAAAACATTGCCAGAAAATATTAAAGAATATTTCGATTTACTTTTTGAAGACCTAACGGGAACGAGACTAATAGTAGTCTTGGACCCCAATGGATTGCTAAAACTTGGAGATAAGTATATTGATTCTAATAGGAAAAATTGGCAAGTTTATCATTATTATGAAAATGATTTCTCATTTAGAAGAGAGTATTTTCAAAAACCAATTGATCCTAACTTTGCTCATATCGTTTGGGTTACTAACCCTTCTGGAAAACATCCAGAAAAAATCAATCTGAGTTACATTCCAGATATTCTGGAGAAAGCTGAGGGGATTTTTGATTTAAGGATTGACAATATCTTGGGGAGACTTCTTCCAAGAGAAACTTGGCCACCAGAAGAGACATTATTTGCTTATGAAAGGGAAATTAGTCCTAACTTAGGAACTTTTATCACTAAGACGAAAGAGTTTCGTAGATTCATCGGTCCCAGTATTTCTCTCAATAAGAGCCACATTTTAGGAATAATCTTAGCCAGTAATAATGAAACATTACCTTTGAAGGATCTGATTTTTGAAATACCTAAACCAGAAGATCTTCTTTATCGCTATGTTAGTTTAATATATGCCTATGATTTCGATGCTCAGGATAGACAAACTTGGACAAATCTTATAAAGGAAAATGCCCGGGTAGATGCTAAAAATATACTTCCCTGTTTAGATACAGAAAGAGAAGATTTGGCTGTTTTCTTTTATGTTTTTGAGATTTTTAGTAATTATGATGTTAGAAATTTAATCAATCAAATGAAAGGATTAGGAATTTTAGGATTTGAACCAATAGCATGGGGAAATTATGCGAGTGAGATTTTACCAGACTTACGGAAGCATAAAGAGATATGGAAAAAAGTAGTATGTCTAGCTGAAGATATTCTTCCAGAAGGTGTAGTTAATAGAATTATAGAATGCCTTCCTTTAGAAAGCAAAGAGCAAATATCTTGTGCAGTTGAGAAGGAATCTTCTCCACTTTTTGTTTATGGATTGTTAATTGCTTTATTAAAAAAGGTTTTAGAAGATAAGGATTGGAAAGAAAAAGAAAAATTCGTAATAAATAACTTAAAGACCCACCTTCTTTCCCAGGAGGATGCTCCACAAAGCAAATATCTGGCCGATACCAAGGCACTTCTTTTTTTCTTCATAGAAATGGCATTTATTCGAGAGACACTTGGAAAAGATTTTAATCCCAAGGCTGAATTGGCTTCAGTTCTTAAATGGTATGAAACAAACGAAATTTACCGATTGGAACTCTCTTTAACGAAAGCAACACGTTCTCTCAAAGCTATTGGAGATGTGAAGCTTAGAGAAACTCTAAATGAATATTTAGAGGAAGATATTAAACTTCAAGTTGAACAGTATTTGGAAAAGATCGATTTCTATTTATCTAACACCATTGAAAAAAATGTGAAAGAGTATTTCTTACACCCAAGGCTTTCTATAAATATGATTAAAGATTGTATTATAAAAGAAGGGTTTGAGCCATCTAACAAATCTCGACTCTGGCTCTTGGTTTTTGATGGAATGCGTTTAGATACATGGAAAGAAATTGTCAAACCATGTCTTGCTGAAAAATTTGAAATTTTTAAAGAAGATTTATATCTCTGTCCACTTCCCTCTGTGACTGATGTAGCTAGAATCTCTTTGCTTGCTGGAAAATTACCTTCGGAATGGCAAGATTATCGGGGCCGATTTACTAGTGACCACAATATTCTTGCTTCAAAGCTATTTAATCTTTCATTTGATGAAAGCAGAGAAAAATTACGAACAGTGGTAGGTAGTGAAACCGACTATGGACAGAGAAAATTAGACTTTAATATTAAGCCTTACAACATTCTAATTTATAATCTGAGTGATGACTGGATCCATAGTTTTAGAGGAGACGTTCAACAATTAAATGACACAATCCGAGGGATTCTAATAAGAGACATTTTACCTGATTTGGAAGTCCGAATAAGCGAAAATGACCGTATTTTGGTTACCAGTGATCACGGTTTTGTTGAACTAAGGAAAGAGAAAGAAATAAATGTAAAGGCTAAGGACCAAACTCAGATTGTCTATCGCTACCTTAAGAATATAGAGCATTCTCGAGGTTTAAAAGTTCAGTATAAATCAGATGAATTTTATACAGTGGCCAAAGGAAGGGTTTGGTTTGGTAGAGAAAGGGGTCGCTTTAGTAGGTATTCTCACGGTGGAGTTTCTTTGGCTGAAATGGTTGTACCTGCTGTGGTTTTGAAAAAGAGTGGCATTGTCATAGTTGAGTTTGAAATATCCAAATTTCCAAAAGAAGTTGAAGTTTTAGAAGATAGTCTCGTGTCTGTAGAGGTAGGGGTTAAGAATATAGGAAATAGAGAAGAGCCTTTTGAATTCTTTTTTGAGTTAGATTCTGGTGAAAGAAAGCCTTTCAGACATAAGTTACGGCCTTTAGGAGAAAAGATTCTATACTTTGAATTCAAGCCCACTTTGAGAAATAGAAGAATCGAAATGCGACTAACTTATAAAAATGCTAAAAAGAAGCAAGTTAAGAAAACAGGAGCTATTCAAATCAAAGTAATTGGTAGAAAAGAAAAAGTTGAATTTGAATTAGGTGCACTTGATAGAATAGATGAGGCTTTAAATGGAAAGGAATAAACTTCGGGAGGACCAAATGGATTTTGGTAAGAAGATTACACACTATTTAGAAGATAGGGTTGTTCTTAAACCTTTAACACGCTGGAATGAGGCTTATAAAGAATTTCCTCGTTATGTAATGGAATATTTAGTTGCCCGATATGTAGAACCACAGAACCCCGTACCCGGGCAGCAAAAAATTGATCGCATTCTAAATGAGCATTATGTAGAAAGCGGTGCCAAAGAATTAATAAAAAGTAAAATAAAAGAGCTAAGTGAATATACGCTTCTGGGCCAATTGCGGGTACGTTTGGATGCCGGCAAAGACCATTACTGGGCAGAAGTTCCCGCGCTGGGAGACAACTTTGTTCGGATAGGAAGAAAAGTTTTGAGAGAATACGGGGATGCTCTTCTTGCTGGGGGTGCATGGGGAACAATGGTTGTGGAATATGATCCTCAATATGAATTGAAAGGTCGTATCTATCCATTCAATATCCGCGAATTTACTCCTTTTCAGATTACAAGATTATCGCTTGATGATTACCTTGAAAAGCGGCAAAATTTTAATACCCATGAATGGATCGACTTGCTTGTTCAGAGCATTGGATTCAATCCAGCCAAATTCAGCCAGCGGGAAAAAATGCTAATGTTAATGAGGCTGGTTCCCTTTGTGGAAGCCAATTTTAATTTACTTGAACTAGGGCCACGTGAAACTGGTAAAACTTATACTTACAGAAATACTTCCAGTAAATCATTCGTTATTTCAGGAGGCAAAACTACACCGGCTACCTTATTCTACAATATAGCATCAAGAAAAATTGGTATTTTAGGGCAGAAGGACGTTGTGTTTTTCGATGAAATTGGTAATACCAGTTTTTCTGACCCTGAGGCAACGATAAGTGTACTCAAGGATTACATGCAAACTGGAAAGTTTTCTCGCGGCCCTCAAGAATTTAATTCACAGGCCAGCATTGTGTTAGCGGGAAATATCGACACAGACATAGAGAAAAAGAAACCAGCTCCCCATTATCACCATTTATTCATAGCATTGCCTCATGAATTGGGTAAAGATGCAGCTTTCTTAGATAGACTGCATGCATTTATTCCTGGTTGGGAGATGCCTAAAATTAAGCCCGACAACTATGCTCAAGGATACGGATTTGTTACTGACTATCTGGCTGAAATTTTCACTCGACTGCGACGGAAAAACTATCAAACTATCGTGAATTCTCAGGTTAAATTTCTAAAAATGACTGGGCGAAACCAGGATTCAATAAAAAAGACAACTGCAGGGCTGTTAAAACTCATATTTCCTCATCGAAATCCCCAGACAATCCAATCAGATGAAATTGAACTTTGTTTAGCATTGGCGGTCGAGTGTCGCCAGAGAATAATTGGCCAATTGGCTCTTTCCTTTCCTGAAGAATTTAAGGAATTAGAGTTAAATAAACAAATACAAAAATCTTTTTGATTCATAAAAATAGGGATAACATATCCTTTTTTGTTGTCACAGGGACGGTTGTTAGTGCTCAGTAATTAAGTAACTTATTTGTTATAATTTAACACAATACAACAAAATTTTTATAATTTATATAAGATAATCTCTATAAAAACAATGTTATTTATTTCTGATAGTGTAAAATGGGTAGAGGTGAATAACAATGATACCAACTGATGCTATAGTATATTAGGAGTTTTACTTATCTTCTGAAAGCCTTATAAGAAAACTCTTACTTACATGGGATACTGTAAGAACAATTATTCCAAAAGAGAATGAGCCTTTTACTATACATCATAATCTTTCGGGAACTTGCTCACCCTTGCAATTTGATTTCAAGCTTTATGAAAAAATAAATGATGCAGCTCAAAATGAGATTATAGGCTATTTCATCATTCCTGATTCAGATAGGTGATAAATAGCTGTCCCTATATTTTTACCAAGAAATATCCAGAGTACACGAGAGCTTAGAGTATGTCAATTCAATTATAAATAACCTTAGCTTAGTGCCTCAAGGTTTTTAATATCTGAAAAAAATAAAAACACGAATTAAAAAAGTACCGTTTTAAATAAATAAGGATAGACCCTATTTGTTTTACTCAAAATATTAAAAGTGTGACAAAGAACCATTCCCTGTCACACATAAAAGAGTAATTAGCATGGATTTAAATAAAAGTAAAAAAAATATAGATATATTGAGAGATATTATTCAAAAAGATAAAAAAGTTGCTGCTTTTGTTGGAGCTGGGACTTCTAAAACTCTTGGAATAAAAGATTGGCCTGAATTATTGGAAGAAATGAATAAAGAGTTTGGAGCAGATATAAATATAATAAAGAGTATTAATAAATATGGATTTGTTGGAACTGCTACCATAATTTACAATTCAAGAAAAAAAAGGGAAACAAAACATTTATATAATACATTTATGCATAAGCAATTTGAACCTAAATGTACAAAATACACAGGTGCGCACATCGAAATTCTCAATACATTTAAAGTAATTTTAACTACAAATTACGATGTAAGTTTTGAAAATGCTTTTAATGCTCAGGAGCGTTATTTTAAAAAAAGAGGATATGAATCTAATGAAAAATTGGAAAAATGGAAATTACCTTATTTTAAAATAACTGAGATCCTTTTACACCCTCATTTGTTAGTATATCTTCATGGTAATAATGATGAAAAGAGATATGTTTTTCTAGAAGATGAATATAAGTGTAATTATCCTAGCAATTATATTGATAACCCATCCCCTTCAGAATTAGAAAGGTTTTTAAGAGATGTATTTAATGATTTTACCTTGGTATTTATTGGATTTAGTTTTAGTGATGAAAATTTTTGTAATTTTTTTGAAAGGGTAATGAAAGAATTTCAAGCAAACAGAGAAAATTTTATTAATATATACAATGAAGATTATTTATCTAATATGCCTTCACATTTTATAGTAATATCAGATGATGAATTAAAATATTCTGTTAATAAACAGGATATTTTTAGTATTTTTGAAAAAGGAAATGAGAATTGGAAACAACTTTTTATTGATAGTTCAAAAGATGAATTATTATTCAAAAGTAACGCAGAAGTAATAATTAATAATTTATGGTTAATAGATGATGTCAAGGAAAAAATTAGTAAAATTTATTATAGATGTCTTGATAATCAAAAACGCTTTAAATTTTTAGAAAAAAATAAAATAAATATAATTAGTTTTGAAAAAGCTGAGTATAGAGAAATTGAAAATATTTTAACAGATTTACAGATCCAAGAAACTACAATCGGTAAAAACTTAGAATTGGAGGTAAAAAATGTTTAGAGATTTTTATCAGATAGCTCTAAAAATTGATAACCTTATCAAAGAGTATTCCCCAGAAAAAATAAATATTATTGAAAAATATATTAAAGAAAATAAAGGAATTGAAAAATATTTTTTTAATAAAATTGCTGTTTCTCCAAATTCTTTTTATTGGTTAAATTCACTTAAAGAAAAAGGTTATTTTAATCCAGAAAATAATCCTACATCCTATGAAGATTCCCAAAAAGATTACCATGTTACACCTTATTGGCATATATTGAATTATCTAAGGAAAGTAACTAATGATAATTTACGAAACTTTGATCAAAAAATAACAGATATCTTAGTAGAAATTGTAAATTCAATTATAAATTATAAAGATAAAAATGGTAGAAGAATAGATAATTATAAAACTGATTTATTTATGGTAAAAATAATTCGTACTTTTCCGAAAGAAAAAATAGAGAAACAACATATAGATTTTATAAAGGTAGCTTTACAAACAAACTGGAGCAGTTCGCTTTTACAATCAGAAATAGGGGAATATTTTATACCAA
>JGI24025J20009_10002000_pt1 | contig 15006 bp, 16 predicted proteins | sample Cruoilmetagenom3_FD_20009 | JGI IMG/M metagenome (IMG submission 20009)
CTCGGAAACTCGTCTCCTTTTCCTGTGCTATGGTTTTGATATCCTCCTCAGAAAGTTCCCCTCCAAGAATGCTGCGAATTACGAAATCATTTCTGGTGCCAAAGAGCCTGGTAAAATCTTCTTTAGTAAATTTTGCCCCTCTTTTGGCAAAGGTCTTTTGCCAGGCAGCAAAATGGAACGAGTTAGAATCAGTAATAACTCCGTCCATATCCCAAAGAATGGTCTTTTTTGAGCGTGCGAAGACATAGAATAGGGAACTGCCTTCGGCTATAACTGTGTTGTCTTTAAGGGCAAGCACTCCCTTAGTTTCCACTAACCTTCTTGTCAGTTTAGTAACCCAGGCAGAGATTTGGATTGGTTCTTTAATAGGCGCTACCTGTTTGAATCTTACCTCGCTTTTAGCAGTGACACCAAAATGAATTCCGTGGCAGAGAATGGCGTAAGCAGTTACTTCATCAAGAAGAGTGTAAAGAATGCCGCCATGAACTGCATTGTCCCAGCCTTGGTGGTATTCTCCTGGAGTGAACTCCGCCCTGACTTTTTCTCCATCGTAAATAGGTTTTAGCTTTAGCCCTATGGGATTGTCTTCTCCACAGGCAAAACAAAGTCTGGCTGAGTACTCAACATCTAATTTGGGAATTTCCACTTGTTATCCTCCTTTCCCTGGGTTTCTCAGCTTAACAACCCACCTGCCGTTCTGAACTCTTCGCGTCTCTCATCCTGAGCCCTTCGCTTCACTCAGGGTGACACAGAGTGCTTTTCCTTAGGTTTCGTTATATGCGGAGGGCGAAGATATAATGGCTGCAAGGTAGCTGGGTCATCTCGCTCTCCTCTATTCAGTCTTTGCCAAGCTAATATAGCTAAGAAACCAGCCCGACGCAACCTAATATAAGCTTGTGGTATTATAGCTTGCCTGCCCAAATTTCGCCTTATTTCATTTGCTATTTCTGGAGGAATTTCACCACAAAAAATAGTTTCTTGCTTGATTCCCTGACACAAAGCCTCAACAGTGGTTAAATGCTCTTTCTCCAGGCAATGCCATTCATTGTCTTTCTGCTGATAAAGAGCAGTGGCAATTTCCTCACGACCTGCCCCATGAATGGGGCACAAGGGCAACTCAGTGTAAGCAAAAGGATAAGCTTCGGCTTCTAAAGTGCTTATGCCAAGCAAAGGAATATTTAAAGAGAAGGCTAGCCCTTTAGCTACGCTTATTCCCACTCGTAGCCCATTAAAACTCCCCGGTCCTTTAGCTACAGCAATTGCTTCTATAGAGTTTGGCTCTACTTTAGCCTGATGGAACAGATAGGCTAAATTCGGCATTAACTCTACTGTATGCTTTTGGACTGATTGCCAGGTTAGCTCTGTTAAAATCTCACCCTTATGAGATAAAGCGATACTGGCGATATTTGAAGAGGTATCTATGGCTAAGTCCATATCCTTTTCCTTGCTTAAAGATGTTGCCTAAGATTCTTATTTGTCATTTTTGTCATTCTGCGCCCTTCGCTTCCTGGCACCCTGAGTCCCTCACTTCTTGTCATTCTGAGGGGTAAGACAAAGCCCTGAGCATAGCGAAGGGGAAGCGACCGAAGAATCTCCCCTTCAATTCCTTCCTACCGTCAGGACTCGGAGCTTCGGCTCATCAGGACAAGCTTCGCGAAGAATCTAGAGACCCTTCCCCCTCACCTCGCTCAGAGTTAGGGTGGCAGTAAAACGCTTTGTTTAAAATCAAATCGAGCTGTTTTATTAATTCTAAGTATCGTTTACCTTGGGGTTTTAGGCAAATAGCGCGCTCTGTCTCAGAAGCAGGAACGTAGTTCAGTGAGATAAGCAAATTTCTTGGTGGTAATAATTGTAATCCCTTCTCCGCCCATTCAACTACACAGACTCCGTTGCCATAGAGATATTCCTCCAGTCCTAGGTCAGCAATTTCCTCAATATGGTCAAGGCGATAAAAATCAACGTGATACAGGGGAAGTCTGCCATGATACTCTCTGATTATGACAAATGATGGACTGAAGGGATACTCTTTTATATCTAACCCGTGAGCGATGCCTTGAACAAGACAAGTTTTGCCTGTTCCCAAATCACCTATGAGGAGAAAAATATCACCCCTTTGAGCTAATTTACCCAAGTAACTTCCCAGGAGCTGAGTTTGCTCAGGGCTATGCGAATTTAGCTTTAGAGGCTTCATCTTTTAAAGTGCTCCCACCCTCCCTTTTTATAGGGGATGACATTCCCTTTGCCATCTACTAGGCTCACTCGATTTGGTAAAGCCTCTTCCACCGTCTCACCAATTACAGTCACGGGGTAGTTTAGAACACGCTTGACCTGCGCTATAACAGTTTTGCTAGCAGTAAAAAGCAGTTCATAGTCTTCCCCACCATATAAAGCTAGCTCTTGATAGTTGGGGAAATTTGCTTTGACCACGGGATGTACAGGAACCTGCTCTATCTTTATTCTGGCGTTGACTTTGCTGGCCTCACAAATATGGTTAAGGTCAGCAATAAGCCCATCACTTATATCTATAGCACTTCTGACCCCTTGCTCGACCAAAACTTGTCCCTCTTTTACTTTAGGCATAGGCACAAGATGGCCTCGTCTCAAAATGTTACTTGTTTCAGCATTGAGCTTAAATCTTTGTTTAAATATTTCTAAGCCGGCTGCTGATAATCCTAGATATCCTGTGACAGCTATTTGCTCACCAGGGGAAGCTGTGGAACGTTTAAGTATCGACTTGTCTTTAGAACAGCCTATAACCGTGATAGTGATAACTATATTAGAATCAGCAACTACATCGCCACCGACTATAGCTACCCCAAATTGTTCAGCCAAATGTATCATGCTATCATAGAATTTGGAGATGTTTTCCACTTCGAGCTCACTGGGCAACGCCAGGGAAACTAGAGCATACTTGGGGATACCGCCCATGGCAGCTATATCGCTTAAGTTCACTGCCAACGCTTTCCAGCCCAATTCCTCCCAGGTAATGGTGCTTAGGTCAAAGTGTATATCTTGCACTAAAGTATCTGTGGTAGCCAACTGGATGTGGTTATCGCATTGCCAAGCAGCGGCGTCATCACCAATGCCAATTAAAAGTTGTTGCCACGAAGTATGCTGAGGATTCTTGAATTTGTTGGTGATGCTATCCATGAGGTCAATTAAGCCAAATTCCCCTAGTTCAAATAGCTTCATCTTGGGAATTATAGCATTGGCCTCGTTTGCGCTACAAATTAACAATCTGGCTTATAACTGCTATAGTCATTGCGAGGAGCGTAAGCGGTTGCGAGGCGTAGCCGAAGCAAATCAGAGCGAGATTCCTCGTTTCACTCGGAACAAGCTCGCAATGACAAATGGAGGTATTGCTACTATGCGTTATGCCATTCTCGGCGACATTCACAGCAACTTAGCTGCTTTTGAAGCTGTATTGGATGACATAGAAGCTAGAGGAGGATTTGATGAAATATGGTGCTTGGGCGATATAGTTGGCTATGGTCCCGAGCCTCACGCTTGTATCCAACTACTACGTCGCTATAATCATATTTGTGTTGCTGGCAATCATGATTGGGCTGCCATTGGCAAAATTGACACCTCCGTTTTTAATCCTGATGCAGCTACGGCTTGTCACTGGACAACAAAGCAACTCACCCCTGAGGACATAAACTATTTGCAAAACCTCCCTCTTAGCTTAAATCGAGGTGACTTTACTTTAGTTCATGGCAGTCCTCGCCAACCCATTTGGGAATATCTGCTATCAATGGACGAAGCTTGCGATAATTTTACCTATTTTGACACCAAATTCTGCCTTGTAGGTCATTCTCATGTGCCACTGATTTTTGGGCTGGATAAAGATGGCAACTGCTTCGGGGCAAGGATGTCTTCTAATGAATTAAGGTTAGCTTCCCTGGGCAAGCGCCTAATTATTAATCCCGGGGGCGTAGGACAACCTCGCGATGGCGACCCTAGAGCCAGTTACATTATTTACGACAGCATTGCTCAAGCTATGTGTCATTATCGCGTTAATTATGATATAACTATTACCCAAAAGAAAATGAAGGAATATGAATTGCCCTTATCTTTGGTTCTTCGTTTAAATTATGGTTATTAGTATGTTATACTAAGCAGGTAAAATGCGGCATTATGAATTAGTAGCTATAATTAATCCTGAGGTCGATGAAGAAGAGATGTCTAGGATTATAGAGGAATTAGGCAAGTCCATTTGCGACAGGGGTGGAGTAATAGATAGGACGGATACTTGGGGGAAAAGAAAACTAGCCTATCCTATAAAGAAGTTTATGGAAGGTAACTATATTCTAACTCGGTTTGAGCTAGAGTCTAGCTTAGTTAAGGAACTCGAAGCAAATCTCAGAGCCTCAGAAGAGATTTTACGATATCTTGTAGTGAAAGTGGGTGATTGATAGATGGCCAGCTTAAACAAAGTAATGCTTATTGGCAATATGGGAACCGATCCCGAAATGAGGTTCACACCCAACGGCAATCCCGTTACTTCTTTTCGCTTGGCTACTAGTCGTGGCTACACTACTTCTGACGGAGACCGCAAGCAGGAAACTGAATGGTTTACTATAGTTGCTTGGAATAAGTTGGCAGAGAAGTGCAATGAATTTTTGGCCAAAGGACGGCGGGTTTATGTTGAGGGAAGATTACGTACCCGCACCTGGGAGGGACAAGATGGGCAGAAGCGCGTTAGTGTTGAAGTAATAGCAAACCAAGTGCTTTTTCTTGATAAGCAGGCTCTGGCTTCTCTCCCAGAGGAGGGCGAGCTTGCGCCTGAAGACTTGCCTTTCGACTAAAATGAAGGAGAGAGAAATTTGGCCGATACTAGAAGGGTAAGACAGACAAGAAATTTTATTACCAAACCAGCAGTTTGCCCTTTCTGTACGGGGAGGATGAAAATAGACTATAAGGAGGTCTCTGCGTTATCTCAGTATGTTTCTGGCCAGGGCAAGATTGGGACACGGCGAAGAACCAAAGCTTGTGCTAAACATCAACGGCGTCTAGCACAAGCTATAAAGAGAGCTCGCTTTCTAGCCCTGCTACCTTATGCGCCAAGTCATGCTTGGAAAACGGGTGGTGTAGGCTTACATCGCTCAGCATCTTAGAGGAACCTGATGCCAAAGCGTACTTATCAACCAAAGAGACTTTCTCGAAAGCGCAAGTTAGGTTTTCGAGCTAGAATGGCTAGCCGAGGTGGGAGGATGGTGCTTAAGGCAAGGCGTCTTAAGGGCCGATGGCATCTGACCCCGGTTTAGCTTTATTGTATGAGGGAGTCGCGAGCTTTAACTAAGAGGTCCCAGTACATCTCAGTTTACCAGCAAGGTAGGGAATATCGGGATAGTTTAATGGTGATGAAAATAGTACCAAATGGATTGAACTTGAGTAGATACGGTTTTTCTGTGACTAAAAAGGTGGGTAAAGCAGTGCAGCGAAATCGCTTGAAGAGGTTGCTCAGGGAGATAACGAGGTTGCAATCGGTAAAGCCGGGGTGGGACATCGTCCTTATTGTTCGTTCTGTAGCAGCTACTGCTGACTATCACCAGATGGAAAAAGCAGTAACCAAGTTGTTAACTCAGGCACAATTGCTGGAAGGCAGCAAATGAAGCAGTTAGTATTAGACCTAATTAGACTATATCAAACAGCGATATCGGAGGTTACCCCTCACTCTTGCCGTTTCCAACCTACATGCTCCCACTATGCCTGTGAGGCACTTGAGAAACATGGGCTTGCCAAAGGTAGTTGGCTGGCAGTTAAGCGGATAGCTCGCTGCAATCCTTTATTAAAGGGTGGTTATGACCCTGTGCCTTAGTTGTAATTCTAGATTATTGAAGTGAAGCAAGCAAAGATATTATTCCTCATCGTATTTTCTCTTTTTAGTTTGGGCCTGGCATCTTGTATGCCTGGTGGAGGTCAACCAGCGCAGGGATGGTCAGGAGTTGTGTCTCAGGAAGGCATGATCTACGTCGGTTCTATGAAGGGTGAGGTGGTGGCGGTAAATTCGTCAACCCGAAATCTAGAGTGGTCTTATGCCCTTCCTATACAGTCTAGTAGCAGCATCATGTCGTGTGGCCGGACATCTGCTCCCGCTCCTATATACGGCACGCCTGCTGTGGATGGGGATTTGGTCTATATTGGTAGTTATAATGGTAAGGTTCTGGCATTGAGCTCATCGGCTAGAAGCCAGGGTTTGCCTTTTCCCCAGGCGAGAAGTGGAGAATGGCTTTATTCTGGGACAGAGGAAGTAATCGGGGGTATAGTGGCTAGTCCAGTAGTAGATGAAGATGCCATATATGTAACTAGTTCAGATGGCAGAGTGTATTCTCTAAATAGAGATTTTGGTGATTTAAATTGGAAGTCAGATATTCTGGGTGAAAAACTGTGGACACTCCCGGTAATCGAGAGCGATACTATCTATGTGAGCACTTTTGATGGGTATATTTATGCTTTATCAACTGAAACTGGCAAGAAACTGCCATGGAGTTTTAAAGCAGAGGTGGGTTTTGTTTCCTCACCCGTGCTGTATAAAGATATCATATTTGTAGGCTCCTTCGATAACAACCTCTATGCCATAAAAATAGGCGACGATAAAGCACTTTGGAAATTCCCTGCCAGCAGATGGTTTTGGGCTGCTCTTGTGGTTAAAGATGGGGTTGTCTATGCTGGGTGCCTCGATGGTAAAATTTACGCTATCACTGGTGAAACGGGTGAAGAATTGTGGGAATTTGACACTGGAAGTCCCATAGTCTCCTCGCCAGTTTTGGTAGATGATTTGCTGGTGGTGGCTGCCGAGTCTGGCAATGTGTTCGTCATTAATTCAAAGACAGGGGACAAAGAGCGAGTTAGGAATCCAGGGACTACCAGCGAGCGCACCATTGATGCTCCTGTTCGGGCATCTCTTTGTGCCCATGAAGGCATGGTTTACATTCATGCCCAAGATGACCGTCTGTATGTTGTGGATATCAATGAAAGGAAAGTGCACGAGTCTTTCCCCTTGACTATTAAATAGAGGCTGTAATCATGGCAGAGTTGTGGAGTCTGATTATCCTTAACCCCGTACTTAATGTGCTGATTGCCCTGAGCAGCATTTTATCTAATAGCTTTGGGCTAGCTATTATTGCTCTCACCATCGTCGTTCGTTTAATACTAGCGCCTCTCACCTTGCGCCAAATCAACTCCACTAAGGCTATGCAGACTATGCAGCCAAAAATCCAAGAGTTGCAAAAGAAATATGGTAAAAATCAGCAGAAACTCCAGCAAGAAATGATGAAGGTCTATAAAGAGGCTGGGGTAAACCCTCTAGGCTGTATATGGCCCATGCTAGTTCAGTTTCCCATCTGGATTGCTCTGTATCAATCCATTATGAGAGCTTTAGCCACTACACCGGAGAGCTTACTGGACTTATCTTATCACCTTTATTCCTGGCAAGTAGTAAGTCAGGCGTTTCCTCTAAGTAGTCACTCCTTAGGGCTCGATTTAGGGGCGTCGGGAAATATTATTTTAGCTATTCTAGTTGGTGGCACAATGTGGGTGCAGCAGAAAATGACGACTGCCCCCTCTGTTGACCCAAAGCAACAATCTATGAACAGCATGATGCAGTTGATGATGCCGCTTATGTTTGGTTTATTTGTGTTGATGTTTCCCGGCGGTCTAGGCCTTTTTTGGGCAGTTTCCACTGTGATTGGCATTGCAGTTCAATACTTCCTCGGTGGCGGCTGGGGGTACTTCAACCCTCGTTCCTTAGTCCCGGGACCAAAGGAAGCAAGCACGCAAAGGAGAGCCAGACGGTGATAAGCTAGAGCGGTGCCAAAACAACTCTCCAGAGGAGAGTGGGATCGAAACATGGAAGAATTCGAGATAGCTGCCAAGACAGTAGCACAGGCAATTAAGCAAGCTGAAAAACAACTGGGAATAAAGCGTGATCAATTTGAAGTAGCTGTTGTTAGGAAAGGTAAGGCAGGAATTTTGGGTGTTGGAGGCGAAGAGGCTGTAATCAAGGTGAAGCCACTAGCACCGCCAGAGAAAGATGTGATTACAGTAGCTACAGAGGTATTGGAGACCTTGCTTACACTGATGGGGATAACAGGCAAGGTTCAGGCCTCAAGCGATGAGGTACCGGTAGCTTTAGGTGTTGAAGGCGATGATTTAGGTATTTTAATTGGTCGCCGAGGTCAGACTTTAGCTTCACTAGAATATATTGTTAAGCTCATAGTGGCTACACGACTAAAAGCGTGGTTGCCATTAAGTGTCGATGTTGCGGAATATAAAAAACGCCGCCGCGATTCTTTGGAAAGATTAGCCTTGCATCTGGCAGAGCAGGTAAAATCAAGGAGTCGCGCCATGACCTTGGAACCGATGCCGGCTGGTGAACGCCGTATTATTCACCTAACTTTAGCCAACCATCCTGATGTGACAACTCACAGCATGGGCGAAGGTGAGAATAGAAAGGTAGTTATTTTACTGAAGCAAAGCTAGCTCATGTTTCGAGGAGTAAACAGCAAGATCAGCTTTCCCCAACTAGAAGAAGACATCCTTCACTTCTGGAAGGAGCACGGGGTTTTCCATAAAAGTATTGAGCCAAAACCAGGGAAACCACGTTACGTTTTTTATGAGGGGCCACCCACAGCTAATGGCAGCCCTGGAGTTCATCACGTGCTATCTCGACTGTTTAAGGACGTTATTTGCCGCTACAAAACGATGAAAGGTTATTGGGTGCCGCGCAAGGCAGGATGGGATACTCATGGCTTGCCTGTAGAACTGGAGGTGGAAGGCTCTCTTGGCTTTAGGGATAAGGCTCAAATTGAGAGATATGGCATAGCCCAGTTCAACCAGCGTTGCCGCGAAAGCGTCTTCCACTATATTAAGGAATGGGAAGCTATGACGGAACGTATCGGCTTTTGGCTGGATATGGAACATCCTTATATAACCTTGGATAATAGCTATATTGAATCTTGCTGGTGGATAGTGAAAAAACTATGGGACGAAGGCTTAATTTATCAAGGCTACAAAGTAACGCCGCATTGTCCTAGATGTGGCACCTCCCTCAGCTCTCATGAGGTAGCCCTGGGTTATAGAGATGATGCTGAGGACCCTTCGGTTTATATAAAGTTTAAACTCTATGCCTCTTCGCTGTTACAACGGGATACTAACCTTCGTGCTATTCTTGAGCCCTCATCCTTAGTTGACAAGCCCGTTTATTTCCTCGCCTGGACAACCACCCCTTGGACTTTGCCTGGCAATACTGCCTTGGCAATAGCTCCTCACGCTCAATATAGTGTTATGGAGGGAGACAAGGATTATCTCATTTTAGCTACAGCGCTTGTAGATGAGGTTGGGCTTGAGAGCTATACAGAGATAGCTGCTGTCTTCGGTGAAGACCTCGTAAACCTCGAATATGAGCCTTTGTTTAACCCTCATGATTTCGAGGTGCAACGCCTGAGCTTGCCTTCCTTAAGCATCCAGGAAGCGAGAGAGGACTTAACCTATCCTGTAATTAGCACTGATTTTGTCTCTCTCGAAGAGGGCACCGGCATTGTCCATATGGCTCCTTCCTTTGGAGAAGTTGACTTTGACTCTGGAAGGGACAATGGGCTTGATTTTGTTCAACCTGTGGACTTAGAGGGAAAAATTATTGGCAGTTACTCCTTTGCTGGCAAGTTTGTCAAAGATGCTGACTCCCTCATTCTCGACGACCTAAAGTCACGCGGATTGCTCTACCGCAGCGAGAGGATTATTCATACTTACCCCTTCTGTTGGAGATGTGAAACACCTCTTCTCTATTATGCTAAGCGAAGTTGGTACATCAGGACAACAGCAGTTAAAGACAAGCTTATTTCTGGTAACGCTGAAATAAATTGGTATCCTAATTATATTAAGTATGGTCGCTTTGGCGATTGGCTGGAAAACAATGTCGATTGGGCTTTTTCACGAGAACGCTATTGGGGGACACCACTCAATATTTGGCGCTGCTCCGCATGCGAGCATTACGAATGCATAAGTAGCATTGATGATTTAAGGGCAAAGCCAAATCTCAATGGCTTAAAGATACCCCTGGATTTGCACCGCCCCTACATGGATAAAATCACCTTTGATTGTCCCAGATGCGGTGGCGAGATGCGGCGCGTTCCAGAGGTAATTGATTGCTGGTTTGATTCTGGAGCCATGTTTATAGCCCAATGGCATTATCCCTTCGAAAATGGAGATAAATTTGAGCAAAGCTTCCCCGCTGACTTTGTTTGTGAGGCGGTTGACCAGACTCGGGGCTGGTTCTACAGCTTACACAGCATATCTACCTTACTGTTTGGGCAGCCTTGCTTTAAGAATGCTATTTGCTTAGGACACGTTGTTGATACCCAAGGCAAGAAGATGAGTAAGTCTGAGGGCAACGTAATCAACCCCTGGGCGGTGGTCAACGATTGTAGTGCTGATGCCCTCCGCTGGTATCTGCTAACTTCCGCACCAGTAGGAAATACTCGGCGTTTTTCTACTCAGATGGTTGTTGAGTCCATGAGGAAATTTTTGCTTACCTTGTGGAATACTTATTCTTTCTTCACCCTTTACGCCAATATTGACCGCTTCACCCCCCAGCCATCAGCAAATTCCTCTTTCGCCCAGTTGGATAATTGGATTATCTCAGAGCTTAATCGGCTCATAGTCCAAGTAAGCAAAGGACTGGATAACTATGACCCTAACCTGGCTGCACGACACATTGAGAGCTTTGTAGACAGTCTTTCCAATTGGTATGTGAGGCAAAGTCGGCGCCGGTTCTGGAAAAGCGAGAACGATGCTGATAAATTAGCAGCATACACTACACTACATCAGTGTCTGGTGACCCTATCCCAGCTTTTGGCTCCACTTACTCCATTTATTGCTGAAGAGCTTTATCAAAACTTAGTGCGCTCTGTTGACAGCAATGCCCAGGAGAGTGTGCACTTAACCGATTTTCCTGTGGCTGATAAGGCTAAAATCAATGACAGGCTAAATAAGGATGTCGAGTTAGCTATAAAGATAGCTAGCTTAGGTAGAGCGGCGCGGGCCAAGGCAGGGATTAAAGTGCGCCAGCCCTTACCAAGAGCCGTGGTTAGAGTGACATCTAGCAGAGAGGTAGAAGCTTTGCAAAGGTCAGCTACTGAAATACTCAGAGAAATAAATGTCAAGGAGCTGGAGTTTTCTGAGAAAGAATCTCACCCAGATACGCCTGGCTACAGCATATCTGGCGATGCCAGGCGATGGGTAGCTGTAAGCACCGAATTGACTCCCGAGCTAGTCGCAGAGGGAATCAGTAGAGAAGTTGTGCGCCACCTTCAGACTATGCGCCGCGCTGCCAAATTTGATGTCGCTGACCATATCATTACTTATTATCAGGCAGAGGAGCCGATTGAGCAAGTGATGATTGATTTCGCCGCCTACATTAAGCAAGAAACATTATCTCAGAACCTTATTAATAGTTCTCCTCCAGATGGAGCTTATGCTGAGAAACATCGCATCTCGAATAGCGCTGTTTTGTTGGCAGTTAAAAAAGCAACTTAAATCCTAAATTCTAAACAAATTCAAATTTCTAAATTCAAAACCTTCGCGCCTTGGTCATTGAGAATTTGGATTTTGATATTGTTTAGGATTTCGTGCTTGGGATTTGGGATTTAGATATTAGTGTTTAGTGCTTCTTCTAACCCCACGGTGACGGGCTTTCTATTAATTGAGCTGCGGTTGTTTTAGTATCTTCGCCTCTGACAAAGGTTATTTCTACCTTCTGCCCAATTCGGCAATCGTGGATAGCTTGGACCAGGTCATCTATGCTGGTTATCTCTTTGCCGTCAAAGATGATGATGACGTCACCCTCTTTCAATCCAGCAGCCTCTGCAGGACTACCAGCAGCTAGCTCTGCAATAAGCGCTCCTCTGGCGACGGAAAGGTTGTTCGCCGCAGCTATAAAATCATCCACAGTAACTAATCCTACCCCTAGCCAGGGACGAATCACATAGCATTGATGGATTAAATCTGCGATAATAGGTTTGGCGCTGTTGATGCTTATGGCATAGCCCATACCCTCTACCCCAACCGCAGCCATCTTAACGCTAGTTATGCCCACAACTTCACCAGCCATATTTACCAGTGGCCCACCACTATTGCCAGGATTAATCGCCGCAGTGGTTTGGATCAGACCGTAAAGGGTATTCCCCGAAACGCTCACTGAGACATCTAGTCGGCTGACAATGCCCTCGGTGGCAGATACCCCTTCTCCCAGAGCATTGCCAATAGCCACCACCCATTCACCTACGGCAAGCTGTAATGAGTCACCTAACGGAGCAAAAGGTAAATCCGTTGCATCTATTTTGAGCACTGCTAGATCAGTTAGAGCATCGGTGCCTACTATATCAGCAGGGAAAACTCTGCCATCAATTAGTTCCACTTGCACGCTTTTGGCATTTTCGACAACATGGTTATTGGTAACAATATATCCCTCATATCCCTCTTCACTGCGAATTGAAAATCCAGAGCCAGCTCTAGACTCCACATACTCTCGGTGGAAGACATCATAAACCACAACCTTGGTGGTGACGGAGACTACAGAGGGCATTGCCTCACCCACGACATCAGCAATAGAAGGCAGTGGTATAGCTGGCTCGTTACTCCCTGAGGGGAATGTCCAATTGGGATTAGCATGCTCAGTTGAAGTGCTGGGTTGAGATGGAGTAGGTGGAGTGGGAGCGGGTGTCCAAGGTAGTGATATAGAGCACCCGACGACTCCCAGTATTAGACTTATAAGGACTAAGGCAATAAGGATATGTTTAATCTTTCTTAGCATTTTGCCCCGCCCCTTATCATACCAAATGCACTTCTCCCTCAGCAAAGATTTTATGCTGAGCGCCCTGAATAAAGTGACTTAATTCATTATGAGTGATACAATAGTGGAAGATGGCACAAAGTTATCTACAGCAACTATCGAGAGGTGTAGTTGAGTCCTTACTGCTTTACCTTATCAGCGAGTTGCCTACACATGGCTATCGGATTGCCAAAGAGCTGGAGAAAAGGAGCCATGGCTACTTTAAATTTAATGGAAGCACCATTTATTGCGCCTTGCGTCGTTTGGAGGAGAAAGGTCTCGTGCTAAGCTCTTGGCAGCAAGTTACCCAGGGGCAAAGACGGCGCTACTATGAACTAACTAAAATGGGTCGTCAGATTCTGACTGGGAAACTAGGTGAGTGGCAAACATTTTACAGCGCAATTAGCAAGGTCATAAGTAGTTGATAATTCAATCGGCATTGGAACAGAAAACACGAGATTAAGAACGTTGAAAATCTGAGATTTTCAACCTGAAATAAATTGGAAGTCCAAATTTTAGGCGCCCACGGCATTGAAGCCAAGGGGGCACGGTTAACTTCCTTGTTAGTTGACGGAGTCCTAGCTATAGATGCTGGCGGACTTACCTCAGCTCTTTCTCTATCACAACAAGAGAAAATCAAAACTGTGTTGCTCAGTCATCACCACTTTGATCATACTCGGGATTTAATTACTTTAGGCGCTAATGCTGCCTACTGGCAGGGTCAGATTGTGGTTTATGCACTGCAGCATACCCTCGATGTGGTCATTCCATGTCTGCTTGATGGCAAGATGTATATCAATTTTCTTGAATACCCCGATAGAGAGAAACCATTCCTCAAATTCAAGACTATTGAGCCTTATGAAAGAAAAGCTATTGAACGATACGAGGTTTTGCCACTGCCAGTAAAACACTCTGCTCCTAGTGTTGGTTATCAAGTCACTTCTTCAGATGGCAAAAGCCTGTTTTATACCGGCGATACAGGCCCCGAGCTGTCTCACTGCTGGCAGCGCGTTTCCCCACAGTTGCTTATCACTGAGGTCTGCGGCCCTAATAAGTTTGAAGATTGGCTGAAAGGCGTTGGCCATCTATCGGCTAAGCTTCTTAAAGAAGAGCTTGTTCAATTCAAGAATCTCAAAGGGTATTTACCACGCGTTATCGCTATTCATATGGCGCTTCCGTATGAAGATGAGATTAGGGAAGAGGTGGCTCAAGTGGCTGAAGAGCTGGAGGCTGATATAAGCCTGGGATACGAAGATATGAAAATAGTTTTATAATAAGCGTTCAGCCGTCACCCTGAGCGAAGCGAAGGGTCTAAAGGACATTGGAGATTCTTCGCTACGCTCAGAATGACACTAAAGTGAATGGTTTAGTTTAATTCAGCCTACCTTTGGCAGCTCAGCTAGCGCCTCCCTTATCTTCTCATCGGGATACTCATAGTCTTGGAGCTTGCCTGAGAGGTAGGCATCATAGGCAGCCATATCAACATGCCCATGTCCGCTATGGGCCAGCAGGATGGTCTTTGACTCACCAGATTCCCGGCACTTGAGGGCTTCATCAATGACCACCTTAATGGCATGGTTTGGCTCTGGGGCGCTGATAATGCCCTCGGTGCGAGCAAAGGTTATACCAGCCTCAAAAGTGGCAAGCTGATGCTCAGCTCTGGCCTCAACAAGCCCCAATCTATTCAGGTGGCATATGATAGGTGCCATCCCATGATAGCGAAGCCCTCCAGCATGAATTGGAGGTGGAATAAAGCCATGCCCTAGGGTGAACATCTGAATTAAAGGGGTGAGGCCGGCTTCGTCACCGAAGTCATAGGCATAGGGTCCCTTGGTCACAGTAGGGCAGCTTGCTGGCTCTACATTGATGATACGCAGGTCTGGCTTTGTCCCATCAATTTTATCCTTGACAAAGGGCAGATACAGACCGGCAAAATTTGAGCCGCCACCGATGCAGCCAACGATAATATCTGGGTAAGCATCCGCCTGTTCCATCATTAGTTTTCTAGCCTCCAAGCCATTTACGGTTTGATGCAACAGGACGTGGTTAAGCACGCTGCCCAGGGCATAGTGGGTATCATCGCTGGATACACAATCCTCTACTGCCTCGCTGATGGCAAGGCCCAGGCTGCCAGGGCAGTCAGGGTCTTTCGCCAGCATATCTCGTCCTGTTTT
>JGI24025J20009_10002001_pt1 | contig 14996 bp, 12 predicted proteins | sample Cruoilmetagenom3_FD_20009 | JGI IMG/M metagenome (IMG submission 20009)
TGCCGCTGTCGGCACCCGTCCAGGTCCCGCCGATCAGGTTCGCTTGGCTCATCAGGCCGTTGAAGTCGCTCATGTCGGATCCCTCGTGAAGATGTATTGCGTCTGTTGTGCATAGGGCTCGCCGGGGCGCAGGACCGCCTGGGGGAAACCGGCGTGGTGGTTGGCATCGGGCCAGATCTGCGGCTCAAGCGCGATCCCGGCATGTGCGCGCATCGGCTGGCCGGTGAGCCCCGGCAGGTCGACGTTGACCTTGGCCCCGTCATAGACCTGAAGCCCCGGTTCCGTGGTCCTGAGTTCCATCCCAACCCCGGTCGCGGGGCCTTTCAGCCAGGCGACCGGCCGCAGCGGCTCGCGCTGTCGAGACAGGCAGAAATTGTGGTCGACGGGATGCGCCTGACGCACCGGAGCGGGCGTGCGGAAATCGAAGCCCGTGTCCTTCACGGACCGGATCTCCCCGGTGGGGATCAGCTCCGCATCGACCGGCAGATAGCTCTCCGCGGCGATCTGCAGGAGGTGGTCCGAGATCGTCTCGCCGCCAAGCGTGAAGTAGCTGTGGTGGGCGAGGTTGCACAGCGTCGGGGCGTCGGTTTCGGCGCTCATGCGGATGTCGAGCACGCCCCCGTCCAGCAACGCAAAGGTGACCCGGGCTTTGAAACGGCCGGGGAATCCCATGTCGCCGTCGTCCAGCATGACCCCGAGGGTGACGTGATCGGTCGCGGAGCCTTCGATCCGCCAGAGCCGCTTGCCCATGCCACGCGCGCCGCCGTGGAGCAGGTGCTTACCGAGGAAATTGCGGTCGAGCTGGTAGGTGACCCCGTCCAACTCCAGGTGCCCGTCGCGGATGCGGTTGGCGCACCGCCCTGCGGTGGCACCGAAATAGGGCGAGTGCGTGAGATAGGGGGCAAAGGTCTCGAACCCCAGCACCAGCGGCGCATCGTACCCGTCGAGCCGCAGATCCTGGATCACCGCGCCGTAGCTCAACACGTTCGCGGTGAGCCCGCCGCCCCGGATCGTCACCCGTTCGACCGGGGTGCCGTCGGGCATCTCGCCGAAGTGGGTCATATCGCCCCCCTGACGTCGACGGACTGACCGGTCCGCGCACTTTCCTCTGCCGCCGCGCCGACGATCACCGACCAGAGCCCGTCGCGCAACGTAACCTCCGGCGTGCCCTGTCCGGTGCGCACCAGATCACGGAAGCGCTGGTGTTGGAAAAAGGTCGCGCCGTGGTGATCGCCCGCGGCCAGCACAGCTTCATCGACCTCGACCACTTCGGTGGTGACGTCTTTCGAGGCCCGGTTGGAGATCTCGATCTCGGCGTCGCGCTCCTTGCCGTCTGCGGTGAAACGCGAGGGCCCGGGGATCTTCGCATCCACCCGCGCCGCCGCGCCGGTGACCGAGATCACCTCCTGCCAGTAGGAGCCTTCGGCGAACATGCACAGATCCAGCATCCCCCGCGCGCCGCTCCTGAATTCGACAGTGACGAAGGCATTGTCGATGATGTCGGGCGTGCGGCCGCCGTAGCGCTCGCCTTGATGGTTCACATCCGCCGCCCCGGAGGCATAGACACGCACCGGATCGCTGTGCAGGGTGAGGCGCATCAGGTCCCAGAAATGGCAGCATTTCTCGACCAGGGTGCCGCCGGTGCGTTCGTTGAAGCGGTTCCAGTCGCCGACTTTCTCGAGGAACGGAAAGCGGTGTTCGCGGATCGCCATCATCCACGGGGTGCCGACGGTCCCCTTCGCGATCTCCGCAAGCAGGCGCTGGACGGGCGGCATATAGCGGTATTCCATCGCCACCCAGACCGGCGCGGCGCGGCCCTCGGCTTTCGCCGCCACCTCGCGGCAATGCGCAACGGTGGTGCAGAGCGGCTTTTCGCACAGGATCGGCAGCCCGGTATCGAGCACGTCCATCAGGACCGCGTGGTGGGTATCGTTGGGCGAGACGATCACCAGCGCGTCGACGAGTCCCGAAGACAGCATCTCCTTGTAGTCGCAGAACGCCCGGGCCTTGCCGCCGGAGGTCTCGACCGAGAGGGCGCGCATCCCCTCGTCCGGATCGGCGACCGCGGTCACCTCGCAGCCGTCGAGCAGGGTGAGATTGCGGATGTGCTCCTGCCCCATCATGCCGGAGCCGATGAGCCCGTATCGGATTGTCATGTGTTACAACTCCTGAAGTGGAAGTCCCAGGGCCCCGGCGACGCCGCGCAGGGCGTCGCGGTGGTCGCCGTAGGCCAGCGCCATGTGATGTTCGAGCCCACTGGCGATGATGTCATCGAGCACCGCGCCCGCACCCCGCTCGAACCGGACCACCCCGGAGGTGCCGGTAAAGGCCATCGGCCGGCGCAGCATCTCGCCGTAGCCCAGCACCATGTGCGGTTGTCCGTGGGCCTGGCTGATGCGCAGGAACGTCACCGGCCCGGGCTTGAGCGTGAACTGATAGAGCAGCGGCTGTTTGCGGTTGGTGTGGACCGTCGCTTCGGCCGGCACCTGCGCGTCGCGCATCGACATCGGCGCCTGGCCGCAGTGCCAGACCACTCCGGTGTTGTCGGCGGCGTCCATGTCGACAAGGTCAGTGAGAAACACTGGGGCCTGGGCCGCCTGCAACAAGATGAGCTGCGTCAAAGACCCATAGACATCCGCTTCGCAGGCGCAGGGCACCCGGGCCTCGCCCAGCATCCCCGCCGGGCCGCAGACCGCGCCGCCGTACTCGGTGAATGTCTCCGGCCAGCAACGGATCGCAAAGGCGTCGTACTGGCCTTTCTGGCGCAGATCATCGAGCCCCAGCTTCAGCCGCAGAGACCGGTCGAGCTCGGCCTGGTCGACCGCGTCCAGGCCCGTGAGCTCCCGGGCCACCTCGGCGCGCAGCGCCCGCGCGGTGTCGGCAGGTGCCGCGCGCGCGGCAGAGAACAGATCGTCAAGCTGGAGCGCATCGACCGTGACGCCGGTCAGGGCTTTCACCGCCTCAGCATCATAGGCGCAGGTGTCGAACCCCGCCGGGTGCTCGCCGATCCGGGCAATCCGCCGGCCCCTGAGCCCTGTTGCGATGGCCGCGCCTTCCGGTGTCGCCGCCGGCGCCGGGCCGGGGTCCAGCCGTCCCGCCGGGCGCGCCCCGGCCAGCAGCGCCGCAAGATCCCCCGCGATGTCGCCCGCAGGATCGGCGTAGAGCCAGCCGAAGGCCCGTCCGTTCAGCCCCAGCGCATGGGAGGCGAGATTGAGGCCGCAGAAGGAGTTGAGCCGCAACCGCCCGCCAAGCCGCGGCTCGGGGATTGCCCAGATCGCGAGTGGCCCCGTGAAGGCCGCGCCGATGGTCACGGCCATCGCGGCGTCGGTGAACGTCACCTGCAGGATCAACACCTGGTCGACACCGGCGGCCTGCAGCTCGGCGATGCCCGCGCGGGTGGCCTCTTCGTCACAAAGGAGCGCGCGGGGTCCGACAATATCGTGTCCGCTTGCGTCGAGGGCACCCAGCATGGCGGCGAGGTTCTCTTCGGCGAAGGGCACGTCGAACGTGGTCCGGGCGAGCGGGAGAATACCGATCTTCATGTCACACTCCGAAATCCGCGTAAGCCTGGCGGAAGCTCGCATCATCAGGCCGGAACGCAGCGCCGTCGGCCCCGTAGCACGGATGGCTGCGCCAGTCGGCGGCCTTGGCATCGGCCATCGCGCAGATATCGGCCATGTAGTCGCGCGCCGCGCCTTCAAGCCCGGCGCGGATCGCGTCCCAGTCGGGGTAGGCCCGGAACGCGTCGAGCCAGATCGCCCGGCCAGCGAGGAACCCCGAGGCACCCGCGGCAAAGGCATGGTCCAGCACTTTGCGGAACTCAGGCTTGCCCGCGCCCGCCGAGAGCATCACCCAGGGCCGCCCGGCGAGCCGCCCCATCTCGTCGAACACCGCCTGCACCTCGGCCGAGCCGTCGGCATCCTCGGCATTGACCGGGCTTTCGAGCTTGAAGACGTCGACGCCATAGTCCGGCTTGGCAAATTCCGCGACCGAGGCCAGCACGTCGTCGGCCTTCTTGCCCTTCATCTCGACGTAGTCCTTCGTCTGGTGGGTGTCTTTCTCCAACGGATAGACCAGAAGCTCGAACAGGAAGGGTATGTCGTAGCGCGCGCATTGCGCGCCGATCGCCTTGACGTAGTCCTGCTGGGCGCGGTTGACAGACGGCGCGGCGTCCGGCCGGTACCAGGCCAGAACCTTCACAGCGTCGCCCCCCATCCGCTTGATCTTGGCCACCGACCAATCGTCGATATCCGAGCTGAGCCGTCCGCCCTTTGTCTCTCGAAACAGGCTATCTTCCAGCGTGACGATCAGCCCCTTTGCCGGCGAAAGCACATCAATGGCATGCGGGATCGCATAATGCGGGTCGAGCAGCATGGCCGTGCTCTGGTCCTGAAGCGTCTCGACGAGCGACCGCTTGAAGCGGGCCACCTCCTCCCAAGGCGCCTCATCCGTGCCCAGATGCGCCGCGATCGGCCCCTTGATCGGGGGGCGCTGATCGACGGCTGTCATCTTGAACACACCATTTCCATCGGCCATGCGACGCAGGCCCCAGAGCTTGCCGGGAGTAAGGTCCATCACGATGTCTCCTTCAAAAATTCGTCAAGGTCGGTGCGGTCCGGACAACCCTTGCGGCCGCCGAATGTGGTGCATTTGAGGGCGGCGGCGGCATTGGCGAAGCGGATCGCCGGCACCTCGCCCTGCCCTTCGGCCAGCGCCAGCACGAAAGCGCCATGCCAGATGTCGCCCGCGCCCAGCGTGTCGCGAACCTCGACGGCGCAGGCGGGCACATGCTGCGCGGTGCCGCCGTCGATGCAGGTTGTGCCGTTGGCGCCATCGGTTACGCAGACCCAGCCGGGCAGCCGCGCGGCAGCCTCCCGGAGCGCCGGCACAAGCGCATCCCCGCCGGTGAACGACAACAGGCCGTCGCGCGAGAAAGCCACGTGGCTGGCGCGCGCGAGCACCTCCGGCTCCGTGGGCGCCTCGGCATCAACCACGCCCGGCACGCCGCGCGCGCGCGCAAGATCGAGCGCCCGTGCCGCGCCGGCCGTCCAGCGGTTGTCGGCCAGCACCGCGTCCACCGGCGGCGCATCTTTTATCCAGCCGGTGTCCTGCGTCAGCCCGTCGCCGCGGAAATTGACGATCTGGCGCTCGCCCGCAGCGTCGACACAAACGGACGAGAACGACGACCGGCCTCCCGGTGCGCGTTGCGCCATCTGCGTGCGCACGCCCTCTGCGACCAGGTCCGACAGGATCAGATCGCCCATCGGGTCGTCACCCAGACGGGTCGCGAGATGCGCCACACCGCCGAGCCGCGCGATGGCGACAGCCGCATTCGCGGCGCAGCCGCCGCCGACCGTCTCGACGGTGTTGGCCCGGTATTTCGCCGCTCGGTCGGGCAGCTGATCCATGGCGAACACGAAATCGGCAACCGCCATGCCGAGCACAAGGATCTCGGCCATCAATCCACCTCCAGACCGCTGGGCACCGAGGTCGGGCGGGCAAAGCCGGGGTCGAGCGACGCGGTGCCGGTGAGCGCGTGCAGGAAGGCCACGAGCTGGCTTACCTCGTTGTCGGTGAGCGCGCGCGGCGCGATGTCGTACCGAGCGCTCAACCGGGCGCGTTCGAGCTTGTCTTGAAGCGGCAGGAAATCGGATCCCGTTAGCCAGGGCGCCGCCGGCAGTCTTGCCATCTCGGGCCGCCAATCGGCAAATCGTGCCTCCGGGTCGAGGTGGTGACGGACGATCCCTTCGAGCGTGGGATAGGCCCCGTTGTGCCCGTAGGGCGCGGTCAGCGCCACATTGCGCAACGCGGGTGTCCGGAAGCGATAGGCGTCGTCCAGCCGGTCGGAAACGGCCATCCGGCCCACGTCGCGCACAATCGGGTCCCATGTTCTGGTGCGGCCAGGGCCAAAATGCGGCAGCATCAACGCGTGGAAACGCTGGTCGGTCAACAGCGGGCCGGAATGGCACGCGGCGCACCCGGCCTTGCCGTAGAACAGCCCAAGCCCTGTCGCTTGCTCATCTGTCAGCGCGCTGTCATCGCCTGCGATGTAGGCGTCGAACGGGCTGTCGAAGCTCTGGTATTCGAGCCCCTCGTACGCCGCGAGCGCATTGGCGATATGGGCGATGGTGATGTCGAGCGGGTCGTTGACGTCGTCGAAGGCGGCGATGAACAGCGCGGCGTAGGCGGGGATGCCACGCACGCGCTTGGCGAGGATCGGCCAGACATTGTCGATCCGGTCGTAGACCGCGCCGCCGACCTGGTTCTCGACCGGGTCGCCCGCCATCTCGAACTGTGAGGTCATCGGGAACAGCGCCTGCACCGCAAGCAGCCCGGACAGGCCTTCCGGAAGCCATTCCTGCGCGGGCGTGCTGAAACCGTTTTCGTAGACATCGGACCGGCTGACGCGGCCATCGTGGAAAAGCACTTCGACGTCCTGCGCCCCGAGGTTCCACAGTGCGGGCGCGTTTCGCGGTATGCGCTTGCGGATCCGCGCGGCCCCTTCCCCGGTCGTCCGCTCGGGGCCGACACCGGCCCCGCCCTCCCCGATGCCGAGCGAGAGCCCGTCGGCGCTGGCATGGTCGGGATGGTGGCAGGTGGCGCAGGAAATGTTGCGGTTGCCCGACAGGATCGGGTCGAAGAAGAGAAGCTGCCCGAGGCGGGCCTGGTCGTCGTCGAAAACCGGGAAATCGGAGGGTTGCAATGGGCGCGGCAGCTCGTTTCCATGTGCAGGCGCCCCGACCAGGAGTGCCACGCAGGAGAGAACATGAAACACCTTGCTTTTGCCCTTTGCCTGTCCCTCGCCAGCCCCGCGTTGGCCGAGATCGAGACCGCGCGCGATCTGATGGACGCGGGCGACTATGCGGCTGCCATGGAAGAGCTGATCCCGGCGGCCATTGCGGGCAATGCCGAGGCCGAGGAGCTGATCGGCGTGATGTATGCCTCTGGCCTCGGGGTCGCGCGCGACGATGTGCGCGCCTTCGAATGGTATCTGCGCGCCGCGATGAAAGGTCANGCCGGCGCCCAATCCGGGGTCGGCTGGTACTACGAGGTCGGACGTGGCATCCCCGCACCCGACCTTGTGCGGGCCTACATGTGGTACGTCCTCTCCGCCATCGGAGGCGATCCCGATGCGGCCATTTCCCAGGAGGAAGTGGTGAAGAAGATGACGGCGGAGGAGATCGAGAAGGCGCATGTGCTGGTCGCTGACTATCGTTCTTGGCTTTATCCGTTTCGGTAGGTCGCGGCATCNATGAGGGCCCAGATGCCGAGCGGGCGCATGTTCATCTGCGCGCGGACTTCTGGGCGCCCGGGCACCAGCGCTGCGGGCGTGCGAAAATGCAGGCCACGCTCGGGGCCAAGCTCCTGCGCCAGCGCGTCCATCAGTGTCCGGCATTCGTCCTCGAGGCCATAGACCCTGAGCGCGGCGGCGAAAGAATAGTTGAAGCCGGTCAGGATCTCGTCCCATTGCAGCCCCTCCTCGCCCTTCGGCGCGTAGAGCGACGAATCGTGCACCGGTGAGGTGACCGCGACGACACCGCGCCCCTGGCCTGCGTCGAGGAAATTGGCGCGGTAGACGGTCAGGAGCGCGCGGCGGGCCTTGTCGGGGTCGACCGTGTCGCCCAAGCCCAGCATCCGCGCCGTCGCGGGGCCGTAGAGCTGTTCGGCAAACAGCGCGTCCGAGAACCGCCCGGCGCTGTCGAGCCGGAACGCGTCTCCGGTCCACAAGACGCTTTCGAAGACCGGTTCGGCGCGCGCGGACAGCGCCTGCCAGCGGTCGCGCGCCGCGGTGTCGCCGGTCTGCTCCGCCAGGCGTGCCGCCGCCCGGAGCGCGGCCAGCCACAACCCGCCGCAATAGGCGCTCACACCGGTCATGGGGATGTTGTCGAAGGTCTGGTCCGGGGTGCCGTCGTTCTCGATCATGCCGTCGCCGTCGCGGTCGAAGACGGCGAGCGCCTCCATCGCCGCGTTCACCGCAGGGTAGCTCTCGGCGGCCCGGGCCGGGTCGCGCCGGGCATCGCGCCAGGCGCAGAGCACGAACATTGCGCCCAGGTCTTTCCAGCGGCTGCTGTCCTGATAAGCGTAGTCGTTGGCGCGGCGGAACGGATCGGCGTTGGGCGCGCCGAGATCNTGCGGCAGNAACCCCGGNCGCTGGCGCGCAAACCGCGCGTTCGAGCGCAGGTGAAACCGTGTCTCGGGATCGTCGCGCGCCACTTCGGCGGTGTAAGCGCGGGTGACGCTGGCGGCCAGAGCGGGGAACAGATCGGCCACCGCGGCGGCGGCGTAAACCCACAGATCGAGGGTGTCGTAGAGCGGATAATCGGGGCATTCGATCAGGCCGAAATGCGACGCGCCACCCGCGTCCGGCGCGGTCCAGACCGTCAGCCCGTCGGTGATGAAATAGAGCTCGTTGATCGCCAGCGCGGTCGCAGCGGGCGATAGCGCGAGCCGGTCGGCCTGATCGGCATGGAAGCGGTCAACGGCCGCCGACCAGCTGTCGGCTTCGGCAAGCGCGTGCGCCGCGATCGCCTCGGCATTGGCTCCGTCGCGGCCCCAGCGGGCGGTGTAGTGGCGCAGATGCCGGCGTCCCTGGCCGAAGCGGATCACCGGCAAATCCCAGGCCAGCGCAAAGTCCACCGTGCGGCTTTCGCCGGGCGCGAGGGTGAGCCGGGCGGCAAGCGCTGCGCAGGGGGACGCGGCGGGAAACTCGCTGAACCCGCCGCCGCTGGTCCAGATGCCCTGGGCCTCGGGCAAGGTGCCGTCGCGGGCGAACCGCTCCCAGAGCCACGCCCCCTCGCGCCCGGGGTCGAAGGCGGCGCAGGCGCTGGCCTCGATGCCCGGCCCCGGGGTCACCGCGAGGACCATCTGGCCGTCGCCCTCGTCGAGATCGCCCGCCCGGTCGCGCTCCATCACCACCGCCAGCCGGTCCTCTCCGTCGACCAGCCGGTTGCGGTTGCCGGCGACGCCGCCGGGATGGCCGGCGGCGCCCAACTCGCCGAACCAGCCGACCAGGTTGGCAAACGAGAACATCACCGCCGCCCTGAGGGGCTGCGTCCCGCTGTTGCTCAGATGGGCGCGAAACAGGCCCACGGGCAGATCGCAGTCGCGCTCCAGCGCCGGCACGACCGGGCTGATCTGCTCGATGGTGAGGCAAAGGCCGGCCGTTTCGTAGCTGTGCCAGGCCTTCGGGAACAGCGCCGCGTGGTCTCCGGCGGGATCGGCCCGCCAGCCGTCGGGCGCGGTCGGCCGCAGCGCCCTGGCGCCCTGGCCCTCCTGCCAGACGGCAAAGCCGTTTTCCGGCAAGTCGAAGCCAAAAAGTTGGCCGGTCTTCAGGGTCCAGCGGGTGAAGCCGCCGTTTATGCTGCGGGTGATCGTGCCCGCACCGATACCGCCGACGGGAACGCCCGCATCGGGNCCGGCGTCAAGCTGGCCCGGGATCTTGCGGCGTTGTTCGGTCCGCGGCGCCCAGGGAAGGGCGACACGCCACGCGTTGGGGTTCGGTCGGATGGTCATGGCGATTTCTGGTCGGTCCGGCGGCCGGTTGGTCGCGGCCTGGAACTCCGAAAAAGACGTCGGGCACGGCGGCCTGCGCCGCGCCCGACAATGGCGCGTCAGTTCAGGTCGGCCTCGTTGCCAGCCGCGATATCGGCCTCGGCCTCGGCCACGGCGCCGACGAGCGCGTCGAAGATCACGTCGCCGCGGTCGATGTTGCCCTTGAACCAGTCGAAGACCGGCGCGGCGGCATCACGGAATGCGGCTTTCTCTTCCGGCGTCGGCACGTAGAGATCGCCGCCACCAGCGACGAAATCGGCATAGGCCTGGATCGACTTGCGCTTGGGCGAGGCAAAAGTGGCCTGCTGAAGGGCGAAGAAGCCGTCAACGATCACGCGGCGCATCTCTTCGGGCATGTCGAGGAACTTCTGGTTGTTCATCCACCACAGCGCGCCCATGTAGGCGTGGCCGTCAAGCGTGACGTATTGCAGGCCCGCATCGGGGAACTTCATGCCCATGATGTCGGTGATGCCGTTCTTGGAGCCTTCGACAACGCCGGTCTGGAACGAGGTGAACAGCTCGGGCCACGGGATCGGCGTCGGCGAAGCGCCAAGGGCGCGCACGAGTTCCTGCGGCAGGTCGGCGACGACGGTGCGGATTTTCAAGCCTTCCATATCGGCGGGCGTTTGCACCCGACGCTTGGTATTGGCGAAGTTGCGCCAGCCGCCGGTGTTGCCGATGGTCATGAGCCGGATCGCCCCGCCGCTGTCTTCAAGCGCCATCTCGCGCAACGTGCGTGTGAAATCGCCCGAGAGCACGGCTTCGGCGATCCGGTCGTCGGCCATCAGGTAGGGCAGATCGAGCACCTGCACATAGGGGAAGATGCCCGCCGCACCGCCAGAGGTCGAGATGTAGACGTCGATGGTGCCGTCGGCCACGCCCTGCAGGCACTCGGCCCCGTTGGCGCAAAGCTGGGTGCCGATGTACAACTCGACCTCGATCGCGCCGTTCGACGCACTTTCGACGAAGCTCTTGAACACGACGAGGCCGTCGTAGTCTTCATCGTTTTCGTTCGAGTTGGCGGTGGCGCGGATGGTGTAGTCTGCCGCCTGCGCCGCGAGCGCCGAGGCGCCGAGAATGGCGGCTGTGGTCAGCGCCTTCAGAGTGGTTTTCAACATGGTCTCCTCCTTGGTGTTTGGGCTTGTTTTCTTGTTGCTATTGGACGAACCCGGTGAGCCGGGGAATCGTCATCGAAATGGCCGGGACATAGGTGATCAGGAAGATCACGACGACCTCGACGAGCAGGAATGGCAGGATTGCCTTGGAAATGGTCTCGACTTTCTCACCTGAGACGGACGAGGCCACAAAAAGCACGAGCCCCATCGGCGGCGTCGCGAGCCCGACCGTCAGGTTGACGGACATGATGATGGCGAAATGCACCGGGTGTACGCCGAGATCGACGAAGATCGGCCCAAGGATCGGACCGAGGATGATGATCGCCGGGCCCGCATCGAGAAACATGCCGACCACGAACAGAAGCAGATTGATGAGGAACAGCAGGATCAACGGGTTGTCACTGAGTTGCAGCATGAAGGCCGCCATCGTCTCGGGAGCATGGCTGAGGCTCACCACGGTCTTGAACGCCACCGCGGCGCCGACGAGCAGGAGCACGGTGGCGGCCGAATAGGCGGCCCGTGTGAAGATCGCAGGCAGGTCGCTGAGCTTCATCGAATGCAGCACGCCGAAGGCGATGATGAGGGCGTAGACCACCGCGATGGCAGAGGCCTCTGTGGGCGTGAAGACGCCCACGAGAATACCGCCCAGGATGATGATCGGGGTCTGTAGCGGGGCCACGGCTTTCTTGCAGATAGTGCGGAAATCGCTCGAGACTTTCTTGCGCAAGCCCACCAGCAGCACATGCGCCACGGGCAGGAAGACGACAAAGACGACCCAGCCGTTCCAGTCGGGCGTCGCCATGCCGAAGACCCGGGCAAGCGCCAGAAGCCACGAGAACAGCGCCAGCAGGAGGCCGGCGACGTTGATCCGGATGAGCACGAAGGAGACGACACCTTCGACCGGCGAAATCGCCTGGCCCGGCGAGACGATGCGCTCGGCCTTCGGCAGGTCGTATTTGTCGGCAAGCAGCCGGACCATGACCATGAGGCCGACGCCCACCATCACGCCGGGAACGATGCCGGCGAGGAACAGCGCGGCGACGCTCTCGCCCATCACGTAGGCATAGATGATCATGATCCCCGAGGGTGGGATGATCGGCCCGATGACCGAGCTCGCCGCGGTCACGGCGGCGGCAAACTTGCGCGAGTAGCCGTTCTTCTCCATTGCCGGGATCAGCGTGGACCCCAGCGCCGAGGTGTCGGCCACCGCCGAACCGGAGAGGCCCGCGAACAGGATCGAGCTCAGGATATTCACATGCGCGAGGCCGCCGCGCAGATGCCCCATGAGCGCCTGGCTGAACTCCACGAGCCGGGTGGTGATGCCGCCGCGGTTCATGAGCTCGCCTGCGAGCACGAAGAACGGCAGCGCCATCAGCGGGAAGCTGTCCATCCCGTTGTAGAGGTTGCGGTAGAGCAGCGCGATGTCGCGTTCCTGGCCATTGAGCCACAGAAGAAGGCCCGGCGACAACAGGAGCGCGATGAACACCGGCAGGCCGATCATCAGGAAGATCAGGAAGAGCGGGAGGAAAAAGGCCAGCATCAATCCGTCTCCAGGCTTTCGGCCGGCGCGTCGNTCGGCGGCANTTCCGCCTCCGGGTCGACGAGCTGGATGATCGTGCGCAGGATCAGCTCGAAGGTGACGACCGCNAGCAGGATCACACCGACGAACAGCGAGGCGTACATGTAGCGCAGTTTGACCCGGACCGATTCGAGGCCGATCCAGTCGAGCGGGATGCGCAGCGACGCGCTGTTGAAATTGCCGCCGAAGCCGAAGGCGTGGTTGTAGCCGTGACCGACCGCCACGAGCAGAACCATCAGCGTCAGGAGGAGCAGCACCAGCATCAAGATGAGCCCCGGCACCCGCGGCAGGGCGAGCGGCACCGTGTCGATCGAGACGAAGCCACCCCAGCGCATCGCCGAGGGCGCCATCAGCGCGGCCATCCACAGCATGAGGAACCGGGCCGCCTCGTCCGGCCAGGCCAGCGCGTTGTTAAAGGCATAGCGGAAAACGACCTGGGCCAGAATGACGGCGACCATCACCGCCAGCGCCATCCAGGCAATCTGCCGTCCGACCCTCAGTATGAGCGTGTTCACCCGACTGATCGGACCCAACAACGCCAACATCGGCGCTCCTCCCTTGTGTCGACTCGTCGTGCGCCAGAAACGGCGCGTCTTCAGTTTTCTTTTTTTCGTAGCCTCTCGATAACGAACGCTCATGTCAAGCGCGGCGTGCCCTACTCGGCGAAAACCAGGCGCACATCCTTTGGCCGCACACATCTCCCGGAGGGCCGCTGGACAGGCTGCGTCAGTCACCAGGGTGTCTATCTGGTCAAGCGGAGCGATATTGATCGGCGCGGCGCGGCCGAACTTGGTGCTGTCGGCCGCCAGGATCACATTGCGCGTGCTCGCGATGATCGCGCGCACGATGGAGACCTCGCCCAGGTCGTAGTCGAGCAGCGCCCCGTCAGCGGCGATTGCCGCCACCCCGATGACGGCCGTGTCAGCGCGAAACTGGCGGACGAAATCAACCGACGTGTCGCCGAGAATCGCACCGTCGGCCTTGCGCACCACTCCCGCCGGAACCATCACCTCGACACCGACAAATGTCCTTATTTCATTGGCCAAAAATACGGAATCCGTTACCACACGCAAACCGACGTGATGGAGAAGGTTGCGCGCGAATGACACCGTGGTGGTGCCCGCGTTGATAATCAGCGACGAGTTGTTCGGCACCAACCCGGCCACAGCCCGCCCGATCGCCTCTTTCTCGTCGCGCGCAATCGCCTCACGCACCGAGAAGTTGACATATTCGGCCCCGCCCACCAGCGCCGCACCGCCATGAAACCGCGCGATCTGGTCGACCTCGGCCAGAGCATTCAGATCCTTGCGGATCGTTTGTGGCGTCGTGCCGAACATTTCGGCAAGATCGTCCACCATCGCACGCCCGTGCTGTTTGAGATGCTTGAGGATGGCCGTTTGGCGGGCGACAGCTTTCCGGCTAGGCGTCATGTCCGGGGAATCCTTCGATCGATCTACCCTTTCGTTCATACCCAAAACGAAAGTTCGATACAACTAAATGAAACCTGTCATGCCGGTAGACTCCCTGCCACCGCCGACTGCGAGGCTGCCGCCGGGCGGCTCCGGCATCCCGCCTACGCCTGCGCGGCGCTCGTCTCCCGCAAAGCCTTCCAGGCAAGCTGTCCTGCCGCGCCGGGCTCTCCCGCAGGCGCACGGCCGTAATTTCCAGCAGCGCAGACGGCAGGTGGCCGGACGGATCCCTCAGCTTGCCGCAGGCCAGATCGTCGTCGGCCACGGCCTTCGGACCCCAGGTCATACCGACACCAGCACGCGGCATTTCAAGCGCCGCGACGGCGCGTGCCATCTCGGCAATCGGCCCGGGCAGACTTGGGAGACCGTCAAGTCATTCAAGGACAGCCCATGCACCTCGCCCGTTTCCCCCGCAAACACCTCGCGCATCTGCCGACCCCGTTCGAACCGATGAAGCGCCTCTCGAAGGAGCTCGGCTGCGAGATCTGGACCAAGCGCGACGATTGCACCGGCATGTCGACCCAGGAGTTCCCCGGCGGCCAAGACATGGTGGCCGAGATGGAGGCTGCTGCGAAAAAGAAACGCGCCGAGGGGCGCTCGGCTATGTCAATGCCGCCTTCGAGCTTGTGTCACAGGCCAACGACCGCGGGTTGGTGATCGACCGCCTGGTCCGCGCCACCGGCTCGTCGACCTCGCGCACAAGGGTACGTTCACAGATGAACGTGTTGTCTCCCTGCATACGGGGGGCAACGCGGCGCTGGGTGGCTACGATTTCGCCTTCGACAATGCCGACCGCTGGGTAACCTTCCAGGTGCCCCGCACGGTCGGCATATTGGGCGGCATGGGCCCGGAGGCGACGATCCTGCTTCAACAGAAGCTGATCGCGGCCCAGCAGCTCTCCTGCCGCCCTGGATTGTCTGGTTCCAATTGAATCGCACGCGCAGTTCAAGCCAACACTTGCTCGGCGTCTTGCTCAGAATCCTCCATCCCGCTCATGCCTTTGAGCCTGCGGCAAAGCCGGGGCGGTTTCTGGGGCGGGAAGGCCACCATCAAGCCGTGGCCGAACTCGCAATTCATCACCCAAGGCGAGCGGCGGATGTTCAATCTGCGCGAAGGGGGCAAAGTGGCGCCGTTCCTGTGGCGAGCCCCCGGATCAGGTCGGTCGCCACGTGGTTGAGCTCGATCGCGCGCTCTTCGCCAACCGCTACCGTGCCGCCGAGATTGACGTATCGGCGGCCGAACATGCAGGTTGGTTCGAACGAGAACGTCATGCCGGACTGG
>JGI24025J20009_10002003_pt1 | contig 14989 bp, 14 predicted proteins | sample Cruoilmetagenom3_FD_20009 | JGI IMG/M metagenome (IMG submission 20009)
TCTTTCCTTTAAGGTCTTCAATGCAGGTGATTCCGGAAGCCTTAGTAGCCAGTATATGAATGGTTTCGGGATATAAGGAAGCAATACCTCTTAAATTAGTAATAGGTGTTTTTCCTTCTAATATCCCTGTACCGGTATAACACCAGTAAGTTGTATTAGCTTGAGAAAAAGCAGTTTCAATTTGTCCTCTACTGATTAAGTTACAATTTGCAACAGAGGCATTCCCTGATTGTGCTGTTACTATCACACCTTCTACATTATTTGAAATCATTTGAGCTAAAGCTCCGCCTAAGGGATAATAAGTTCCGCCGGTTCCGCCGGTTGCTATTGCTACAAATTGTCTCTCGGCTGCAAATCCCATGCTGACAATTCCCATTACCATAATAATTGTCAATACTAAAATTAGATTTCTTTTGTTTTTTAACATTAATAATATTCACCTTTCATAAATTTTTTAAAATTATTGATATTTGTAAACACTAAGATGCTATGTTGTTTCTTCTATTTTTACCCCCTCCCCTCATTTTTTTCTTTAGTTATTTTTTTTCAAGCTTCTATGCTATGGTAGTTTTAAATTTTTCAATCTTAAAATATAAAAGGATAATCAGATCAAAAAATATATTTACATAAATAGTATATATCTTATAATATCATTAATCAAACGTTTTTAATATTTCCTTTTCTTTTTTATTCATTGTTTTATAATCTTCATTTTCTATATGGTCATATCCTAAAATGTGCAGTATTCCATGAATTAATAAAGCTGTTATTTCCCTTTCGAGGCTATGTTTTAGCTCATCCGCTTGTTTCCGGGCAGTTTCCACAGAGATAATGATATCTCCTAAAATCTTGTTCTCGCCAACCGTGGGAAATAAATAATCATCATCTTCAAAACAAAAAGATAATACATCGGTTGTTTTATTGATTCCCCGATATTTATTGTTCAATTCTTTGATTAGTTCATCATCCGTAAATAAAATACTTATTTCTTTTTTTTCATCAATTTTTAAAAAGTTAAGTATTTTTCTTATTATCTCTTGCTTTTTTTTCAGGTTCAGTTTTATTATTTTTTGCTGATTTTTTATTAGAATTTCCATTTTTCTTTTCTTCTTTCATTTTTTTAATTAGTTCGTCATCGGGATATTCTACTCTGCTATGAAACATGCTGGTTAATATCCTTGAAAAACTGACGGCAATTTTATCCAAATCTTTCATGGTTAAATTACATTCTTCTAATTGACCATTTTCTAAATTCTTTTTAATAATTTCTTTCACCATACTTTTTATTCTTGTTGGTGTCGGATTAGTTAATGACCTGGTGGCAGCTTCTATTGAATCAGCCAATAAAATAATTCCCGCCTCTTTGGTTTGAGGCTTTGGTCCTGAATAACGATAATTTTCTTCTGCAATCTCATCATTACTTGAATCATTTTCCTTTAACGCCCTATGAAAAAAATAAGAAATTAATCCGGTCCCGTGATGTTGAGTGATTATATCTATAATATCTTTTGGAATTTTATTTTTTTTAGCCAATTCCACACCCTCTTTAACATGTGAAGCAATAACCAATGCACTAAGACTTGGCTCCATATCATCGTGGATATTTTTATAAGCCTCTTGATTTTCAATGAAAAAATATGGCCTTTTTAATTTTCCAATATCATGATAAAGTGCACCCACCCTAGCTAATAATCCATTTCCCTCAATCTCTTCAGCTGCAGTTTCGGCAAGATTTCCTACAACGATGCTATGATGGTAGGTTCCCGGTGCTTCTACAATTAATTTTTTTAATAAAGGTTGATTAGGGTTGGACAATTCCATCAATTTAAAAGAAGTAGTTATATCGAAAAAGCTTTCCAAAAAAGGTAAGATACCGATAGTTAAGATCACCGCCAAAAATCCATTCAATAAACCCCATAGATCATCCTGTAAGATTAAATAATAATCGACATTTTCTATCAACCCTAAGGCAGAAATGCAAATAATATTTACCCCTGCAATCATTAATCCCGCCCTGGTTAAACTGGANCGTTGAGTTGCTTTTCTAACAGTATATATGGCAACCACACCTCCAACTACCAAAACCATTACATGATTCAATTCTATGCCAGGAATCAAACTGGCTAAATAGCTTAAGATAATAGTGACTAATATGGCAATTCTTGAATCTAATGCAATTGCAACTAACATGGAAATTGAGGCCATAGGAACCAGATAACCTGATATTTGTCCGGCCAATTTAGCTATCACAATAGTAGAAAGACAAATGATAGAAAGTAAGACCAACTTATTAATATCATCAAAAATATTATGATGGTAAAAACTAAGATAAAAGGCCAGTAATAAAAGACATATTGCTGAAATCAGCAAGATGCCAATGATGTTAAAAAAATTGAATCGAGGATTTTGCAAACCCATTGCATTTAAAATAGCAATTTCTTTGGCAGTGGCAATTTCCCCTTTTCTTATAATAATTTGACCTTTTTGTATAATTTCTTCCACATTCTCAACTGATGAAATTGCTTCCATACGTCTCTTTTCAGTTTCATCTTTATTTAAATATAAACTGGGAAGAATGAGTGTTGTGGCAATTTCACTGGCTATTAAAGCATCATGGTGATCGAGTGATATTTCGCTAATTTCCCTGACTAATTGTTTTTTTGAATTTTCTAAATCATTTTCCCTGATTCCTTGTTCCATAATTTTTCTAATAGATACATTGATATCTCTATTTATTTTTTCCAGGGATAAATCATCAAGAAAGAAAAAATCGATAATAATCTTTTCATTAATAAATAAACCCGAATCTGAATTTATTTCTTTTGCTTTTTCTCTGAAATAATTGTATTCCGCTTCTTTGCTGTCGTTTTTTTCCTCTTTAAATTTATTATCTTGTGTAGGTTCAATCGCATTATTTTTATATTTCTTAATCTTAGTAAAAATACTATTCACTTGATTTTCAACTTTTTCAATATTTGCCAGATTTAAATCATACACTTCTTTAATTGATTTCGAAGCTAAATCCTCAATGTTTTGCGTTTCGTTCAAATCTACAAATTTAATACTTTGCTGTGCTAAAATATCTTTTGAACTAATTTGACCTTCTTTTAATACTATTTTATCGCTAAAAAAATTAATGGATAAAACAAATGTAATAGCAATTAACAAGCTAAAATAAATGATTAATTTCTGAAACAAATTATTTCCCTTTATTTTACTTTTCATTAATTTTTTATCAGATATTAATTTTTTATTATGTTTTTTCCAATTACTAAATATTTTCATTGTATATAATCACTCCGCATTATGGTTTTTTAAGTCTTCTCTCTCGTAAGCCCGAATAATTTCTTGAACCAATCGATGCCTGACTACATCTCTATCATTAAGATAAGCGAATTCAATACCATTTATATCTTTAAGTATTTTGGCAATTTTTATCAAACCAGAATTATCTTTCCTAGGTAAATCAACTTGGGTAATGTCTCCATTGATTATAATCCTGGAACCAAAACCAAACCGGGTTAAAAACATTCTCATTTGCCCTAAAGTTGTATTTTGTGCATCATCCAGAATGATAAATGAATCATTTAAGGTTCTTCCCCGCATATAGGCTAACGGGGCAATTTCTATAATACCTCTGTCCATATATTTTTGAAATTTTTCTGAAGGCATCATTTCATATATTGCATCATATAATGGACGGAAATATGGATCTATCTTCTCCAGTAAATCTCCCGGTAAAAATCCCAGACTTTCTCCTGCTTCAACCGCCGGTCTTACTAAAATAATTCGATTCACTTCTTTCTTCTTTAAGGCAGATAAAGCGATGGCAACGGCCAGATATGTTTTACCTGTACCTGCAGGACCTATGGCAAAAACAATCTCATTTTTTTGAACTGCTTCAATAAATTTTCTCTGGCCAATTGTTTTCGGCCTTATCTTCTTATCTCTCTTAAAGACATCGATTTCATCTTTATACAATAATTTCCAATCTACCGATTGATCATTTTGTAACATTTCAACATGATATTTTACTTGAGGTAGTGTAATCTGATGTCCCTTTCTAATGATCTCGAGAAGAATACTGACTAATTTCTCTGACTTATCTACTTCTGCTTCTAATCCTGAAATAATCAGATTATTATCATTTTGTGCTGATATTTTAGTACCAAAATATTGATGTACTAATTTAATATTTTCATCATATTTACCAAATAATTCTCTTAGCTCATCTTTGTTGCTTATAAATATTTTTTTTCTAATAGGATTATTTTCTTTTATAATATTTTCTCCTGTTTTCATATAAAATAATATATTTTATTCTCCTATTCTATTATATCTGCCGCTTTTATAAGGTCTCAGTGCTCTCGGAAGTCCAATTAATTCCGAAAAAATAATTCCATTAATCAAAGGGTTATCATAAAAATACGGTTGTAATATTTCTTCTTTAGTAGAGCTTTGTTTTTCTTTATCTTCGTCCGGTAATTTTACTATTGGTTTTTTTATTTCTCTTTTATTGTAAAAACCTTCAACCTCATCATCAACTAAAATTATTTCTTTCTTTTCTGTATCATTAGTCTCTTCTATATCATTGGTATTCTTAGCATATTTAGTTTTATCGGGAATAAAAGATGATTCGTAGGAATTTAAAGAATCTTCCTCTTTCTTCATGGAATTAGAAGATTTCTTTGCCTGCTTTTGTAACCGGTTAAAAACTATAATTATCAAATATGCAATAAATGCAAGAAATCCAATTGGCATAATTTTTTACCTTTTTATATTAATTAATTTTTTCTACCTGTTATCTTTTTATTTATTATCTTTTTTCTTTGGAATATTGGAAATACTATCTCGCATTGCAGTATCTGCAGATATATTCTTCAAATTATAATAATCCATTACTCCTAACTTCCCGGTTCTTAATGCATCAGCCATCGCTTTAGGTACTTCCGCTTCTGCTTCCACTACTTTTGCTTTCATCTCTTGAACTTTTGCTTTCATCTCTTGTTCATGGGCAACCGCCAATGCTCTCCGCTGTTCAGCTTTCGCCTGCGCAATCTTCTTGTCAGCTTCAGCCTGATCAGTCTGTAACATTGCACCGATATTTTTCCCCACATCAACATCAGCAATATCGATAGATAATATCTCAAAAGCCGTTCCCGAATCCAGCCCTTTTTTTAAAACAGTTTTTGAAATACCATCCGGGTTTTCCAAAACATTCTTGTGTGTTTTTGACGATCCAATAGTGGTAACAATTCCTTCTCCTACTCTAGCTATAATAGTCTCTTCACCAGCACCTCCGACCAATCGCTCAATATTTGCTCTTACTGTTACTCTAGCAGTAGCCATAACCTGAATTCCATTCATTGCAACCGCCGCAACTATCGGTGTTTTTATAACTTTCGGGTTTACGCTCATTTGGACCGCTTCCAGAACATTCCTGCCCGCTAAATCAATCGCCGTACATTTTTCAAAGGACAGATTAATCCCCGCTCTTTCAGCTGCAATGAGTGCATCTACAACTCTATCAACATTTCCACCGGCAAGGTAATGCGCTTCCAGCTTATCGATAGAAATAGTTAAACCCGCCTTGGTTGCCTTAATTAAAGTATTAACAATCTTGTGCGGTGGAACCCGTCTCAATCTCATTCCAATAAGGGTAAATATTCCAACTTTTACTCCTGCTGCTAATGCTGAAATCCATAATCCAACAGGTATAAATTGAAAAAAGATGAATACTACTACAAAAATCAATATAATCGGAATCAATGGAACAAGTAAATTAATCATTTTTTTCCTCCTTTAATAAGAAAATATCTAAGTCCCGGAAGTATCAATTGCCTCGACGACTATTTTATTTCCTTCAATACTTATAATTTTGATTTTAATGTTAGATTCGATATACTCTCCCCGGGTAATTACATTTATTTTTATATTATTCACTTCTGCTATACCAGAAGGTCGTAAAGGTGTGGTAGTTATACCTTCTTTGCTCATTAATCGTTTCAAATCCTTTGTTCCAACCGTATATCCCAACTCTTTTTTCTGTTGGGTAGAAAGTATAAATTTTTTCCATGTTCTTGTTGAAGGTAAATACTTAAGTAATAAGAAAAATCCTAAAATAGATATACTTAGAGCAATTAAAATTGAATAAGTTGCTTGAATGATATTCCCTAAAGCAAGAAATATACTTGCAACCATGGCAACAATTCCACTTATTCCTGCCAAACCAAAACCGGGGATAATAAATATTTCTGCTAAAAGTAAAAAAATCCCGACCAGGAAAAGTATAATCGTTTCCCAACCGGCGAGACCAACCAGGACATGACCTCCAAAAAATAATGACAGAGAAACAATGCCAATCGTTCCGGCAATTCCCCAACCCAATGTCCAAAATTCGATTACCAGACCTAAAAAACCAATAGATAATAATAATGGGCTAACTACTGGATTAGTAACAAATCTGCTTACATTCTCTGCCCAATTAGGATAGATATATTTTATTTCTATATTTTCATAATTTAAAATGTTCAAAGCCTTTTTAACATTACCTGCAATACCGTCTATAAAATTTAATTCTACTGCTTTATTTGCATCCAAAGTTAATATTTTGTCTTTTTCGACAACATTTTCGATCTCTATATCTTTATCTACCATGGCAGAAGCAATCATTTCTGAACGTCCTCTGCTTGAAGCGGTAGATGCAAACTCAGTCCTTAAGGCTGAAATTATTTTCTCCTCTGCAGGTCGTGGTTCAGCTGCACCGATACTCGCGCTTTTATCCATTATAAGATATTCTGTTGAAAGAGATATTAATGCACCGGCTGACCATGCTCTATTTTTTATATAAGCTATACTTGGTATGTTTAATCCAATGATTCTATCTCGAATTTGGAGTGCGGCATCCACTCTCCCTCCGAGTGTATCAATTTCAAAAACAACTATTTTTGCATCATTTGTTTCAGCTTCTTTCAAAGCTCGTTCGATATAAGAAGATAGTCCCAAATCGATGGTTCCCTTGACGGAAATTAAGTATGCTTCATCTGTTTGATTTGCATGGATTTTCATCACACTCAAACTAAAGATTAAAGTTAAAGCGATTAATAGAAAAAGCAGGCTATCGATTTTCACTAAATTCTCTTTGGATTTCAAATAAATCTCACTCCATAACTAATAAAACTAGGAAAGGCTAAATATATCTTACCTAAGTAAGATTAAGCCTTTCCTAATCATTATCAATTATTCAAATTTATTAAAAGTTCTCTTACTTTTTTATTAACTAATCTTCCATCAGCCTTACCTTTTAATTGAGGCATCACTTCTTTCATTGCACGGCCTATGTCTTTTAATCCTTCGAAAGCATTTTTTCTAAAAACATCTTTGATGATTTTTGTAATTTCTTCTTCAGACAATTGTTCGGGAAGATAATCTTTTATTATCTTAATTTCCTGCCTTGCCTTTTCAGACATATCCAATCTCTGTCCTTTGGTAAACATCTCTAAAGATTCTTCTATTTTTTTTAAATAACCGGATATGATTGAAAGAATCTCGCCTTCGGTAAGTTCTTCTTTTTTGGATATTTCTTTATTCTTGATTGCTGCTAAAAACATCCTTAAAGTTGATAATCTTAACTTATCTTTCTTCTTAAGTGCTACTTTCATATCGTTATAGATAAGTTCCTTTAAAGATAATTTATGTGACATTAAAATCTACCTCTTTTTTTTTGTTTCCTTTGAGCAGCAAGTGCTTTCTTTTTCCTTCTCACGCTGGGCTTTTCATAATATTCATGGCGTCTCAGATCAGAAATTATTCCACTTTTTTGACATTCTTTCTTAAATCTTCTAAGAGCATGATCCAATTCTTCGTTATCTTTAACTTTTATTTTAGCCATTTTAACACCTCCCATCTTCTTCAAATTATAGTCGGCAATATAGGTTTATGGGTCAAATTATCAAATTTATCTATATTTTTTATTAAACAATAAACAAATATTCAATCAATATTGAGACCACCTAAATTTCTTACATATTATATAATACCTCTATCTGTTTTTCAAGAAAAGTTATTTAAAAGTTATTTAACGATTTTTACCAACTAAATTTGACAAAACATTTATTCAATATTATATTATAAACAATCAATCAAATTGTGAAGGAGATCTTAGAAATATTATGATGCGAACAATCAGAAAAAAAATGAAAATTGTATTAATTTTAATGGTTGCCTTTTTTGTAATTTCTTTCTTTTACGGATTTGGTAAATATAAATCCAATCAAAGTCAAAACCAAAACATAGGCAATTATTTAGCAGAAGTAAACGGAACAACTATCACTTACAATCAATGGCTTAAGACTTTTCAAAATGCGGTATCCAGATATGATAATAATACTCTTTCTTCCATGGATCAACCTGCAATTAATTCTTTGAAAAATAATATTCTTAAACAGATGATTAATTCCGAATTACTCCTTCAGCAGGCAACTCAAGATAAAATAAAAATCACTGGTGACGAAATTAATGTTGAAATTGATAAGGTCAAAGAAAATTTTTCTTCACCTGAAGAATTTACCAATGTTTTAAAAACAAATAATTTAACCATTAATCAGCTAAAGGAAGATATCAAAAGAAATTTAATGATAACTCATGTCCTGGACGATGCAAAAAGCCAGGTTAACATTACAGATGATGAATTAAAAGAATATTTTAACAAGAATGAAGAGAGTTTTTTTGAACCGGAAAAAGTCCATGCCCGTCATATCCTGGTGGAAACTGAAGAAGAAGCTCTGAATATTATCCGACAGCTAAAAGAAGGTATTGTTGATTTTGCAGAATTAGCCAAAGAAAAATCAATAGGTCCCTCAGCTGAAAATGGAGGAGACCTTGGTTTTTTCACCAAAGGTCAAATGGTTAAAGAGTTCGAAGATGTAGCCTTTGCTTTACAACCCGGAGAAATAAGTGATGCTGTAAAAACACAATTTGGATTTCACGTTATTAAGTGTGAAGAGAAAAAGGACGAACATCAACCAACTTTTGAAGAATCAAAAGAACAAATAAACAATTTCTTAAAATACCAAAAAGAAAATGAGATTATAACTAAATTAATTTCTGACTTAAATGAAAATGCTGATGTTGTGATTAATTACGATTTTGAAAGTGATAATCCGGATTCTTCTTCCGAAGAAAGCCAGACAATAGAACTCACAGATGAGCAAACAACAGTTGAAGTAGAAAACGATTCCGACACAACAGATAGTTCAACAAGCGAATAATATCATTTTACAATCAACGATAATAAATAAAAAAGAGGGCTGATTTTTACAGCTCTCTTTTTTTTGGTTAACTCATAACAAATGTATTGTCTATTCCATATCTTCTTCAGTTAATAAATTATATCTAAATAGTATAATTTTAGCAAATTGAAGTTGTTTTTCAATTCTTTTCGATAAAGATAATTTTTTACAGGTTTCGAAAGTAATTGCCGGAATACTTAGTTGGCAGGAAGCGGCATAAGTAGCACATCCTTCAATGGGCTTGACAAGAACTTCAAACTCTTCTTTAGGACTAATAATTTCTTCGTTTAATTCATCAATAATTGATAAACACATTTCCAATAAGGAATCATCACAACAATCCAAGACGAGCGTTTGTCCGTAATTTTGTGAACTTACTTTGTAAAATTCCCTTGATTCATGTAAATCAATTAAAAAATCTATATCATAAATTTTCATTAAATTAAATATTTCATAAGCAATTTTTTCTACATCATTCCCCTGTTTATTTCCAGGATAAACCCTATTTAGATTTATATCTTTAGGGAAACTTCTTACTTCTTTTTTACAGGCTAAAATATTTGCTCTTGGAATCATTAAAAGTGTTCCTTTTTTAATGTTCAGATTATCTTTTAGATTATTTACTGCCGCAATACCGCCCGGTTCATTTCCATGTGTTCCGGCAATAATCATTACAACAGGTTTTCTTGTCTCAGTTTTTAAAATATAGACCGGGGTCTCAAAATCTGTTCCGAAACAGATATATTTTGTCTCAGTAATTGAATCAGCAGCTGAATAAGAAATACAAAGAATCAGTAATATCAATGAGATGAAAATTGTTTTAGAAATACTCTTTTTATATATCATTAATTATATTTTCCTTTTCATCTTATAGAATAAGTTAAACGATTTTCCAATTAGCCGATTTACCAATTTATCGATTGACCAATTTGCTAGTCGATAGCAAATAATATTTAGTAAGCGTATAGCGTACAGCGTTTAGCGTATAGTTGAAGGCTACAAGTGTAAGTAAAATAAATAAATTTGTCAACATACTAATTAACCAATTAATCAAATTAGTGTTTATTTGTTAGCGAAGAAAATATAATTCACAAATTAATATACGCTCTTTGTCTTATACTTTGATTTTTTTGACTATCTAGCAATCTAATCAAATCTTCTTTTACCTTTTATTCTTTTTTCGTATTCACTGAAAACTGGTTTTCACTATATACCTATTCACTATTCACTAGCGACTAATTCTCCTTAATAATCATAGGAACACTCTTGTAAATATCTGAGGATAATAATTCTATTTTTTCTTCATCGTTCTTTCTAACAACCCGATAGGTTTTTATTTCATATCCGTTTACTCCTTCCTGAGCAACAACTTCCTGTCCTTTACCCAGGTCAGCATCTTTTTCTCTTATAATTTCATAATCAATGACTTTTTTATCCTTACTGACAATTTCAATCTCCGCATTGTTTTCTTCTTCTCCTAAAATAACCACTCTCAAAGTATCTCTTATAACTTTAGCAAAAATAACAATATCATCATCATAATTATTTCTAAATTTTAAATCTTTGTACCCGTAAAATATTCCCGAATCTCTTCCTAACGGTACATATTTTGTAGCATCTCCATAGACAGAATGATTATACCTTTTAACGATTTCGAAATTTCCCAGAATGAGTGCATTATAAAGCGTGCTTGCCACCTGGCAAACACCTCCCCCATAGCCATTCACAAATTTACCATTAGCAATAATAGTGCTCTCTTTATAACCATCCTCTTTTTCAGCCGGACCTACATAATGGTTAAATGAAAAAATCGATTCCGGTTCTATCATAATTCCGTTAATCATTTCTGCGGCCAAGGCAATATTATATATAGTATTTTTTTCTTTTCCTTTAATTGATGTAGAATAATCTGCCAACCTGTATTCAATTCCCAATTTTTCTAATATATCAAGCGTATTAGTGTCAGGATTTGTAGTTATAACAGAAATATTTATTTCATATTTTGTATCATCTATACAATTTAAATTTTCAATTAATTCATTTTTAAATTTCTCTCTATCAAGCTTTATCCCTGTTACACTTTCAATGATTCTTTTATCTTCCAATTCAGCTTCCCCGGGAACACGACTAACTGCTACATCTATTTTTTTAAATAAATCCAACAGCTTTTCTTCGCTATAATTCACCTCAAAAGGAACTTCATATCCATTTTTCCATACTGAAACACGTTCCCCTACTCTCTTAACAATACTTCCTTTTCGGCAAATATTATAAGCATTTTTAACAACTAAAGATAAATCAAAAGAAGCTTGCAAATGTTCTCCGGGATTAACAATTATTTTTTTATTCTCAAACACAAGGACACGATTGGAATCTGTTATCTTTTTTAGCATCGGCTCAAGAACTAACCTTGCTTCTTCCCTGGTTAATCCTTCCAGTGGCATCCCCAAAACTGTTACTCCTGTATATATTTTATTTTTATTTCTAATTAAATCTATACTTTCAAATAAAACAACTATTATAAGTATTGACATTAAAAATAAAAAAACTTTTTTAAACCCGTTATTTTTTTTCTTGTTTTTGTAATAATAATTCAATAAAATAAACCTCTTTTCTGTTAAATTGGTTGATACTTTCTTAATATTTCGGTATAATATCACATGCAAATACACGAGGAAACTCAATAAACTATTAATTTGCGGGAATAGCTCAGTCGGTAGAGCGTTGGCTTCCCAAGCCAAAGGTCGCGGGTTCGAACCCCGTTTCCCGCTCCATTATTTTTATTCAACCCAACCATATCTGCCTACCAAGGGAACAAAAACGCAACCACCGTAATTTTTTACTTTTAGCTTGTTCTCTATTTTTTTTCCCAATAAAAGTTCTTGAAAATAAGAACTACCTACCGGAATGATAATTTTGCCATTTTCTTTTAATTGTTCTATTAATTTTTTCGGTATCTGCTCCGCTCCTGCAGTAACCATAATTGCATCATATGGAGAATATTTTTCCAAACCCTGGCTGCCGTCTCCAACGATTGTTTCAATATTTTTCAAATCCAGGTCATTAAATTTTTCTCTTGCTCTATCGGAAAGCACTTTAAAACGTTCAACAGTATAAACCCTGGTAGTTAATTTAGATAAAATGGCAGTCTGGTATCCTGAACCGGTTCCAATTTCCAATATATATTCCGAGCCACCCAGGGATAAACATTGTGTCATTAATGCTACCATGTAAGGCTGTGAAATAGTCTGACCCATTCCTATTGGTAAAGGGCAGTCAAGATAGGCATCTTTTTCATTTTGTTTTAAAACAAAATTTTCCCTGGGAATATCTGCTATGGCATTAAGGACTCTTTCATCCTTAATGCCTCTTTTAATGATTTGTTCATTAATCATATTTTCCCGGGCTTTTTTAAAATTCATATAAAATCACTTCGATTTATATTTTTAAAATAATTTCTCATTTAAATATTATTTTCCGAAAAATCTTCCTATAACATCCTGTCCTCTCAGCACACCTATCATTGCATATATTATCATGGCAATTAAAAAACCCAGTAACATTCTAAAATAAAAAATAGCGTTCTTTGTTTTTGGATTTTCTGATTTATATAGTCTAACTATAAATCTGGAAAGTGCAAAAATAACAAAAACCAATATTAAAATTAAATAAATTTGTTCATTCATTTCTATACCACATTTCTTAAATTAAATTATTCTAATTCAAATTCCATTCCTTCACCCATTTTTTCATTTCCGGCATGATTGAATAATCGCTCAAATCCAGTGAAATGGGTGTAATAGACACCTTTCTATTATAAACTGCTCCAAAATCAGTATCCTGCTTAACTTCTCCTCTTTCTAATTCTCCTCCCAACCAATAATGCACTCTTCCACGCGGGTCGCTTATCTTACTTATCTCATCCTGATAAGCCCTTCTTCCATGCCGGGTTATTTTGATGCCTTCCAATTCTTCGTATTCGATATTGGGGAAATTAACATTCAGTAATAAATTTTTTGGTAAATCATGTTTCATTAAATTAGAAATGATCTCTTTGGTAAATCGTGCAGCAGAATTAAATTTAAAATTTTTATAGTCATCAATAGATACTGCCAGTGAAGGAATGTTTCTCATTGCTCCTTCCATGGCAGCACCAACTGTCCCCGAATAGATAATATCATTTCCCAGGTTGGGACCATGGTTAATTCCCGACACAATTAAATTCGGTTTTTCATCTTTCATAATTTCTAATAAGCCGACAATAATACAATCAGCCGGGGTACCATTAATTGAAAATCCCCATGATTTTCCTTTACTTCTAACCTCTCTGACCTTTAGAGGTTTACGAAGAGTTATAGCATGACTTATTGTACTTCTCTCTCTGTCCGGTGCAATAACAATCACTTCTGCGATAGAATCCAAATGCTCTTTTAATGCTTGAATCCCTTCAGAGTATATTCCATCATCATTACTTAAAAGTATCCTCATGTTTTCCTATTTTATATTTCTCCTTTTTAATATTTCGTCAGCAACCATAATTCCCGAGGCAGAAGCTTGAATAAGACCCCGGCTTATCCCCGCTCCATCACCTATAGCGAATAGATTATTAATTCTTGTTTCTAAACAATCTGTCAATTTCAATCTTGATGAATAGAATTTCACTTCAGCTCCATATATCAGCGTATGTTTAGAATAAACACCCGGTGCGATTTTATCCATTGTTTTTAACATCTCAATGATATCAGTTAAAATTCTATAAGGTAGAACAAAACTCAAATCACCGGGAACGGCACCTTTCAAAGTTGGCGTGACAATAGAGTGATCAATTCTATCACGTGTTGACCTTCGTCCTGATTCCAAATCTCCTAATCTTTGAATTATCACACCTCCGCTTAAAATATTTGCCAGATTAGCAATATATTTTCCGTAAGCTATCGGCTGTTTAAAAGGTTCCGTAAAATTTGTACTAACCAATAAAGCAAAATTAGTATTATCTGTTCGGTGTTCTTGATAGCTGTGCCCGTTTACATATGTAATGTTGTCATTGAATTCGGTTGTAACTTCTCCGTATGGACACATACAAAAAGTACGGACTTTGTCATCAAACAATTTTGTATAATAAATTAATTTTGATTCATAGATCACGTCGGTTAGATGTTTCATGGTAATAGCAGGAACTTCTACCCTTACACCAACGTCTACAGGATTGTTATATATTTTAATTTTTAGTTTAATTGCCTGCTTTTTCAACCATTCAGAACCGACCCTCCCTGGTGCGGCAATAATATATTTTCCCTTTATTATCTCACCCTTTAAAGTTTTTATTCCCACTGCTTTTTTATCATTAACCAATATTTTTTCAACTTCCGTATTAGTTTGAATATCAATTTTTTTTGATAAATGGTCTTGCATTTTTTGTAATATAGTTACACTTTTTTCCGTTCCCAAATGCCTTATAATAGTAGGAATTAATTTTAAACCTACAAAGGATGCTTTTCTCTTAAATGTTTCTATTTCTTCTTTTTCTGTACCGTATACATTTTTATCTGCTCCAAATTCAAGATATATATTATCGGTATACTTGATTAATTTGGTCACTTCTTTTTTACCGATATAATTATCAACTGCCCTCCTATTTCGGTTGACAGGTTTAACTTGCCATCACTAAAGGCACCGGCTCCACCCCATCCAGACAATAT
>JGI24025J20009_10002004_pt1 | contig 14984 bp, 11 predicted proteins | sample Cruoilmetagenom3_FD_20009 | JGI IMG/M metagenome (IMG submission 20009)
GTGGAGGTGACAGAACCCTGGTAGCCGCTAGGCTGGTCCGTCACATAATCGGCGACAGACCGGCACATCTCCCACAGCGGAGCGACAAGCCCGTAGCACAATCCGCGATGCTCCACGCACTCACCCACTGCCTGGATATCGGGGTCAGAAGTGACCATGTGATCATCAACCAGGATACCGCGCTCACAATCGAGACCGGCGGACTTGGCCAAGGCGGTTGCCGGCCGGATGCCCACCGCCATAACTACGATATCGGCCTTGATACAAGTGCCGTCTTCCAGCTCAACTGCGACCACTTGGCCGTCCACACCAAGGATATTCTTGGTATTCGCACTGGTCAGAATTGTCTGCCCCCGGTTCTCAAGCTCTTGGCGCAGAAGATACCCCGCTGCCTCGTCCAGCTGGCGTTCCATTAGCGTGGGCATAAGGTGGATCACGGTGACATTCATGCCTCGCAGCGTCAGGCCATGCGCGGCCTCCAGCCCCAGCAGGCCACCGCCGATCACCACGGCATCGCCGCCATTCTCGGCAGCGGTCAGCATGCGCTCGACATCGTCAAGGTCGCGAAAGGTCACGACGCCGGTGAAGTCGTGTCCGGGAACCGGGATGATGAATGGGTCCGAACCGGTGGCGATCAGCAGCTTGTCATATTGTTCGGTTCGTCCCGACTTGGCGACAACGATTTTTTTCTCGCGGTCGATCGCGCAAACAGGATCGCCCGAAACCAGCGTGATCTCGTTCTCGTCATACCATTCGGCAGAATTGATCACGATCTCGTCGAACGTCTTTTCGCCAGCGAGCACGGGCGAAAGCATGATCCGGTTGTAGTTAACCCTCGGTTCGGCGCCAAAAATAACGATTTCGAAGCGCTCGGCCTCGCGCTCGAGAATTTCCTCCACCGCCCGGCAACCCGCCATGCCATTGCCCACCACGACCAGCTTTTGCCGGGGCGGCGAGGCGATCTTCGACTGTGCGTTCATCATCCAGTTCCTTTGTCGACAACGCACACAAAAAAGCCGCCAAGTCACGATCCCTGAGGAACAGACTGGCGGCGACGTTGCCACGTTGTTTTGTAGTTCACGAATAAGGTTGCCGAATCGTCCTTCGTCGGACGGGCAGAACCCTTTTTCGATGAGAATTGATTACTTCATTTCCACCCCCAACTGCAAGCAAATATTGCACTGCAATAAAATTGGGGCTGGAGGCGGAGGGATGGGGACTTGCATCCGTAATCCCTCCGCCCATTATCAGAAACTGATCTGGGCCTGGAGCCAGAACTTCTCGGTATTCACGGCAAACCCGTTGGCATTGTAGTTTGCATATTTGGCCAACACGCCGACACTGCCCACCTTGAAGCCGAGCGATGCGTCCCATTCGGAGCCGTAATCAAGTCCGCCAACATCACTATCGAACTGGTGATAGGCGAGGGCGGCTTTGACTTTGCCGACCCCCGGAATGGTGATCTTGCGATTTACGCGGGCATAATAATCACGCAGACCATTGGCAGGGGTGGCGAGGAAGATGTCTGCCCATCCGTTAAAGGCATGCAGCGTGGCGAGCGGTGTCTGGAAGGCGGCAACGCCATCGTCACTGCCAAGCTCCTCGTAACCGGCGGCAAGCGAGAACCCTGCGATGTTTGCGCCCACTTCGGCATGATACCATTGTGCAGAATAGTTTTGCGGATTTCCGCCAGCGTCGGACTGGGTTGCAAAGCCGAGAGTAACGCTCGGCGAGAGGCCGGGTACCGGAAGACTTGCCTTGGCAGTGGCGCCAAAAGTCTCGCTGGAGAAGGCTAGCCGCGTGTCATAGTCGATAACATAGACGAAGGCCGCTAGGTCCACGATTTCCAGGTCGAGGCCGGCATTCAACAAGGTGAAATCGCCATCGAAATGTGAATTCGGGCTCTCGCTGCCAAAAATTGTACGCTGGGAGGTTGAATAGCTGGCATCTAACGAAACAGGGCCGATTGCAGCCTGCGCGCGAACCGCATCGAAGGTCTGTTCGTTCTGGCGCCAACCGACATTGCCTACAAAGCGAGCATTGCCATGGATGATGCGCTGGCGGCCCACGGTCACTCCTGTGCCGTCCTGCATGTAGCCTACTGATAGGCGATTCAGCTCGATGCTGTCCGGGTCGGCTACAACAGGGAATGGCTCGATACCATTGGATGGAATGGTGTCATTGTAATCGTCCACCAGCGCGATGGTGCCTTCACCTTCCACCAGCAATTGCCAGCCACTTTTCTTGACCGAAACGCCCAACCGCGCACGCGCCGTCAGCGCATCGGCAGTATTGGCAGCGCTTGCCTGGTCCACCGTTTCATAGCGTAGCCGGAAATCAGCGATGGGGTCGATATTGAGGTCGGCCCCATCTGCTTCTTGCGCCAAGGCTGGCGTGATGAAGGTGGCGGAAAAAAGGCTAGCGATAAATAGAGATTTGAACGTCATGAATATACCTCCCTGTGCAGATCGATTGATCGGCATCCTGCATGGATAGAGAGGCGAGCCACGTTGCCCGCCGGATTGGCCAAATATTGGTTGTCACGAAAGCGCCGCCTTTGCCGCTCCGTGCTTCTCCCTGAAATCAGGCCACCTTTGCGGCTGGTCCGTGATCGTATTCGGCAAGGAAGTGCAGCACTTCCTGCCGGTATTGATAAAACTTCGGGTCCTCGAGTAAGGCCTTGCGGTCGCGCGGGCGCGGCAGATCGACCTTCAAAATTTTGCCAATGGTAGCATTCGGCCCGTTGGTCATCATGACCACGCGGTCCGCCAGCAAAATTGCCTCGTCCACGTCATGGGTCACTGTGATCGCAGTCACCTTGGTTCGGTTCCAGGTGTCGACCAGCACATCCTGCAAGTCCCACCGTGTGAGACTGTCGAGCATCCCGAATGGCTCGTCGAGCAGCAGCAACCGAGGGCTGAGTGCAAAAGCGCGAGCGATGCCGACGCGCTGGCGCATGCCGTTCGACATTTCTGCCGCCAGCTTCTCCATTGCATCGCCTAGGCCAACGCGGTCGAGGTAATAATCGACAATATCCTTACGTTCCGCCCGGCTGGCATGGGGATACACACGCTCTACACCCAATGAGACGTTCTGCCGCGCCGTAAGCCATGGCATCAGGCTGGGCGCTTGAAACACCACCGCCTTGTCCGGTCCGGCGGTACTGATCTCTCGGTTCTCGAGGACGATACCTCCGCCGGAAATCTCGTTCAGGCCTGCCGCCATGGTCAATACGGTGGACTTGCCGCAGCCCGAATGGCCGATCAACGAAATGAACTCGCCCCGATCCATCACAAGGTTGAAATCGTCGACCACCTTCAACGGCCCCTTGGGCGTAGGATAAACCTTGTCGATCTTGAAGAATTCCAGATAACGTCGATCGACAGGGCTCTTCGCTGCTTCCTTGTAGGCCTTGGGCAAGGATGAAAGATCCAACGGAATGACATCGGGCAGGATTACGTCGCTTTCGCCCACCGATCCGCTTTCCGCATTCAGCGTACCGAGGTAAGATACGATTTCTCCCCGCAGGCGCTGAAAATGGGCATCATCGTTCACCGCTTCGCGATCGCGCGGGCGGGCCACGTCGACGTCCCACATCTTGCCGATCGTTGCCGCAGGCGCCGGACTAAGCACCGCCACCCGGTCTGCCAGCAGCAGCGCCTCGTCCACGTCGTTCGTGACGAGTAGGATCGTACGCCCTTCTTCCTTGCGGATACGTTCGATCTCGTCCTGCAACTTCGCGCGGGTCAAGGCATCAAGAGCGGAGAGGGGTTCGTCCAGCAGCAAAATTTCTGGTTCCATCGCCAGCGCCCGAGCGACCGCAACGCGCTGACGCATTCCGCCCGAAAGCTGGGCTGGTTTGCGGTCCATTGCATGGCCAAGTCCTACCAGCTCCACTTTGCGCTTCACAAGCTCGGCTCGTTCTGCCTTGCTGCGATCCTTGTGAACGGCATCCACCGCCAATGCGACATTCTGTTGTACGGATAGCCAGGGAAACAATGAGTAGGACTGGAACACGACGCCGCGATCCTTGCCGGGGCCGTCGATGGCTTTGCCTTTCAGCAGAATTTCGCCTGCATCCAACTGCACCAGTCCTGCAATCGAATTGACCAATGTGGTTTTGCCAGCCCCAGAGAATCCCAGGATTGCGACGAATTCTCCTTCGGTAATGTCGAGGTCGATCCCGCCCAGAACCTGTGTGGTAGCGCCGGACTGTCCGGAATAACCCTTGGTGAGACCGCGCAATGACAGAATGGTTGTAGAGGGGTTGTTGGCCATAGTCATTCTCACACCGTGCGGTTTTTGGAGGCAAGCGCTTCTACGCCCATCATGATACGGTCGAGACCGAAGCCGATGAAACCGATCACTATTACAGCAAACATGATACGGGCCAGCGATTGGCTGGAACCGTTCTGGAATTCATCCCACACGAACTTTCCAAGACCGGGATTCTGGGCGAGCATTTCAGCCGCGATCAGCACCATCCAGCCCACGCCCAGCGACAGGCGCATGCCGGTGAAGATATAGGGTAGCGAGCTTGGCAGAACGAGCCGGGTGAGCTTGGCGAACCAGCCCAATTTCAGCACGCGGCCAACATTCAGCAGGTCCGTGTCGATGTTGCGCGTGCCAACCGCAGTATTGATCAGCGTTGGCCACAGTGAACACAGCATCACCACCAGAGCCGAAATGATGAAGCTTTTCGTCAGCAGCGGGTCAGCGCTGGTGACCACTGCCGAAATCACCATGGTAACGATGGGAAGCCAGGCAAGTGGGCTGACCGGTTTCATGATCTGTACCAGCGGGTTGATTGCCGCATTCACCGTTTCGGATAGGCCGCAGACGAGGCCGATCGGTACGGCCACCAGGGTCGCCAGAACGAAGCCGAGTGCTACAGTCTGGAGCGAGGTGACGATCTGATCGAGGAATGTCGGTGGACCTGCATAGTCAAAATCCGTGACCGCGCCCGGATCGCCTGCAGCTATCACTGCTTCGTTGCGCGCTTGCTGATCGGCATAAAACTGCGCCTCGGCTTCTTGCGCGGCAGACCAATCGTCAAACAGGGCGCCACCCTGCTGTGCCACTTCTAACGGCCCCGGCAATGTACCAAGCGAGGTGTCGACCTGCGGGGCCAACACCGCCCAGATACCGAGAAAGGCCAGTATCCCAATCAACGGTGGGATCATGCTTTTGGCAAAGGCAGGAAAGCCAGTAAGTTTCGCCATCACGCGATTTAGCGTTCTATCGACTGCGTCAGGCTGCGCCGGTGTGGAAATATTGCCACTCACCGACGCCGATCCTCCCTCCACTGGCGGTTCTTCGCGGTGTTGCATGTCTGGTATTGCTGTAGCCATTGTGGAGTTCCTTTGCCTATACCAGATTTACGTGCCGGACACGCCGGAGGAGGTCACGCGCTGGCCTTCTTTTAGGCCGATATCGAAGCCGGTAAGATACTCATTGGGTTTGCGTCCATCGTAGGTGAGACCATCGATGAAGCCGCTTTGTGGATCGCGGAAACCGTCAGATTCCGGCAGGTCGGATTGCGCGATAACGCCATCTTCGACCAGCTTGTTCGCGGCGGCTAAATAGAGGTCGGGACGGTAAACTGAACGAGCGGTCTCGAAATACCAGTCATCGCTCTTGTCTTCAGCGATCTGGCCCCAGCGGCGCATCTGTGTGAGGTACCAGATCGCATCTGAGTAGAACGGATAGCCGGCATGTTTGTCGAAGAATATGTTAAACCCTTCGGCTGGGCGGGTGTCGCCCTGTTCGAAAGTGAATTGCCCGGTCATGCTTGCTGCGAGGACATCTGCGTCCGCCCCGACATAGTTAGGCCGACTAAGGATCTCGACAGCCTCCTGGCGGTTGGCCCCACCATCGGCATCCAGCCATTGCTGTGCCTTAATCACTGCACGAAGGACAGCCGCCATCGTGGCAGGGTATTGAGTCGCAAAATCTTCCCGGAAGCCGAGCACCTTTTCGGGGTTGTCATTCCAAATCTGATGATCGGTGATCACCGGCACGCCGATGCCCATGGCGACTGCCTGCTGGTTCCATGGNTCGCCCACGCAATAACCTTCGATCGTGCCTGCCTCCAGCGTGGCCGGCATCTGCGGAGGCGGGGTGACCGAAAGGTTCACGTCTGCATTAACCTGCCCCGTCACGCTGCCATCTGTGTAGAAACCGGGGTTAAGTCCGCCAGCAGCCAGCCAGTAACGCAGTTCGTAATTGTGGGTGCTGACCGGGAACACCATCCCCATATTGAAGGGACGACCTTGCGCTTCAAAACTTTCAACAACCGGACGCAGGTGAGACGCCGAAATAGGATGCTTTGGCCGCCCGTCAGCCTGTTTAGGTAAGTCGCTCTCAATCATGTCCCACACGCGGTTGGACAACGTGATAGCGTTACCATTGAGATCGAGACTGAGCGGAGCTATCAAGTCGGCCTTTGTGCCATAACCAATGGTCGCCGCCAGCGGCTGACCTGCAAGCATATGCGCACCGTCAAGCTGGCCATCGATCACGCCGTCAAGCAAGACTTTCCAATTGGCCTGAGGTTCCAGCATGACATTCAAGCCTTCTTCCAAGAAGAAGCCTTTTTCCTGCGCGATGGCGAGCGGTGCCATGTCGGTCAGCTTGATAAATCCCAGCTTGATGTTGGGCTTTTCGATCGGACCATCGATATTTCCGGGAACGACTGCGACACTCTCTGCATCATTGCTGCCGCAACCGACCAGCGTCAGTCCCGCGGCAAAGGCTGCCAGTGTGCCCAATATGTTTCGGCGATTGAATTGGCCCTTGAATGTTTCCGACATCGATCTTGTCTCCAGCGCAAGCGCACAACGCAAAAAACCGCCTTGAAACCGCCCCCTTGGAGGGACCATTTCAGGCGGCGACGTTGCCACGCAAATTTTTAAATGACACGGGAACCGCATACTCACCCTACTGTGGGTGAAAGTCTCCGCTTACGCTGTTTGTATCCGATTCGGTGTGAGTTCGTAAAGCTCTATTTTGCAGCGCAGCAAAATAATTAGCTAGGGAAGGGCCGCCAGATAGTCCTCAATATGCTCTGGATCGAATGTGCGCCGGTCGAAAAAAGTGTTTTGTGACAAGGTGATGCTTCCCTGATGTGCACCAACCTGGGTCAGTTGGGATACACTCCCTTCCACTTTTGAATTAGCGGCAGGCAAGTCGTCTCCGGTCAATTTTGTTGCACTGCGATAAACGTCAGGGCGGAAGACGGAAGACGCGCGCGCTGCGTCTTGTGCATTATATTCCAGATGATCCCAGCGCACCATTTGCGAATACAGCCAGGCCGCTTGGCTCACCCACGGAAAGTTGGCGGCCTCGCTGTGCTGGAACATGAAATCCGGGAAATGGGTTGGTGGTGCGCCATTGGCCAGGACGAGCCTGTCCGAAATTGCCCGTACGACCAAATTTTCGTCGGCATTGAGATATTGCGCAGCTGATAAGATACGGCTGTTTTGTTCAAGGTTGGCCGGATCGACGAAATGCGCACCTGCCTTTCGCATGGCGCGGATCAGCTTTTCGAATTGCTCACGTTTGCGATCGAGCACCGGCTCGCGGATGGCCAGAACCTTTTCTACGCCGCGGCGCCAGATTTGCGCTGTTGCCAGCACGATCACGCCGACATCGCGCTCGACACAAACCGAATTCCACGGTTCGCCGACACAAGCGCCGTCGATCTCACCATCTTCCAGCGCGTCGGCAACAAAGGGAGGTGCAACGGTGATGATTTCCACATCTTCGTCCGGACGGATTCCACATTCAGCAAGCCAATACCGCAGCTTGTAATTATGGCCGGAATAACGGTGAACCACTCCGAAGCGCAGGCGGGCTCCAGCGCTTTTTGCCTTTGCTGCCTCTACCTTCAGGGCCGCTCCCAGCTGCCTTGGATCACGCAGTTCCCCCGGCATGGCGACTTTGTGTGCCAATGGCTTGGAAAGCGTCACGGCATTGCCGTTGAGGCCGAGGACAAAGGGAGCTGCAATCGGTTGAGCGGGCCTGCCACGCCCCAGCGTCGTTGCGATAGCCAGCGGTGCCAGCATATGCGCGGCGTCTGTATGTCCATAAAGTAGGCGATCGAGCACCGTTGCCCAGCTCACATCCTTCATGAAAGAAAGTGACAGACCTTCTTCCTCGGCAAAGCCGTGTTCCTGCGCAAGGATGGGTAGGCAGGCGTCGACGAGCGGGAGGAAGCCTATGGTGAGATTCTGCGTGCCCATGCGATCAATCTCCCATCATTTCATATGCCGTGACGACAGCGTCGGCGATTTCAGCAACGCGCTTGTTTGAAGACATAGCCTTTCGCCGCAATTCGCCATAGGCCTCGGGCTCTGTCAATTTCTTACTATCCATGAGGATGCGTTTTGCGCGATCAATCGCCTCGCGTTCTGCCAGCTTGCCCTTTGCTTCCTTCAGATCGCTTTCGAGGCGGGCAAAAGCATTGAAACGCTTTACCGCCAGATCGAGCAGCGGCTTTATTCGCTTTTTCGAAAGGCCATCGACAACATAGGCAGAAACGCCTGCATCGATCGATGCCGTGATAGCCTCATCGTCGCTTTCATCGACGAACATCGCTATCGGTCGCGCCAGCGCGCGACTGACGGCGAAGTATTCCTCGAGAACATCCCGTGAGGGATTACCCAGATCCATCAGGACAATATCCGGCCCGATCACCTCTAATTGTGCGAGCAATCCGTTACGCCGCGTAAGGATGTGGATGTCCGGCTGATCGAGCCCGGCAAGCCCCTCCTCGATAATCGAGGCGCGAGCCGGACTTTCATCGATGATGGCGATCTTCATAGGCCCATATTGCATTGCAGCATAGCAGCGTGCAACCGGATTAAATCTGGCGAGCCTGCAAACAAGCCTATACCGACGGTTGTCTCGCTTGGTGCAGCGCACCCAGCTTCGATATATTACAGCGAGGCGGTTTGGTGGAAGTCGATGCGGCACTAGACGATTTTCTTGCAGGTAATCCGGGACGACATAGGTTTGACCTTGTCCAGCATGCCACATGAAGGTTACTGGGGGCGATGGATAACGCAGCTCTCTTTGCCCTCGACTATACCGGGGCCCCCTACCGCACATGAAGATTATGACGCTCATACTAGCGGGCGGAGAGGGCCGCCGAATGAACGGGGATAAACCGTTCAGAATGCTGGGAGGTCACACGCTGTTGACGCGGACGATCAATTACGCGGAACGGCTTGGTTTTCCCATTATGCTAAGCCTACGGTCACCCAGTCAAATCGACGCCGCACTCGACTTGTCTATCGTGGAGGACAGACGTGATATCGAGGGTCCGCTGGCGGGCGTCGCGGCGGGCATTGATCGGGCGAAAGAGGGCGGTTTCGACGCCATGTTGACTATTCCAATCGATATGCCTTGGCTTCCGGATGATTTGGCACCTCGCCTGAGCGGCGAAGCACCAGAAAAACCGGCCTTCGCGGCGAGTGGCGGCAGGATTCAACCGGTCTGTGCCCTGTGGCCAGTCGCTTGCCGCAATGCAGTGGAGCACTATGCCGCGAAAGGCGGTCGATCGTTGCACGGCCTGCTTGAAGAATTGGCGGCAAATGCGGTCGAATGGCCTGTCGGAGATCAGGATCCATTTGCCAATATCAACGATCCCGCCGCGCTCGCCGAAGCCGAAAGCCAACTTCAAAAACCGAGGTAGCGAAGCGCTTCGCCGGGAGAAATTCTGGCGCATCGACTAAGCTGGTGGGGATAGCTCCATGGATCGGAGCCGAGTTCGTATTAGACTGACAGCACCAATGCGACATGTCCGAGGCGTTTTACATCTGCTGACGCCAACCCAACCTATCTTCGGGGAGTATAAGCGCCGCAGGAGAATGGCCTGACATGGTGGAGACATTGAACTGGCGAAGATTGCGACCGGCGCGGAGGAGCTGTCAGCATTTTCCATGTTCAGCCAGCCAGCTGGTCGCGCCGCCGATAGTCACGAATTGGCCCGCAGCAGCATCGGGTATGTCCACTCCGAGCCGTCCGTGAAGTGCCGCAACCAGATTGAAGATATCCATCGAATCGAGGTCCAGAGCTTCGCGAACGTCTTCGTGATCTTCGATTGAAACAGGAGCTACATCGGGAGCGATTCCTTCGATCTCCTCAATCACGATGGCGCGGATTTCGGCGGGTTTCATAGTTCCTCCGGCTGCAAGAGCAGCGCCTCTATTCGGCGTAGCAGCAGCGCGCCGCGATGCCCGTCATTGGCCCTGTGATCCCCTGCTAGGGTCGCGGTCATTACTGGCCGAATCGCGAGCGCATCATGCTCTGCCCAAGGATGCTCCTGCACACTGCCAAACCCGAAGATTGCAACCTGCGGAGGGTAAATGACCGGCAGGAGGCTCTCAACACCCCGCTCGCCAAGGCTTGAGACAGTGACTGTCGGGTCGCCAATCTCCGAACTTCGGAACTGGCCGCGACGTGTCCGCGCGACGAGATCGCGTAGCTTCACCATCAGCTCGGAAAGCGACAGCGTGTCGGTGTTTCGGATCGCTGGCGCAGCAAGACCTCCTCCGCGTATCGCTATTGCACTGCCGATATGGATGGCTTCGACTGGCACAAACTGATCATCGCGATAGAATCCGTTGAACTCGGGGAATTCTGTAAGCGCCAAAGCCACCGATTTGAGCAGGGCCGCTCCCAGCAGTAGCCTTTCGGGTGGCGGTCGTTCGGAATTGTACTGCTCAATCCAGTCAATGGTCGCCGATATGTCGAAGCGATGAGTGAGGTAATAGTGTGGTATTTCGCGCTTGGACCGGGCCATGGCAGCTGCGATCGCACGGCGCATTGCGGACAGGTCTGGTGCCTGATTAGCCTCAGATGTAGCTACCATTCCAGGCTGCTCAATCGCGTTCTCAACATCGGCGAGTTGCACTGCCCCGCTCGGCCCGGTGCCCCGTANTNTGGCGGGATCAATGCCGTTTTTGCCTGCAAGCTGACGAGCAGCAGGCGAAACACGCAGCTCGCCGCGGGACCGCTGGGCTGGAGGAATGGCCGNGATNTCGATGAGTGCCTCTCTAATCGAATCCCCAGCCAAAGGCGTTTCTACGCTAGAAAGCAACTCTGGTGCTGTCGGTCGGTCAGCGGGTTCTCCTGCCGCACCATTTATACTTGCAAGCGCTGTTCCCACTGGAACTTGGGTTCCAGGATCGACCAGCAATTCTCCGATTTCACCGTCCTCGAAAACCTCTACATCGATTGCTCCCTTGTCGGTTTCAACCACTGCGATGATATCGCCATGCACGACAATATCACCTGGTGCTTTGAGCCACTCGACCAACGTGCCTGCCGCCATATCGGCACCGAGCGAGGGCATGGTGAATACCCCCATCACTATCTTCCCAACACCTTGCGCGCCGCCGCTACGATCTTCTCTGCGTTCGGCAGCGCCGCCTTTTCGAGATGCTTTGCATAGGGCACTGGCACTTCTTCGCTGCATACGCGGGCCAATGGAGCATCAAGCGACCAGAATTCCTGCTCAACGATCCGCGCCATGATTTCAGCTGAAATACTGCCCGAACGCCAACCTTCATCAATGATCACACAGCGACGTGTTTTTGCGATGCTGTCCATGATGGCTCGATCATCGACCGGCCGCAGCACACGCAAATCTATCACCTCGGCAGATATTCCATCAGCTTCCAGTTCCTTTGCAGCGGCTAGCGTCTTTCCTAGCGACCCACCATAGGTAACGAGGCTAATATCGGTTCCTTCACGGCGCACTGCAGCATGGTCGATGTCGACGCTGACTGGCTCAGCGAAGTCTGCGGTTTCGTTATACAGCAAAGCGTTTTCGAAGATGATGACCGGATCGGGATCATCCAATGCCGGGCCAAGCATCCCGGCGGCATCCTCGACCGTCGCCGGGGCAAGGATACGGATACCTGGAATATGCGCGTACCAGCCTTCAAGGCTGTGCGAATGCTGGGCGGCGAGTTGCCGCCCCCCGCCGGTTGCCATCCGGATCACCACAGGGACATTGAACTGCCCGCCCGACATATGCCGAAGTGTGGCGGCATTGTTCATAATCTGATCGAGCGCGAGCAAGGAAAAATTGCAGGTCATCACTTCGACAATTGGCCGCATACCGCCCATCGCTGCCCCGATACCGGCCCCAGTGAATGCGCTTTCCGAGAGCGGTGTGTCGCGAATTCTGTCGGGCCCAAATTCCTCCAGTAGTCCCTGCGAGACGGCAAAGCAGCCGCCATACTCTCCCACATCCTCGCCCATCAGGAAAACCCGATCGTCATCTTGCATTGCCTGGCGGATCGCACCGCGCATTGCCTCGCGGTAGCTTGTTTTGGTCATATCCGTGGCCCCGCGCCAACATCCCGCGTCAGGTCTTCTACCGGCTCCCACGTGCCTGCTTCAGCGTAGGCGATAGACTCCGCTATTTCGCCCGCGATTTCCTCTTCAATCTCGCGCACGTCCTTCTCGTGCAATTCGCCGGTTTCCAGAGCCCATTTCTCGAAGCGCTTGATCGGTCCGCGACCTTTCCACTGCTCGACCTCCTCCTTGGCCCGGTAGAGCTGTGGATCGTACATCGAATGCGCGCGGAAGCGGTATGTGCGGCATTCAAGGAACATCGGCCCAGTTGTTTTGCGAACTTTGGCAACAGCGCTGCGCGCGGCGGCCTCGACTGCGACGACATCCATTCCGTCCACCCATTCAGAGGGTATTTGATAAGAGGATGCCTTGGCGCTGATGTCTGTTTCGGCCTCTGATCGGTCGAGCGCGGTTCCCATGGCATAGAGATTGTTCTCGCACACAAACAGCACGGGCAATTGCCACAGTGCAGCCAGGTTCAAGCTCTCGTGAAACTCGCCTTCTGCGACAGCCCCTTCGCCAAAGAAACACGCAGTTACCCTGTCGCGCCCTGCTAGCTTGTCTGCCAACGCCAGTCCGACCGCCATAGGCAACCCTCCGCCAACGATTGCATTGCCGCCGTAAAAGCGGGTTGAGGCATCGAACAGATGCATTGAACCACCGCGCCCGCGGCTGCACCCCTCCTGTTTGCCATACATCTCGGCCAGGATCGCGTTGGCAGGGACACCTTTCATCAACGCATGGCCATGCTCGCGGTAGGTGCCAACGACAGCATCATCCTGGCCGAGCGCTTCCATTATGCCAACCGCCACTGCTTCTTCGCCGATGTACAAATGCAGAAAGCCGCGGATTTTCTCTTCCGTGTAAAGCTCGGCGCACTTCTCTTCGAAACGGCGAATTCGCAGCATTTGATGGAGCAAATGGCGGCAATGTGAACGCGTCAGTTGAACCTTAGTGGCTGTCTTGGTCATGCTGCGCCTTCCAACGTCGATGTATCGCCCTCTGGCAGTCCGAGTTCACGCGCTTTCAAGAGCCGCCGCATAATCTTGCCAGAGCGTGTGCGCGGCAAATCGCCGCGTATTTCCAGCTGCCGCGGAGCTATTGCTGAGCCGAGTTTCTTGCGCGCATAACCTATCAATTCCTTACGCAAATCCTCTGACGGCTTGCGCCCGGTATTTAAGGTGACGAAGGCTTTGACGATTTCGCCTGCGCGTTCATCTGGCAGACCAATCACGGCAGCCTCGGCCACTGCGGGGTGCTCAACGAGGGCGCTTTCGACCTCGAACGGGCCGATCAGATGACCGGCTGATTTGATGACGTCATCGGCGCGGCCAACAAACCAGAAATATCCATCTTCATCGCGCATGGCGAGATCGCCGGTGAGATACCAGCCATCACGGAATGCCTTTTTGTAACGCTCTTCTTCTCCAAGATAGGAGCGAAACATTGATGGCCAGCCGGCACGTAGTGCCAAGTGGCCGGGCATCATCTGGCTTTCAACTGGACGTACGCTGTCACTGTCGAGCTCAAGGATTTCCGCTTCTACGCCAGGTAATGGTTTGCCCATCGAACCGGGTTTTACGTCCATCGAGGCATAATTAGCAATCATGATCCCACCGGTTTCGCTCTGCCACCAATTGTCATGGAAAGGAGTTCCGAAAACCTCTGCGCTCCATACGACTGCCTCCGGGTTGAGCGGCTCGCCAACACTGGCAAGAAAACGCAAGCGCGAAAGATCGTAATCTTTTGCCAGCCCACCCCCGGCACGCATCAGCAGCCTGATCGCAGTGGGCGCGGTGTACCAAACGGTGACCTGCTCCCGCTCAAGCAACGCATACCAGCGCTTGGCATCGAATTCGGCTTCTTCGACGACCATCGTTACGCCTGCGCAGAGCGGCGCGATAATCCCGTAGGATGTACCAGTAACCCAGCCCGGATCAGCTGTGCACCAGTAAATATCGTCAGGATGCAGATCGAGCGCGATCCGCCCGGTCGCATTATGGGCAACCACAGCTTCATGGACATGCACTGCGCCTTTTGGTTTGCCCGTCGTGCCGCTGGTAAAGTGCAACAAGGCCATGTCTTCCGGATCGGTCGCGACACAGGCGAAGTCCGCAGGAGCATCGCCCATAGCTTCGGCAAGGTCCACCGTGCCTGGCGGAGGCTGGTCCGCACTTGGCGTGAGCAAAACGAGTTGCAGATGAGGCAGTGTGTCACGCGACGAGACCACCTTCTTGGCGTATTCACGCGGGCTTGCCAGCAGAACTTCGCCTTCGCCGATCTCCAAGCGCGAACGGACCGGTTCTGGGCCAAAGGCGGAGTATAATGGGCAGAATATTCCTCCTGCCTTCAGCGTCCCAAGGGCTGCTATGTAGAGCTCCGGCACGCGTCCGAGCAGGGAATAGACTCGCGTCCCCCGGCCAAATCCTCGATCGGCTAGCATCCGTGCAAATCGATCGGTTTCGCGTTTAAGATCTGCATAAGTATAACTGCGCCGTTCACTCGACTTGCTAAGCCATCGCAGCGCTTCCTTGTCGCCAAGGCCGTGGGCAACATGACGATCAACCGCTTCATAAGCGATGTTGAGCTTTCCTTCGGGCAAGTAGTCGAGCCAG
>JGI24025J20009_10002006_pt1 | contig 14982 bp, 13 predicted proteins | sample Cruoilmetagenom3_FD_20009 | JGI IMG/M metagenome (IMG submission 20009)
TCAAAGACTGGCTGCCGCAGCTTGCAGACCGCATGGAGCAGATCGAGTCCTGGACTCTTGAAACAACCGAAGAAGTTGTGAGGGACTTTATACAAGGGCTTGAAGTAAAACCGGGTATCGTTATCAATGCCGTTCGCACTGTGGTCACAGGCCAGTTGGCTGGGCCGGGCATCTTTGATGTGCTGACGGCCATTGGAAAGGACCGGGTGGTCAAGAGGCTCAGCGGGGTATCTGAACTGTTCGGAGAAGCTCAATGGTAAGGGTATTCGCCAGGGCACATTTTGCCATACCTCTCTCTTCTGATGGATCTGACAGGCGTTTTTTTAAGGTCCGGTGGAAGAACAAACCTGCCCTGGCAATTGAACCTTCTCCAGGGGACATAGGTACTTCCGAGACCTATAGCTATGTTGCTATTGGGAATCATCTGGCCAAGGTCGGAATTCCGGTTCCTAAAATATATGATTTCAACAAAGATACCGGAGTTATTGTGGTGGAGTATTTTGGAGACAGGCATTTACAGACCGAGATCCTGGCACTAATCTCCCAAAATAAATGGTCACATGTCAAAAGGCTTTACCGGCAGACCCTTTCTTTGCTGGCAAAGATGCAGGTATGTGGCTGCCAGGGATTCAAGCGCAAATGGTGTTATGACTCAGAATATTATGACGGTAAACTGGCCAAGGAACGAGAGGCCTTTTACTTTCTGCAATACTTTGTTGAAGGCCTCATTGGGTACAGCAAAACACCAGAACTTGAAAATGAGCTTGCAAGGCTGGCACTTCAAGTAGATTTAATTGACAATAAGGAGTATTTTTTACATCGGGATTTTCAGTCCCGCAATATTTTGGTCTGGAACGGGGCCTTGAGGATAATTGATTTTCAGGGCGGTCGCCTGGGTCCCCTGGGTTATGACGTTGCTGCCCTGCTCCTTGATCCTTATGTATCACTACCGGAGACTATTTGGTCTGAGCTTTTAGAATTCTATCTAAACGAGCTTGATGCCCTGAATATTGCCCTGGATAAAGCTATTTTTGAAAAGGAGTTTTACCTGCTTGCCCTTCTTCGTACTATGCAGGCATTAGGTGCGTATTCATACCTCTATCTTAAAAAAGGGAAGGTCTTCTTTAAGCCTTATGTCTCACCTGCCCTTTCAAATTTAAAGGCACTGCTTGTCCACAAAGACTTTGAAAAGCTGGACAACCTGAAGTTGCTGGTAGCTAAGTTGAGCGATTAGCTGTTAGCCATTAGCGTTTAGCTTTGAAAAATGGTTCATCACGAATTACCACACTAATCCGTGATGAACAGCTATTAGCATTTAGGTGTTAGTAACCTATTTGGAAAACAGCAGCAAATTAACAGCTAACAGCTAATACCTAATTTTGTAATAGTAAAACATCCTGTAATCATTAAACTAATAGCTAACCGCTAAAGGCTAATCGCTCAATTTAGGGATTAGATATCAGGTAATTCCATGCTGTTTAAAACGATTACCAAAGAAAATTTCAAAAAGATGGTCGAGGCCTTGCTGGAGGAAAACGAGGTCATCGGTCCGAAATCAAGGGATCGGGACACGGAAGGGAACAAAATTTACAGGTTCCTGAAGATCAACTCCTTTGAGGAGCTTGAGATGGACTATACTCGATCCTACTCCTCGCCCAAGAATTATTTCTTGCCTTTTAAGGAAGACCTCGCCACCTATCATTTTAATGACAAGGGATGGGAGCAGGAAATTCAATACACAACTCACCCGCGGGTAATCATCGGGATGCGGGCATGCGATATTAATGCCCTGTTAAAACTTGACCAGGTGATGTTGAAAAGTGTCTATCCCAACCCGCATTATTTTGCTCGAAGGCGCAATACCCTGATCATAGGGCTCGACCATGAACCCCTGGAAGATTGTTTCTGTCGGTCAATGAATACCGACACGGTCTTTCATGGTTTTGACCTCTTCCTGACCGATATTGGAGACAGATACTTTGTAGCCATCAACTCCGATACTGCTTACATCATCTTGAACAAATTCGATGCCGGAGAGGTCACAGAGGAAGACCGGGAGCGTTTCAAGACAGTAAAAAAGCAGATTGAATCAAAGTTCAAGACCCAGGTTGACATTACGATCTTGCCTGAATTGATGGACCTGGAGTTTGAATCTGAAGTCTGGAAAAAGTGGGGAGATAAATGCCTGAGCTGTGGAAGCTGCGCCATGGTATGTCCAACCTGTTACTGCTATGGCATAGAAGAGGACACGGATCTGAGTTTTTCCAAAGCTACCAAGAGGAAATTTTTATACTCCTGTAACCTACTTGATTTTGCCGCTGTGGCCGGGGGGCATAATTTCCGCCCGGATGCGCATATTCGATTGAAGTATCGATATTATCACCAGTTCAGGGGTTTTGTAGAGGCCTTTAATCAATCACTATGTGTGGGGTGCAACCGGTGCGGAAAGGCGTGCCTGGCGGGGATCAGCCCCAAGGCAGTGATTGATGATTTGATCAGGACTGAGAAAAATGAACATTAAGATCCCGCAATATGACATAAATCTGGAGCCCTTCATGGAAAGGCCTCCGGATTTTAACAACAAATCCGTCCTGATGCAGACAGAAAAGGGCTTTAAGTCCGAGGTCATCAATATCGTCAAGTTAACATCTCAGGAGAAACTTTTTCAAGTAAGGATATTAGACTCTTGCGAAAGAGAAAAATTTACCTTTCTGCCTGGCCAGTTCGTGATGCTGGAACTGCCGGGATGCGGAGAGATTCCCATATCCATTTCAAGTTCCTCGTCCAACAGGGAGTTCATCGGACTCTGCATACGAAAGGCCGGCAAGGTTACGGGGATGATCGACCGTTTAGAGCCAGGTGCGATAGTCGGGATCAGGGGCCCCTTTGGCACACACTTCCCCATGCAAAAAATGAAAGGGTATAACATCCTTTTGATAGCAGGAGGATTGGGTATTGCCCCGCTTCGTTCTCCCATTTACTGGGTGAACGAACAGCGGTCCGCATACAAGGATATTACGATTCTTTATGGTACCAGGGAGCCCGGGCAGATTCTGTTCGATTATCAGTTTGAGGAATGGCAAAAAATTTATAACCTGAAACTTCTTACAATAATCCAGGAACCCGATGAGAATTGGAAGGGGAGGGTAGGGCTGATCACTGATCTGTTCAAAGAGGTCCGGATTGATCCTGATAACACTTTTGCGATTGTATGCGGACCTCCTGTAATGTTTAAGTTCGTATGCGCATACCTCAGCGATATAGGTATTCCGCGACAGCGGATGTTTGTCTCCCTTGAGCGAAGGATGCACTGCGGCATGGGAAAGTGCTGCCGTTGTAATGTAGGTTCCACATTCACCTGTCTGGATGGACCGGTGTTTGATTACTGGACAGTGATGAATCTCAAGGAAGCCATATAGCTCGTTTATGTTACCTGAATTGAGCTATTAGCTATTAGCTGTTAGCTGTTAGCCATTAGCGTTTAGCTTTGAAAAAGAGCTTGTAATAACAGAACATTCTGTAATCATTAAACTAATAGCTAACAGCTAAAGGCTAACCGCTTAATTTAGGTGTTAATATAATGAAATACTTAGGAATTACGCTTAAAAGGCCGAAGGTGGGATTCTTTGATTTTACCGGGTGCGAGGGATGCCAGCTCCAGATAGCCAATAAGGAAGAGAACCTGAAGGACCTGTTTGGCCTGGTAGAGGTAGTAAACTTCCGGGAGATCTCTTCTGAGAGGCGTGACGACTATGAAATTGCCTTTATTGACGGGTGCATTACCACTGACAGTGAGGTGGCAAGGCTCAAAAAAATCCGTGAACAGGCAAGAATTCTTGTGGCAATGGGGGCGTGTGCCTGCCTGGGCGGTGTGAACAACCTGAGAAGCCGTTTTCACCTGCCGGATGTNGTAAAAGAGGTCTATGACGGACACCCTATAGATACCGGGCCGGTCAGAAAGGTAGCGGAAATAGTCCCTGTGGACATAGAGCTNCCCGGATGTCCTATTTCAAAACCTGAATTCGAGTGGCTGGTGCGCCATCTAATACTCGGAATAAAGCCACAGTTTCCCAGATACCCGGTCTGCGTTGAATGTAAACAACAACTCAATTCCTGTGTGCTTGATATGGGGATGATGTGTCTGGGACCTGTTACGCGCGCCGGCTGTAATGCTGTATGTCCACGGAACCGGCTTGGTTGTTGGGGCTGTCGCGGGCCTTCGGAAGAGGCGAACCTTGAATCGCTCATGGAGATACTCAAAGAAAAGGGATTTACAGAAGCACATATCGCGGAACGGATGAACTTTTTCAATGCCTTCAGTGGAATTTTAGACAATGACCGTTAAGACAGTAAAATCCTTAAACATAGATATTAAGCATCTGTGCCGGGTCGAGGGGCACGGGGATATCAGGATCAGGATCGAAGATGGAAAGCTGGCTGAATGTACCTGGGCCGTAGTAGAGACTCCCAGGTTTTTCGAGGTAATGTTCAGGGGACTTTCCATTGAAATGGCTCCTATCCTTGCGGCTCGGATCTGCGGTATATGTTCCATTTCACATTCCCTGGCAAGCGCCAGGGCCATAGAACAGGCACTGAAAATCCGAATTCCGGAGCCGGCACAGAAGCTAAGGCTCCTTGCCATGCATGCCGAGACGCTGCAGAGTCATAGCCTCCACCTCTTTTTCCTGGTGGCACCGGACTTTCTTAATGTGCCCAGCGCGATTCCGCTCATGCAGACGCATCCGGAGATGGTGGAGACCGCGGCCAGAATCAAGGGGTTTGCCAACAAGGCCGCGGATCTTCTGGTAGGCAGAAGCACGCACCCAATGGTCATAAAGATCGGTGGCCTGACACAGGTCCCACGCAAAATACAGTTGACGGAATTGGCCAAAGACCTGGATGCTACCATCCCTTATCTGTGGAAAGCCCTTGAGTTATTTAAGAAATTCAACCTGCCTGATTTTGTAAGAGAAACTGAATTCGTGTCCCTCAAGGGAGCTGGGGAATATCCATTCATTGGAGGGGATCTTGTTTCAAGCGATGGTGTTTCCAGGAAGGAAGATGAATATCTTGCCATGACAAACGAATATATTGTCGATTTCTCTACTGCAAAAATGACAAGGCTCAGCAGGGAATCTTTTGCAGTTGGTGCACTGGCAAGGTTTAACAACAACTATGATCTGTTGCACCCAAAGGCAAAAGGGGCGGCCGAGGTACTGAATTTAAGGCCGGGAGTCCACAATCCATTCTTTTACAATCCGGCACAGCTTGTGGAGTGCATTCATGTTGTGTATGAGTCAAAAAACCTTATCTCAGAGCTAATCGACTCGGATATCTCCGAATTTTCAAGCCCTCACACTGTAAAGGAATGTGAAGGCGTGGGGGCCGTTGAGGCGCCCAGGGGGATACTCTATCATTGCTACCGGATCAACGAAGAGGGGAAAATCGAAAATTCGGATTGCGTGATTCCTACCAATCAGAATAATGCCAACATTTATTATGATCTCAAAAAGCTGGTAGAGGAATCAGTAGCACAGGGAAAGGGCGAGGAAGAGATCGCGAATCTCTCTCAGATGCTAATCAGGGCCTATGACCCGTGTATTTCCTGCTCGGTGCATTGATCGGTCTGAGACTTCTTGTAGCCGTTCACAGGCTCACCCATGAACATCTGAACCTTCCTCACCTGCCCTGAGCAACAGTATAACCCGTTCCAGATCCTGGACGGAACGATAGCGTATCTCCAACCTGCCGCCCCTTTTAGTCTGCACTATTTTTACTTTAGAACCAAGTCTGCGAGTCAGGTCTTCGCAAAGATTCCTGATGTCAGGATCTTCCCTTCGCACTCTCCCACTTAGCTTTTTTCCTCTGGCTAATCGACGGGCCAGGGCCTCTGCCTGTCGTACGGAAAGATCTGTTTTTATTATCTGGTCTCTCAACTCCTTCCGGCTTTCAGGATCTTCCAACATCAAAATGGCCCGGGCATGGCCCATACTGAGCCGGCCATCAAGCAGGTCGGCCTGAGCATAGTCCGGTAATTGGAGAAGCCTCAGAAAATTGGCCACAGTGGACCTTTCCCTTCCAACCCTTGAGGCCACCTGGGACTGTGTAAGTCCCATCTCATCTATAAGCCTGCTATAGGCCATAGCCTCTTCGAGGGGATTCAAGTCCTCTCTCTGGATATTCTCAACCAGTGCCAGCTCAAGAAGCTCGTCAGGGCTCACGTCCTTTATGACAACAGGGACTGCCTTAAGCCCGGCCTTTTGGGCCGCCCTCCACCGCCTTTCGCCGACTATCAGCTCATAAACACCATCAACTTCCCAGACCACCAAGGGCTGAAGGATACCTTTCTCCTTGATGGACCTGGCAAGGCCTTCAAGGGAATCCTGATCTATATGCTTTCGTGGCTGATCGGGATTTGGCCGTATCTTTTCTATGGGACAGAGGAAAAATCCGGGACTCTCTAAATCATATATGTCTTCTGTAGAAAGAAGGGCTCCAAGCCCTTTGCCTAATCCCCCCTTGAGCTTCATCATGACCTCCTCTGGCAGCCCAGGAACTCGCGGGCCAGGGCAAAATAACTCTCTGCCCCCTTGGATCTCGGTTCGTATGAAAATATCGGCTTTCCATGACTCGGACTCTCACCTAATCTTACGTTTCTGGGGATAGTTGTCTTATAAACCAAGTCCCTGAAATGTGTCCGCACCTCACGCGCGACCTGAAATGCAAGACGAATGCGGTAATCGTACATGGTGAGCAGCAGGCCTTCAATATGGAGCGTGGGATTGAAGTTATGTTTCACGAGCCTTATAATCTTTATTAACTGACTCAAGCCCTCAAGGGCATAATATTCACATTGCATGGGAATAATTACGGAATTGGAAGCGCTCAGGGCATTTATGGTTATCAGCCCCAGAGAGGGGGGACAGTCCAATATTATATAATCAAAGGAACTCAAAGGAGCTAAAAGTTCCTTCAGTATGCCCTCCCTGTTTTTACGTCCTGCCAGATCCACCTCTATCCCCACCAGATCCATATTTGAAGGAATAATGGAAAGATTGGCAACAGATGTAGGCTGTATCACTTCGGCCGTGCCGGCCAAACCAAGTATGGCGTGGTAGAGGTGTCTATCCAGCCCCTTTTGGGCAATTCCGAGACCGCTGGAAGCGTTTCCCTGGGCATCGCAATCTACAAGCAATATAGACCTCTTGAGAATGGCCAGACCTGCTGCCAGATTTACCGCAGTTGTGGTCTTGCCAACGCCACCTTTCTGGTTAGCTATACATATTATCTTGGTTTTTTGTAACCGTGATTTTTTCATTATTTTTACATGAAACTAACTTTATACTATATTTGAGCTATTAGCCCTTAGCGGTTAGCGATTAGCTGTTAGCGATTAGCTGTTAATTTGCTGCTGTTTTCCAAATAGGTTACTAACACCTAAAAGCTAAATGCTAATAGCTGTTCATCACGGATTACCACACTAATCCGTGATGAACCATTTTTCAAAGCTAAACGCTAATGGCTAACAGCTAATCGCTCAATTTATACTATAATCGAATTCAGGAGGATTAAGCCATAGCAAAAGTTTCCGGAAATATAAAAGGCCTGACACATTCCGAGCGCCGGGGCCTTGAGCGCCTCTTCCGCAGAAAAATACCCCCTGACAAGCTGTTAACCCCTGAAATAGCAAGGACCTTGACTGAGATCTCCGGCCCTATGGCCAGACAGGTCGGGGTCATAGTAAACCGAAAAGGTATAATACGCCACGTCATCCTTGGTGATCATCACAGTATATTGATACCAGATATAAGCTTTTACCGCAGGGGGCTTGGCCGCCTAAAGGGTTTACGGTGCATTCATACCCATTTTAATAAAAAAGAGGGAATAAATACCGAGGACCTCTCGGATCTCGCCCTGCTGCGATTGGATGCCATGGTAACTATTGAGGTTAAAGACAACCTGCCGGGCCAAGTGTGTTTTGCCCACCTTCTGCCCCCCAACCCAGAAAACCAGCATTGGAAAATACTTACTTTCCGGCATCCCAGCGCTGTTGACCTGCCTTTTGGAGACTTTATTCAAGGACTTGAAACAGAAATACAGAAATCTCAGGGCGGACTGTCCCCCAGGAAGACGGAAGAGCGTGCGATTCTGGTACACGCAAGCCAACACCCCCGCTTTGAGGCAGAGCGATCTCTTGCAGAACTCGCGGAACTTGCCCGCTCATCCAATGTAGAGGTGCTGGAAAAGATCTGGCAGCGTGTTCCTCGCTATAATCCCGCACACCTGCTCGGTAAAGGAAAGCTGAGGGAAATCCTGATGAAGGGCCTTTATCTCGGGGCCACCATGGTGATCTTTGACCAGAACCTCAGGGCCATACAATTAAACAACATTGCCAGGATGGTAGATCTCAAAATCATAGACCGCACTCAACTGATCCTGGACATCTTTGCAAGAAGGGCCCAAAGCAAAGAGGGAAAAATCCAGGTGGAACTAGCGCAGCTCCGCTACCTGCTCCCCAGGCTCCTGGGTCGAGGGACTGCCATGTCAAGGCTTATGGGCGGCATTGGAGGAAGAGGCCCTGGTGAAACCAAACTGGAAGAGGATCGCAGGAGAGTAAAGCAGCGAATCAGCTCTCTTGAGCGGGAACTAAAGGGCCTTTCCAGGGGAAGAAGGGAGAGAAGAAAGCACAGGACCAAGGAAGCCCTCCCTGTAATTTCAATTATAGGCTACACCAATGCAGGCAAATCCACTCTTCTCAATCGACTCACCGGCAGCAAAGTCTTCGCTGAAGATCGACTCTTTGCAACCCTTGATCCAACAACACGACGCATTGCCCTCCCCGGGGCAAGAGATGTGCTGCTGGCAGATACTGTCGGCTTTATTCGACATATGCCAAAAGACCTCCGGGTGGCATTTAAGGCCACTATGGAAGAACTGGAAGACGCGCATTTTTTCTTACACGTGGTTGACGCAACCAGCCCGTATAAAAAAATGGAGATAATGGCTGTCGAACAAATTCTGAAAGAAATGGACCTGTTAACAACTCCAAGGATACTGGTCTATAATAAAATAGACCTGCTGGAAGGAGATACCCCTGCTTCCAATCCCGAAGCGGTTTATATCTCTGCGGTAACCAAAGAGGGTATTGACAAGCTTATTGAGATGTTGGCTGAGCGATTAGCCTTTGCGGTTAGCTATTAGTTTAATGATTACAGGATGTTTTACTGTTACAAACTTAGTATTAGCGGTTAGCGGTTAGCGGTTAATTTGCTGCTGTTTTCCAAATAGGTTACTAACACCTAAAAGCTAAATGCTAATAGCTGTTCATCACGGATTGCCACACTAATACGTGATGAACCATTTTTCAAAGCTAAACGCTAATGGCTAACAGCTAATCGCTCAATTTAGATAGTATAAAATCAGTAAGGAGAAAAACAAAATGTACCCGAAGAGCAATCTGAAAACATTTACACAGTTCAACCTTATCAGAATGTTGGTAACAATACTGCTGATATTGAGTTGTGCTACAAACAGTTTTGCATCAAATATCGATGACCAGAACATAGCCCTGTTAGACAAAACGGCCAAGGCCTTTGCCGCTGTTGTTAAGAGGGCCATGCCGGCAGTGGTCTTTGTCCAGGTTGAAAAGACAGTGGAAAGAGGTGGCGCAGTATCGCCCTTTCAGCCTCAGGACCCCTCTGATTTCTTTAACGACCCGTTTTTTGAGCGTTTTTTCGGCCCCCACTTTCGGCCAAAACAGAGAACGCCCAAAAAATTCCACCAGAGAGGGCAGGGCTCAGGCTTTATTATCAACAAAGACGGCTACATCCTTATCAATAACCATGTTGTAGGAGATGCTGACCTCATCAAGGTAAAGCTGGCTGACGGCAGGGAGTTTAAAGCCAAGGTGATAGGGACAGATCCACAATCCGATGTGGCAGTAATAAAGATAGACGCGACAGATCTGCCAGTACTCCGCCTGGGCGACTCGGACAAGCTTGATGTGGGAGAGTGGGTCATAGCCATGGGTAATCCCTTTGGTCTCAGCCAGACAGTCACTGTAGGCGTGGTCAGCGCCAAGGGCAGAAGCCGCATAGGCATCAACGACTACGAAGACTTTATACAGACGGATGCTGCCATAAACCCGGGGAATTCAGGCGGACCACTTGTTAACATCCACGGAGAGGCCGTTGGTATGAACACTGCCATATTCTCCAGAAGTGGCGGTTATATGGGTATAGGTTTCGCCATACCGATAAACATGGCAAAGTCCATTATGGATCAACTCCTGGAAAAAGGCAAAGTCACCAGGGGATGGCTCGGAGTGGTCATACAGGATATAGACGAGGAACTCGCTAAGTCCTTTGGCCTGGAAAAAGACTGAGGGCGTGCTGGTAGCCGAAGTCTCGGAAGGCTCTCCTGCAGAAAAAGCAGGCCTGAAACAGGGTGATATCATACTCCGCCTGAACGGCAAAAAGGTTGACGACCTGGGGGAACTCAGAAACAAGATAGCCCTGACTTCACCAGGAACCAAGCTAAAGATGGAGGTTTTGAGAGAAAATAAACCCCAGACTCTTAAGGTCACTATCGGTGAACAGCCTGTTGGCAAGACCATAGGGACGGCCCAGCACAAGATCCTGGGTAAACTCGGCCTTGTCGTGCAGGACCTGACCGCGGAGCTGGCAGAACAATTTGGATACCGTGATGGCCAGGGTGTTCTGGTGGCAGAGGTAGAGCAGGGAAGCCCGGCAGCCCGTGTAGGTATCCGCCCGGGACACCTGATAGAAGAGGTGAACCGTAAGCGGGTTCACAATATGGATGAGTTTGTAAAGGCCCTGGCACAGTCAAAACAGACCAAGAGCGTCCTTTTCAGGATCCGGGACGGCGAGTTCAGCCGCTACATAGCCATACGTATCGATTAGAACTCTCAAGGGAGCCGCAAATGGCTCGGGGTCAGGGAAAACCCGGCCTCGAGTCTTTTTTAGGAGACTGAAACGATGCTGAAACCTGTTCATTATAATACTGCTGAGGGAAAAAACAGGGTGGATTCCTTGATCCACCGCCAATTTGAGATCTCCTCGCAGCATGAGATCAGGGTAAAGGAGATACTTGAACAGGTAAGAAGCAAAGGAGACCAGGCTGTAGTTAGATACACAAGACAGTATGACGCCCCTGATTTTGAGATCAAAGACCTGACAGTATCCCAACAAGAGTTAAAAGCAGCCTATTCAAAGGTAGATAACGATTTCCTGTCAAGCATCAGGAAAGCCATCTCCAATATTGAAGAATTCCATATACATCAGAAGCCAAAGTCATGGATAATGACAAGGGAAGACGGCGCCATACTGGGACAAATGATACGGCCTGTAGATGCCGCCGGATTGTATGTCCCCGGAGGCAAGGGGGGTGAAACTCCGCTGGTCTCTTCCGTCCTCATGAATGCAATCCCTGCCAAAATTGCAGGAGTCAAACGGATTGTGATCACCACGCCGCCCGACAAGCATGGGGCCGTTAATCCTCATCTGCTGGTAGCAGTCTCAGAAGTGGGAGTACGTGAAATCTACAAGATGGGAAGCGCCTGGGCCATCGGTGCCCTGGCCTTTGGAACAGAGACAGTGCCCCCTGTAGACGTAGTAGTGGGACCGGGTAACGTCTATGTGACCCTGGCCAAGAAGATGATAGCATGTATTGTTGGGATCGACATGGTGGCAGGACCAAGTGAGGTGCTCATCATAGCGGATGAAGGCGCACCGTCAGAGTTCGTGGCTGCTGACCTCCTATCTCAGGCAGAGCACGACCCTATGGCGACAGCCATGCTGATTACTACATCGATAAGGCTTGCTGAGGAGGTACCTGCGGAGTTGAAACGCCAACTTGAAAAGTTGGAAAGGCAGGAGACTGCAACCGAGTCCTTGAAGACAAACGGCCTGTCACTGAAAGTTGATGACCTTGAGACAGCTATTGAGATAGCAAACAGAATCGGACCAGAGCACTTGGAATTGTTGGTCTCAGACCCGTGGGGACTGCTCCCAAAGATCCGTCACGCAGGGGCAATATTCATGGGCAACGCTACACCGGAGCCCATAGGAGACTATATTGCCGGGCCTAACCACGTACTCCCCACCATGGGTACAGCACGGTTTTCTTCAGCCCTTGGTGTGGAGACTTTTCTTAAGCATTCGAGTGTGATTTCCTATTCCCGGGAGGCCTTCCAAAAAGATGCTGATGACGTAATCCGTCTGGCAGAAATCGAAGGCCTTACGGCCCATGCCCGGTCCATCAGGGTGCGACAAGGATAGCGGCTCAACTTGACTGTTATGACTCAAAAGCTGGTTCGGGCTTCCAGGGCTTTTTGCAATGTCATTTGATCTGCGTATTTTAGATCCATGCCCATAGGTATGCTGCAGGCAATCCGCGCATTTGGTATTTCCGATAATTTCTGATACACGATTCCGGCTCAATCCAATTGTTTCTGAGATTTTTCGGCTCTTCGCTATTTAGTGTGGGTAGCACAATCCTATGATTACAGCCAGTTAGGCGGTACGCATGTAATTTCTCAATAAGTCCGGGCAAATCATATTTTGCGACTATCTAATGGATTCCCGCCTTCGCGGGAATGACGATTGGTGTGAGCGCCCGTCATTCCCGCGAAGGCGGGAATCCAGTGACTGGTACCCGGACTTATTGAGAAATTACGTCAGAACTCATTAACATATTGAGGTTATATCCTTTTTTAAATTCAAAATTCAAAATTCAAAATTGTGTCTGAACGGAAAATCCGTTCAGACACTAATCATTCCGTACGGACTGATTGATTATCCTGCTTACCGTAAAATAACGGGGGCCAAAATATCAGGCTATTTTAGTGAAGCGTTACTTGAAATCCTTTTCACCAAAGACCTCGGCTTGATATACCTCAACGTTGGTCGCTGGGTCCTCCCAGGCAGTTGCCGGCATGCCGCCTTTGACACATAGGTATTCGAGGAACTGTTCCTTGTCCGGCAATTCCTCCCAGACTTGGGGGAGGAAGGTCGAGCTGCGCATTCCACGAGACAGAATCACTCCATGAACATTAGGTCGAAGCTGACGCTTCAGGTCGTCTCCATTCTTGAAATTCAGTCTCTCCGGTACGGATAGGACGCTCACCTCAATATCTATCTCGGGCAGCTCCTCTGCACTCAAGCGCGGAAACCTCGGATCTTTGAAAGCTGCGTTTTGGGCGTTTTCCCCCACGCATTCAACAAGGGGACATACAGGCTCTATGGTTCCTATACATCCCCGGAGTTGCCCGTATTCATGTAATGTGACAAAACAGCCCCTGTCTTCCTTCAGAACGGGAGAGTGCCCCGGCCTTTCCACCTTGACGCCATTCACAAGCTTTGCCTCAATGGCAGAGCGGGCAAGCCTGAGAAGGGCCTTTTTGTCCTGGGCAGATAGGGATTCCTTCATTTTTTTGACCTCTCTTTTCTATCCACAAAGGCAATACTCGCATATCCCACAACATTGTCCTTGCATCCTGCAGTGTCGCCGGAATTTTTATAATCGATCAATTTTGCGCCCCAGTTCTTGATTTCGGTAATATGCATCAAAATCATAACTGCCTGCTTACCGCAGGCCTCGCACATCGGCATATGGAAAAACTCTGCATTGGCGATGGCACTGGTGCAGATCCGGTCCATGGAAACTGCTCTTTCATAAGGGTAGTAGTGGGAAAGATCCGTGCTTGCCACTATCAGGGTATTGTTGTCAATATGTGGAGCAAGCGCTTAGGCAGGGAATGGATGGCCCCTTTAAAGGAAATCGATGACTACAGCTTTTTTGCCTCAGACCAAGCCTCATCCATTTCTTCAATAGAGCATTTGGCGAGTTCATTTCCTCGTGACCTGATGATGTCCTCCATGATATGAAAACGTGCTACAAACCTGCCGTTGGCTTTTTGAAGAGCATCTTCCGGGTTGATTTCCAGCAGCCGGGCCATGTTGGCCACGGTGAACAGGAGATCTCCTATTTCATGCTCAATATTTTTTTTGGTCTTAATGGCTTCTCTGAGCTCCTGTTCTTCTTCTGCTATTTTTGCCCAGACATCCTCTGCCTTGATCCAGTCAAAGCTCACCCTGGAGGCCCTTTCTCCAACTCGAAAGGCCCTTTGAAGCGCGGGCAATGATTTGGGCAGGTGTCCCAGGACACTGTATTTTTCTCCCTTTTCCTCGGCCTCTCCGGCCTTTATCGCCTGCCAGTTGGCTGCGACTTCTTTTATGCTGCTAACCTTTACATCCCCGAATATATGGGGATGGCGTCTGATCATCTTTTGGCCTATGCTCGCAAAGGCCTGATCAAGAAAAGACATATCAGCCTCTTCGTATATATTCGCGAGCAGAAGCATCATAAAAAAGAGGTCGCCCAATTCCTCTGCTACAGGCTTCGGGTCTTTCTCGTCAATAGCCTCTGACAGCTCATAGGCCTCCTCCAGGATATATTTTTTTACAGAAGAAGGGGTCTGTTCCCTGTCCCAGGGACATCCATCAGGTGCCCTGAGGCGAGCCACAATCGACCTGAGTTCTGAAAACGCCTTTTCTGTGTTCGAAGAACTTATCTTGTCCGCCATGGAATACTCCAAAAATCAACAGGTTCAGGCCTGCCCGCCATCGCGAGCCTGTGCTCGCTCAGGCGAAGCGGGCGGGGTTACCTTTCTTTCGTTGACCTTGCGAGCTAGCTCTTAGGCCAACTACAAAGCATTAATATCCTCAAGTCGTTCTATTCTCAAGCCTTTTCCATCAGAACTCACGAATTAACGGTTCAGGCCTGCCTGCTCCTTACCCACTTATAAGATTCGGCCTATACTGTTGTGCTAAGGAACGTACAATAAATAACTTGAACAAATTAATGTCTTTTTTGCTGTCTTCTTCGTTGCTCGTCGATCACATAACCCGTTATGCTCGCTCCTCGCGCCTTGAATACAACAAAAAATCCTGTTAATTTTTG
>JGI24025J20009_10002007_pt1 | contig 14980 bp, 10 predicted proteins | sample Cruoilmetagenom3_FD_20009 | JGI IMG/M metagenome (IMG submission 20009)
GAAGAAATGAAAAAATATGCAGGCCGATTAAAAAGATCAAGACTATTGGCTAAATGGGATGTCATTATTGATCCAATATTGGGGTAAATTGTTTTTTCCAAATCCCTTATGGTTTTCGCAGGGTAACGATACTACTAACGATTTGATAGACAATGATTTTCTGCAAGAAGTACAGCAATATCTTCATGATAATTTTGGCATTGAACATGCGACAATCCAGGTTAAGAAAGAAGATGCTGAAAATAGCTGTATGTTAAATCGTCCAGAATGCATAAAAAAGGGGGAATCGGGTAGAAATACGCACCCGCGCCACCCTCCGAGGTTTCATCAAGCATTTGATAGCCTACTATTATGTTTTTTACCACGATGCGCACGAAGAACACGAAGAAAAAACTGTTTTCTAATTCCGACCTTCGTCCCCTTCGTGAACTTCGTGGTTCAATTTTCGGACTTCCGGGCTGTCTTCAGGAAGTCCGGCCAGGAGCTCCGAAACGGTTTTATTCCATGGTGTAAGCAAGAGATCCGGGGCAAGCTCAGCCCACGGGGCCAATACGAACCGCCTGGTGGAAAGACGCGGATGAGGGACGTGGATTTGGTGATTTGGTGATTTGGTGATTTGGTGATTGGACGTCTGGATGAGTACTCCTTCCATGAAGAGCAGATCCAGGTCAATGAGCCTGTCTTCTGTTCCCAGGCGGTCTCGACCCATGGCCTTTTCAATTGCCAGCAGGTTGGAAACCAAGTCCTCCGGGCCAAGGGCTGTAATTATTTCCGCCACGGCATTTATGAACCATTGGGATGTATTTATGTCCACAGGCTCGGTCTCATACCATTGTGAGCAGCGTAATACCTTTATTTCGGGATGGGCGGACAAAAGACCAAGGGCCTTAATACAGTTTTCAATCCTATCCCCAAGATTGGCTCCCAGACCAATGTAGGCCCTTATCGGTAATTTCATTAAAGAATTTTCTTAAACCTCTCGATAACTTCTCCCATACGTTCCTTTGATACAGTCAGTGCCATGCGCACATAACCCTCGCCAGAATCGCCAAAGCCGTTTCCAGGAGTGCACACTATCCCGGCCTTTTCAAGGAGTAGAGTGCTGAAATCCTGAGATGTATAATCCTGAGGAACCGGAGTCCAGATATAAAACGTGGCTTTGGGAAAAGGGGCGTCAAGGCCCAGGTCTCGAAGGCCTGAGACCAGTATGTCCCTGCGCTCGGAATATATTTCCTGCATTTCACGGACACAGGATTGGTCACTTTCAAGGGCTGCAATGCCGGCCTCTTGAATGGCCTCAAACTGTCCGGAGTCTATATTGGACTTTACCTGTGTCAGTGCACCGATCAGGTCCGGATTTCCCACGGCAAATCCTATGCGCCAGCCAGTCATGTTGTAGGTCTTTGACAGTGAATGGAATTCCAGTCCTATGTCCCTGGCACCCGGGGCATCGAGAAAGCTCGGGGCAATGTATCCGTTATATGTCATTTCGCTGTAAGCATTGTCGTGACAAACGATAATGTTGTTTTGCTTTGCGAAATTCACAACCCTGGCAAAGAACTCCGGCGGGGCCACTGCAGCAGTGGGATTATTCGGGTAATTGATCCACAGGATTTTTGCCCTTTTCAGGATATCGCCCGGTATGGAATCAATATCCGGCAGAAAGTCGTTTTCAGCAATTAACGGCAGATAGTAGGTCTCACCGCCCGCAAATAATGTGCCGATATTATAAACAGGATACCCCGGTGTGGGGACCAGCACTACATCACCGGGCTCTACGAAGGCGAGAGGAAAGTGCGCTATTGCCTCCTTTGATCCTATAAGGGCAGCTACCTCGTTGACAGGATCAAAGGACAGGTCAAACCTCTTTTTGTACCAGCCGGCTGCTGCTTTCCGGAAGGCAAGCATACCGGAAGATGAGGGATAACTGTGATGCTGCGCCTTCTGAACAGCAACTATCATCCGTTCCACAATAAACCTGGGTGTGGGAAGATCCGGATCACCGATTCCCAAATCAATAACATCTACACCTTTTTTCAGGGCCTTGGCCTTCATTCGGTCGAGCTCTACGAAAAGATATGGTGGAAGCTGCTGTAATCTATCAGATTTTGTAAAAACCATGAAAAGACCTCAATTTATCATTTTTTAACCTAAATTTAGCGGTTAGCCTTTAGCGGTTAGCTATTAGTTTAATGATTACAGGATGTTCTGCTATTACAAAATTACCTGTTAGCGGTTAATTTGCTACTGTTTTCCAAATTCCACCGAACTCTAAGCGTTTACAGGGTGCTGCAGATGCGAGGCATACGGGTACGCAGACGTACTCCCTGTACTTCAAGTGCCCGACAACAAAGCAGATGCGGTGCCCTGTAAACGCTTACAAAAATAATTACTTGAGTCCCAGCACATCCTGCATATCATAGAACCCTGCGGGCTGCTCCACGATCCAGAGGGCTGCTCTCACTGCTCCTTTTGCAAAGGTGTCCCGGCTTGAGGCCTTGTGCACGATCTCAATACGTTCACCTATGCCGCCGAAAAGCACTGTGTGCTCGCCGACTATATCTCCGGCCCGAAGGGTCTGGATGCCAATTTCCTTTTTGCTCCGTTCACCAATAAATCCATGCCTTTCAAATAAACCTACCTCGTCGAAATCCCTGCCGAGAGAAGCGGCAATGACCCTGCCCAATTGAAGGGCCGTGCCGCTTGGGGCATCTTTTTTCATTCTGTGATGTGCCTCTACAATTTCAACATCATAGTCATCACCAAGGACCTTGGCTGCGGTGTCAACAAGCTTGTAGAGGAGATTAATCCCTACACTCATATTGGGTGCGAGCACACAGGGGAAATCCTTTGCCAGTTGTCCTATCTCGTCAAGCTCATCCTTTGCCAACCCCGTGGTTCCTATAACTATTGGTTTTTTGTGAGACGCCGCGATGCGGGAGTGCTTCAGGCTGGCTTCGCTAATAGTGAAATCTATGACGACATCTCCCTGATCTATCACGGAATCGAGGCTGTCTGCCACGGTCACTCCCAACGATTCGAGTCCCGCAACCGCCCCGGCATCCTGCCCGACAGCAGGGCTGCCCTGGTGTTCAAATGCTGCGCTCAGGTTAATACCTTCAGTCTTATGAATCATGTTTATGATGCGACCGCCCATACGGCCACCTGCACCGGCTACTATGGCTCGGACCATGTTCCCTCCTAGCGCCCTGCGGGCGAGCTGTTGAGCTATTAAGCTGCTAAGCTATTGAGCCGCTTGCCTTATCAGCTTATCAGCTTATCAGCTTGTCTTACTTGACCAATTTGAAGTCTTGCAGAATCCCTTCCAGCCGCTTCTTATTGGCCTCATTCATTGAGGCCAGGGGAAGACGAACCTCATCTGTTGGAATCTTGCCCATCATTGCAAGGGCGGTCTTGGCCGGAACGGGATTTGTCTCATAGAAAAGGGCATCAAACAGCGGGAACAGCTTTAAATGTAACTGGCGTGCCTTTGTGAGGTTACCCTTTTCAAATGCGTTTATCATGGCAGCCATTTCCTTTGGCACTACGTTGGATGCAACCGAGATGACACCCTTGCCTCCAATGGCCATGATGGGGAAGGCAGTGAAGTCGTCTCCTGAGAGCACTATGAAGTTTTTAGGACATAACCTGATTACATCTGTTACTTGCTTCAGGCTGCCTGTAGCCTCCTTGATTCCAATAACGTATTTATTCCTGGCGCAGCGTGCCACTGTTTCGGGGAGCATGTTCACCCCTGTACGTCCGGGTACGTTATAAAGGATCATGGGGAATTTGCATTCATCCGCTACGGCCATAAAATGCTGGTATAATCCCTCCTGGCTGGGTTTGTTGTAATAGGGTGTAATCACCAGGGCCGCATCTGCACCGGCATTCTTCGCATGCTTTGTGAGCATGATGGTCTCTGCAGTGGAGTTGGAGCCTGTTCCAGCGATTACCGGTACGCGTCCCTTCGCGGTCTCTATGGTAATCTCCACTACTCTCATGTGCTCTTCGTGGCTGAGGGTCGCCGACTCACCAGTGGTACCGCAGGGTACTATACAATTGGTCCCGGCCTTTATGTTCCATTCTATAAGGGCCTTGAGGGCTTCCTCATCCAGGTTCCCGTCCTTAAAGGGCGTTACTATGGCAACAATGGCCCCGCCGATCTGCTTTTTTTGTCCCTTGCCCGCATTTCCTCCCTTTTTGCTTGCATTGGTTTTACTCGCCATAATGCTTACCCTCCATTAGAGTGATTTTTTAGAAATTTTCCTTATAGAAAAACATCTAATGTTCGATATATAGATTATTAAAGGTTTTATGTCCTGAGGGCAAGTGCTGTTAAAGATAATTGAGGAATTGAGGGATTTGAAGGTATTTATTGATTCAAATCCCTCAATTCCTCAATTCCCAAATTTGTAATTTCTCAATAAGTCTGGGTACCAGTGAATAGTCGCAAAATGTAATCTACCCCAACTTATTGAGAAGTTACCCAAATTTGTTTTAACAAATTGTTTTAACAATGAATAAAAAAAAGCTTTTAGTTATTGAAGACGAGATCTCCGTAGCCAAGCAGCTTAAGTGGGGCATTGGAAAGGAATATGAAATAACCATTGCCTCTGAAGTTGATGAGGCCAGACAACTGCTGGCATCTGGCGCCTTCCCTGTAGTTACCCTGGATCTAGGCCTACCGCCACACCCAGACACGCCCCGGCAGGGTTTTAAGCTCCTGGAAGAGATATCTTCTTTTGCCCCTTATACAAAGGTGATAGTCATCACCGGCAATGCCGAAGTGGAAAATGCCGTCCAGGCCATTGCCCTGGGGGCAGCCGATTTTTGCGCCAAACCAATCGATTTGAAAATATTAAATATCATCCTTTCCCGCACCTTCAAAATCTATGAACTGGAAGAGGCTAATCGCCGGCTGCAGAATCAAACCAGCCAAAGCGGCTCTTTTTGCGGCATGCTTGGTGTCTCCCCATGCATGGGCAAGCTATTTGAGCGCATCAGACAGGTGAGTGAAACCGATTACCCGGTCCTCATAGCCGGAGACAGCGGTACAGGCAAGGAGATGGCAGCCCGGGCCATCCATAGCCTGAGCCAAAGGGCCCAAAAGCCCCTGGTGATCATTAACTGCGGGGCGATTCCTGAAAATCTGCTCGAAAGTGAGCTTTTCGGCCACGAAAGTGGCGCATTTACCGGGGCCATAGGTCGTAAGGTCGGCAGATTCGAGCATGCTAACAAGGGGACGGTCTTTTTAGACGAGATCAGTGAGCTGCCCCTGGCCCTCCAGGTGAAAATATTACGATTTCTCCAGGAGAATACTGTCGAACGGTTGGGGGGAACAAAGACAATCACATTGGATGTCCGCATCATTGCAGCCACCAACGTCAATTTGGAGGATGCAGTTAAACGGGGAAGCTTCCGCGAAGACCTATTCTATCGCCTGAACGTCGTTCCTTTATGGATCCCAGGTTTGAAGAAAAGAGGTGAAGATATCCTGCTCCTGGCCCATCACTTTATTCAGGAAGAGACTCAAAAACTGCAGCGGGGGCAGTTAACACTTTCGCTGGCAGCTATCGCCGCTCTGATGGCACATACATGGCCCGGCAATGTCAGGGAACTCCAAAATCGCATCCGCCGTGCCCTGAGTACTACAACCGGCCGAGTCATTGACCCCGCCGACCTGGGGCTGGAAGACGCTACTTTAGAGCAGGAGGAACAAAAACTGCCCACCCTGAAAGAGGCTCGTGAAGCAGCGGAGATCAATACTATCCGCAGGGCCTTGGCACTGACCGGCAACAACATCAGCCAGGCAGCCAGACTGCTCGAGACCAGCCGGCCCACCCTGCATGTCCTCCTTAAAAGGCATGGGATAAGTCCATAGTGCCTGAACGAAAAGGGGATTTTGTGCGATGGCAATATAGGGGAATCCCTGCTGCCGGATTTTGCGCAGAGACTGTGCCTGCTGCAAAAGGCAAAAAAATCCCCCGGAATAACCAAGGGAAATCAACCGGGGGGATTTTGCGGGATATATTGTTATGTCGTGATTATGCTGTTAAGCCTTTTTATTCACAACCGGCTTGCGGCCAAAGGCGATCATGCCAAGGAGACCGGTGCCTATGAGCAGGATGGTGGCGGGTTCAGGGACTGGTGTCCCCGGCAACTTGAGACTTCCCTCGCCATCTATTCCGACATTTTGCATTTTCACAAAAGGGCTATACATATCAGCAATGTTTAAGCTTGGAGCAACGTCGAAAATCATCGTTAGAATTGCTTGAGTGTAAAAGTTCGGCAAGGCACCTTCGCCTGATACTATGTCCGGGTTGTAAAGTGCCCCCTTAACACCTTTTTCTGTATTGGGTACGTAATCTATTTTAATACCGTCGGTATTACCATCTATGGTTAGTTCCCAATACCCTCCTTTAATCCCACTTCCACCGATAGTTACTGAGCTGCCCGAATTGGGACCATTGACGTCGTAAGCCGTTAGCTCCCAAGAAAGCAAATTCATATTGTTGTCTGGATCAAGGTCAAAACCAAATGCCGTGATGCCTGGTGCATTGACGTCGGATCCGCCGTCAATAGTTGTCGGGGAAGTATTATTTAGGACTGCTGTAACGGTGGTACCAGATAAAGAAATATCCATTGTTGCGGAGCCTGTTCCGCCATTATCGGAACCCGAGAATGTGAACGGGAGGGCGTAGGCATTTGAACCTACAGCACACACCAGAACCATGCCAAGCATCAATAAGGCCAACTTTTTCATTTCAATTTCCCCCTTCTCCCCCTCCAAGTTTTTACAAGTAATTATCTCCAAAGTCTCCCTTATTTCATAAATAAAGCAAAAATAATGCCACGTCTCTAACCCACTGAACTTCCAGATATTTTCAAAATACACTCCATCACTTTTTCCATCCCTGTAAAATTTTCTGACACCTTTGAGCACCAACAAAGCATCCCTCACTCACTTCAAAAATTACTTAACCCACTGTAATTATGGATAAATACTCACCACCCAGAAAACGGAGCAGATTTTCACAGAAAAATCCGCCCCAAAATGGTGTCGGAATTCTTTACAGTTTTTTGAAAACCGGGCATTGTCGCCGGGTTGAAGATAGGAAATAATAGAAGAGGCTTCAAATTTATCGTGAAGGAATCAGGAGGTTAGCGCGACACGATCATTTACTGTTAAATTTTTCGACACCTGTCGGCTATGCTTTGAGCGATCAAATTTGGGGTTTCTGATCATGTTTTTTTACCACGAAGTTAAATAGGACACAGATTTTCGCAGATATACACAGATAATATTATTGTTCATAAATTTGAAAGGTTATTCCCTCTTAAGGATATATTTTCATACCGGCACAACTTCTATTATCTTATTCCCTTCCTTATGCGAATTTTATCAGATACATTTCGCACCTCGGGGGATCCCCCCTTTTGGAAGTATTCATTAAAGGATTTTTTTACAATAAGCCGGTTTTTCGAAGTTAATTTTCTATAATCAACTTTCTTGTAATCAAGAAATTCTTTGAAAGAAAAAGGGAATAAGTCCCATACAAGAGATCGTCCTCGCATCTGCGTTGCAACTTCTTTTGAAAGCATTTTAGCAGAAGAGCCTGAAATAAAAACAGAACATTTTTCAGTACGCAAAATCCGGTCAACAAATGGCTCCCAGCTTTTTGCCGGTGCCCCGCACACATACCCGCATAGAATTTTTGCTTAATACCGCTTGCTTTTGTTCAGTTTTATCCGGGTTAGGGGATTTTCTTAAAAAAATCTGTTATTATGCAAATTTATGAAAGAAGGAAATATAAAAATGGCGAGCGATCAGGAACAGAATAATGAACCTGAAGCCCCGACATCAGACCTCAAGGGACCGAACAACGGCAATGGGGATAAGGATGAAACATCCATAGTGCTTATCGCGGTCCGTTTCAGGCCAAAATGGCCTCCGTCCCACTACAATGCGGGTAATGTTCCTGTAATGGATGCAGAGTGGGTAGTGGTGCCCACAGAACACGGAATCGAGGTTGGCCGGGTACTCGGACGTCCTGTAGTGATCAAAATGCCTGCGAAGGCCGTTCCTCCCAAGGTGGAGCGTTTGGCCAGCACCCATGAAATAGAACTCTATTATCGGAATCTGGATCGGGAAAAAGTCGCCCGTGATGTCTGCGCAGAGCATGTTCGTATCCTGGGTCTTTCCATGAAGATAGTCAGAGTGGAGAGCTTTTTCGATGGAAGCAAGATCGTTTTTTACTATTCTGCAGAGGGCAGAGTAGATTTCAGGGAATTGGTAAAGGACCTGGTAAAGACCCTGCGGACAAGAGTGGAAATGCGTCAGATAGGCATAAGACACGAGACCAAAATGATAGGAGGAGTAGGAATTTGTGGCAGGGAGTTCTGTTGTGCCAGCTTTCTTCAGGATTTTGATCCTGTATCCATAAAGATGGCCAAAGCCCAGAATCTCCCCTTGAATCCAAGCAAAATATCCGGAATTTGCGGTAGATTGCTATGCTGTCTTACCTATGAGTATGGAACATATCTGGAATTGGCCAAAGGCATGCCCCTTCTTGGAAAACTTTGTGATACTCCTGCCGGACAAGGTAAAGTAATACGCCGAGACATCCTGCGCCAGACAGTCACAGTGGTTCTTCCTGATAACACGCAAATAGAATTTAAAATTTCAGAGCTTGAGCAACATCGTTTGCAACAAAAGAAAAGGCCCAAATCCTTGGCCACGGATAAAAGAAAACAGAAACAAATAAAAACAGATAAAACAATCACCCATTCACCAAAACAGAAGCGATCCGGAAGTAAACCGGGGACGGAGAAAAAGAGGCCGGAGCATTCAACTACATCTAAAGATAATGCCAGCCTACCCAAGGATAGAACTAAAGAGAAGAATTTAAAAGCAAAGGGAAAGAATAGGCGTAATAAGGGAGGACGCTCGCAATCCAAGGCCAAAAAAAATATTAAATAGGACACAGATTTTCGCAGATATACACAGATACTTATTATTCATAGATTTGAAAATCTGTGTTCATCCTGTCCAAAAAAGGAAATTCATAACCTATCAATAAATTACTCAATGAAAAACAGATTCTATATAACAACACCCATTTATTACGTGAATGCAGAACCTCATCTGGGACATGCATATTCAACAGTGATTACAGATGTGCAGAACCGGTTCCACAAGCTTCGCGGGGAGGAGACCTTTTTCCTGACCGGAACAGATGAACATGGGGACAAAATTGTTCAGGCAGCAGAGAAGCAGGGGATAGACCCAAAGACCTATGCAGACAGGATAAGCTCTTTATTCAGGGAGTCCTGGCCCCTTCTGGATGTAGAGCCTGACAGATTTATTCGCACCACGGAACCGGAACATATCGCAACAGTGCAGCGCATACTGCAGGATGTCTATGACAGAGGGGACATAGTCTTCAGGGAATATGAGGGGCTTTACTGTTTTGGGTGTGAACGCTTCTATATGGAACGGGAACTTGAGGACGGAAAGTGCCCGGACCATGGTACTGTCCCGGTACGGCTGAAGGAAAAAAATTATTTCTTCCTTATGAGCCGTTATCAGGACTGGCTGATAGACTATATAATGAAGCACCCGTTGTTTATCACGCCTGAGCGTTACAGGAATGAAGTACTGTCTTTTTTAAAGGATCCCCTGGATGATCTCTGCATCTCAAGGCCCGTCAGCCGTCTCACGTGGGGCATACCCCTTCCCTTTGACGATAAATTTGTAACCTATGTCTGGTTTGATGCCCTGATCAACTATCTGACCGGGTTGGGATATCCGGATGACCCCAATTTTTCAAAGTTCTGGCCGGTGACCGAACACGTGATAGCCAAAGATATCCTGAAGCCACACGGCATTTACTGGCCCACCATGCTTAAGGCCATTGGACTCAAGCCATACAGGCGTCTTCATGTCCACGGCTACTGGCAGATCCGTGATCAGAAGATGTCCAAGAGTCTTGGAAACGTAATACGGCCGAGGGGTCTGGTTGAGTCCTTTGGTGTAGATGCAACCAGATACTGTTTGATGCAGGAGATGGTCTTTGGCCTGGATGCCGGATTCAGCGAAAAATCCTTCTTGCTGAGGATAAACGCTGATCTTGCCAATGACCTGGGAAATCTTGTGAGTCGTACCCTGGCCATGGTCCGGAAATATGTCAAGGGAGAGGTCCCCGCACCTCAAGAACCGGAGGGAGTGGAGAAAGAGCTGCGCGAGGCTGCGCTCAGGCTGGTACCTGTCTGGGAAAAGACCATGGAGTCCTTTGCAGTGCACAGGGCCATGCAGGCAGTCTGGGAAGTAATAAATAAGGCCAACAAAGTGATTGACACCTCTGCCCCATGGGTCTTGGCCAAGGACCCGGCCAAAGCTGGCCGGTTGAGGAATGTTCTCTATACACTCCTTGAATCTCTTCGAATTTTTTCAATCCTGGTAGCCCCTGTGATGCCGTCAACCGCCAGGAAAATGCAGGAGGCCATAGGTCTTGACCCACAGGAGGACCTGAATCTTGATGCGGCCCGGCGATGGGGAGTTCTGACTCCCGGGACCAAGACTTCACTCATACCATCCCTGTTCCCGAGGTTGGAAACGGGTAAGGCAAAGGACAAGAAGGAGGTCAAAAAAAAGACTGTGCCTGAAGATGCTGAAAAACAGATTTCCTTTGAGGATTTTCAACAGATAGACCTCAGGGTGGCAAAGATAACGGCTGCCGAGAGGGTGCCCAAGGCAGACAGGCTTATTAAGCTGAACGTCCGCTGTCCGGAAGAACGAACTATCGTTGCCGGTATTGCAGAACACTTTTCACCTGAAGATCTTGTCGGCAGGCAGGTAGTTGTGGTTGCCAATCTCAAGCCGGTAAAGATCAGGGGAGTGCGATCCGAGGGAATGTTGCTTGTGGCCAAAGACGATAAGGGCCTTCATCTGACCACCGTGGCCACTCCGGCAGAATCAGGGGCAAAGGTGAGCTGATCCATGGATACCAAGACCATCATTCTCGGTACTGCCGGCCACATTGATCACGGAAAGACCGCCCTGGTCAAGGCCCTTACCGGGATAGATACCGACAGGCTAAAGGAGGAAAAAGAGCGGGGCATCACTATTGAACTGGGTTTTGCCAGCCTTTCCCTCCCTTCAGGCCGGCAGGTGGGAGTAATAGACGTCCCGGGCCATGAACGTTTTGTAAAAAACATGGTGGCCGGAGCCATGGGGATGGACCTCGTTGTCCTTGTGGTGGCTGCTGACGAAGGGATAATGCCCCAGACCACAGAGCACCTGGAGATATGCCGTCTCCTGGGAGTTAAGAAGGGACTTGTTGTTCTGACCAAGAAGGACCTTGTGGAAAAGGAATGGCTGGAAATGGTCACTGAGGACGTTAGTAATTTTGTCTCCGGCACATTTCTGGAAGATGCTCCTGTGCTGGCTGTCTCCTCAGTTACAGGAGACGGCCTTGACGAGCTCCTCAGGATCCTGGATGAAATGGTGTCAGAAGTGGTACCAAAGGCCCCGGTCGGGCCATATCGCCTTCCGGTGGACAGGGTATTCACCATAAAAGGCTTTGGCACGGTAGTCACCGGCACTTCCATTTCAGGGCAGATCAGATTGGGAGACGAGGTATCTATCTATCCCAAGGGTATGACTGCCAGGATCCGGGGTATTCAGATCCATGGAAAGGAGGCCCAAGAGGCCCATCCGGGAATGCGCACGGCCCTCAATCTACAGGGTATTGACACGGAGGATGTCAGCAGGGGAGACGTCGTAGCCACTCCGGGGAGCCTGCATGCGAGCTATCTCGTTGACTTGAATTTCCTGTATCTTGCCGGCGCAGGCCGTCCCTTGCGCCACAGAAGTCCTGTTCGCTTTCACGTGGGAACAGCCGAGGTTATCGGAAGGGTCCTGCTCCAGGGCGATGAGCTTGTTCCGGGTTCAGAGGCCTATATCCAGATAATGCTGAAGGAACCGGTGGCAGTCCTCTCAGGAGATCACTATGTTATCAGGAGTTATTCACCTATCCGTACCATAGGTGGTGGAAGGATCCTCCATCCTGTTCCCAGGAGACGGAAGCGGACCCGGCCCGCGCTCTGGACAGAGCTTGATATCCTGGCCAAAGGCGGACCGGCCGACATCATTGGATATCATCTGGAGCGTGCGGGCGTGAGGGGGCTTTCAAGATCTGAACTCGCTATGCGTAGCAGTATCTATGGAAAACGCCTTGCCCGGGAGCTTGAGCCCCTCCTGAGTTCCAGAAAAATTATATGCTCTGAGGGGGAGGGGCAGAGACTTGTCCATGGTAAAGTTTGCGAAGCTCTAAAGGAGCAGGCGCTGGACATCCTGCGGACCTTTCACAACGACAATCCTCTTGTCCAAGGTCTGTCCAAAGAGGAGCTAAGGTCCCGCCTCTTTCCCATAGCCGGAGTTACCGGACCTGCCTTTCAATCACCAAATCACCAAATCACCAAATCACCAAATCAGAGGCTGTTTCAAATGCTCCTTTCTGATCTTGTCAAGTCAGGAAAGGTTGCACAGGAAAAGGATCTTGTCCGGCTTTCCACACATCATGTGACTCTTGGGGATGAAGAAAAAGAACTCAGGAGCAAGCTTGAACTTATCTTCAAACAGGCCGGTTTTCAGCCTCCTTTTCGTGAAGACGCACTTGGCCGTGTGGAAGGGCATGAGAAGGCGGCAGACAAAATATTTGATTTGATGGTCAGGGAAGGGATTCTTATGCGTCTGAAGGACGATCTTTATTACCACCACAGCGCCCTGGATAAAATCAAGGACATGGTCATTCGTTTCATCAAAGAGCACGGCGAGCTAAGCATAAACGAATTTCGGGACCTTGCCGGAGGGCTTTCCAGAAAGTACATGATCCCGCTCCTTGAGTATCTGGACAACCAGCGAGTAACCATACGAATAGGTGATAAACGCAAGCTACGGGGAGGAAATGTTGAATGTTGAATGCTGAATGCTGAATTGTGGAAGAAAAATTTAAAAGACATATACCTTAATTTAACATTCAAAATTCAACATTCAACATTGTCTATAAAATGGACGACAGAGGATTAGAAAAAATCACTCGATCACTCAATCACCCAATCACCCAATCACCCCCCGGTTCTCTTTACTCAAAGCTCCAAAAGGCCATGGAAGAGCGTCTGGCCCAAAGGGATTCCGGATATGATGTCAAAGGGGCAAAACGAAACTTTGTAATTACATTTGAGCTTGTGCCCGCCAGGGCCTCAAAGGGCAAGGCCATTGACGAAATCCTCCGGTTTGCCGGAGAGGCAGCAGCCGGCGGCTTGATCAGCGCCCTCTCTATAACAGACAACGCCGGAGGACACCCAGCGCTTACGCCCAGGGCTCTTGGCTCTGAGATAATGGCCCTTGGGATCGATCCAATCATCCACTTTTCCTGCAAGGACAAAAACCGTAATCTCGTGGAGAGCCAGTTGTTCGTGCTTGATCGGTCCGGTCTTAAAAATCTATTGGTGCTTACCGGGGACTATCCCAGATACGGATTTATGGGAAACGCCAAACCTGTCTTCGATCTGGATTCAGTCCAGGTCTTGGGCATGATTTCCGATATGAACCAGGGTTTTGTCCTTGATTCCAAGGCACCATTTGGGGGTGTAAATCTGGCCCCCATGAGTTTCCATGCCGGCTGTGTCGTATCTCCCTTTAAACGCCTGGAGTCAGAGCTTATCCCCCAATACTTGAAGCTCAAGCGGAAGGTAGCTGCCGGAGCAAGTTTTGTAATAACACAAATGGGTTTTGACGTACGCAAATTCGATGAGCTCAGGCGGTTTATGGACAGGGAAGGCCTCAGTGTGCCTCTTTTAGGGACAGTATTCATACCAACGACAGGATTGGCCAGAACCCTGTACAGGGGAGAAATTCCAGGATGTATTTTGCCGGACAGGCTTCTTGAACGTATGGAACAGGATGCCATGTCTGATGACCAGGAGGCGGATCCCAGGCTGGAGCGTGCAGCCCGGTTGGTGTCAATACTGAAGGGTATTGGCTACGAAGGGGTACATCTCAGCGGCCCTGGTCTCAAATACTCCCATGTTAGATGGGTCATTGAGCGGGCCAATGAGATAGGCGAGCGATGGAAGCTCTTTACATGCCAGTTTCTTTTTCCGGAGGAGTGGAAATTCTGGTATTTCAAGGAAGACCCGGAAACCTGGCTCAACCATGATGAACCAAACCCCGGGTCAGAGATCAGTCTTTCTTTAAGGGATTCACTTGGCCTGAGTCTCGGACGCCTTTTCCACGAACTTGCCTTTGAACCGGGAAAACCTCTTTTCAGTTCCCTTCGCAGGATGGCCGGATGGATTGATGGTTTATCTTCAAAAAGGCATTTCACGTTTTTTGAATACTGGCTAAAAGAGTGGCTCTATGACTGCCGGCGCTGTGGAGACTGTGCCTTGGGGGAAATGGGATTTTTATGTCCCCAGTCCCAGTGTTCCAAGTTCCTTCTGAACGGCCCTTGCGGAGGTAGCAGGGACGGCTGGTGCGAGGTCTGGCCTGGGAGGCGGAAGTGCTTTTACGTAAAGGTATATGAACGACTCCAGAGCCTTGGTAAACAGGAAAGACTGGGTGGCCCCCCACTTCCTCCACGAGACTGGGCCCTTTACAACACATCCTCATGGCTGAATTTTTATCTTGGGAGGGACCATCATAGGATTGGGTGATTGGGTGATTTAGTGATTTGGTGATTGAAGGATTGAGGGATTGGGTTGTTTGTATGGGGTTGTGGTAAAATTTAAGTTGACAACAATGGGGATTGGGTGAATTCATTGGGATGATGATTGTTAAGGGCCGGGTAAAAAATAAATTGGTAGAATTTGCGGGCATCCTTCATATCAAGCCAAAAGTAGTTTACATTTTTAGGGGTAATATACCTCAAAAAATATGACTTGTGCAATTAGCTATTAGCTGTTAGGTTTTAGC
>JGI24025J20009_10002010_pt1 | contig 14973 bp, 15 predicted proteins | sample Cruoilmetagenom3_FD_20009 | JGI IMG/M metagenome (IMG submission 20009)
GGCTTGATGAATTTCATATCGATGGTCTGCGGGTGGATGCAGTGGCTTCCATGCTTTATCTGGATTATTCCCGTAACGGGGATGAATGGATTCCCAATGAATTTGGTGGAAACGAAAACCTGGAAGCCGTCAGCTTCTTAAGGGAGCTGAATAGCATTTTGCACAAAGAGCACCCGGGCTGTTTGGTTATGGCGGAGGAATCTACATCGTGGCCCATGGTGTCGCGGCCAGTTTATTTGGGTGGTTTAGGTTTTTCCATGAAGTGGAATATGGGTTGGATGAACGACAGCCTTGATTACTTCTCAAAAGACAGTATTTATCGTAAATACCACCATGATCAGCTTACCTTTGGCCTGCTTTATGCTTTTACAGAAAATTTTATTCTGCCCTTGTCCCATGATGAGGTGGTACATGGCAAACGCTCATTATTAAATAAAATGCCTGGGGACGAATGGCAACGTTTCGCCAATTTACGTTTGTTGTTTATTTACCTCTATACACAACCAGGGAAAAAATTACTCTTTATGGGTGGCGAGTTCGCGCAGTCAGATGAATGGAATCATAACAAGGCCTTGGACTGGTCTTTACTCGAGCGGGGTTTAAATCAGGGTGTACAGCTTCTGGTCAGAGATCTTAATTTTCTTTACAAATCCGAACCGGCTTTGCACTATTTTGATTTCACTGAAACGGGCTTTCAATGGATTGATTGTCATGACAGCACGCAGTCTGTTATTTCATATTTGCGCAAGTGTGAAGGGGGCGAATTTGTTGTGGTGTTAAACTTTACACCCGAAGTGCGTGAGGGCTATCGTATAGGTGTGCCTGAGGCGGGTGTATATGAAGAAGTGATTAATACTGATTCCAGTTATTATCAAGGTAGTAATGTGAGCAATGGTCGTCATATTTTTACTGAAGATGTAAAAACGATGGGTTTTTCTCAGTCTATTAAAATAACCTTGCCACCTTTGGCGGGCCTGATATTAAAGCTTTGTTCTTCAAATTAACCAGTTCGAAAAGACCGGTACTTTACGAAGCGCAAAAAAATTCCAACGGAGAGGGATATGTCGAAAGTTCTATTTGTTACCAGCGAGTGCTGGCCGCTAATAAAAACCGGTGGCTTGGCTGATATCTCCTCTAGTTTACCCCTTGCCTTACAAAATAAAGGTGAGGATGTACTTACCCTTCTTCCTGCTTATCGGGGTGTTAAGAAACACTTTAAGCCCTTGAGAAATATAGCGACGATTAATAGCGATTATTTTGATGAAACTATCGAATTGCTTGTTGGAAGCATCTCTTCAACCGGGCAGAATATTTGCTTACTGGATGCGCCATCACTTTTTGATAGGGAGGGTGGGCCATATAAGGACTCGCACAAGCAAGACTGGGATGATAATGCCTATCGTTTTGCACTGCTTTGTCGTGTCGCGTGTGAAATTGCGATGGGGCGAACAATGCCTGATTGGAAGCCTGATGTCGTACACTGTAATGATTGGCAAACAGGGCTTATTCCAGCTTTGTTATCACTGGAAGCTAATCCACCTGCTACCATTTTTACGATTCATAATATTGCCTACCAAGGCATTTACATGCGCCATATTTTTGATCCTTTAAAACTGCCTGAATCTTGGTGGCATTACGAGGCGCTGGAGTTTCATGGTAACTTTTCTTTTCTGAAAGGGGGTATTGTTTTTTCAAATCGTGTGGCAACGGTGAGCCCCACTTATGCGGAAGAAATAAAAAATAGTGATAAGGGCTGCGGTCTTGATGGTTTGTTAAATTTTCGTGCGACCGAACTAAGTGGGATATTAAATGGTGTTGATTATTCTTCATGGGACCCCAAAAGCGACAAATATATAAAACACCCTTATGACCAGAGAACGCTAAAAAATAAACGATTGAACAAGACTGTTCTTCAAAAAGAAATGGGGCTTAATAATGATGGAAAGATCCCTGTTATTGGTGTCGTTAGTCGTTTTGCGCATCAAAAGGGCATTGACTTGGTGATAGAGCAGATTCGCCGCTTTAGTCACGAGCCTGTGCAGTGGGCTATTTTAGGTAGTGGCGATACAAACATCGAAGAAGAGCTAGAAGCACTGGCAGAGCAGTTTCCGGATAAGGTCGGTATCAAAACCGGTTACGATGAAGGTTTGGCGCACCGTATTGAAGCCGGTGCCGATATTTTTCTTATGCCTTCGCGCTATGAACCTTGCGGCTTGAATCAAATGTATAGCTTGCGTTATGGCACCGTCCCAGTGGTATGTAAAACCGGAGGGCTCGCCGATACAGTAATTGATGCTGCTGATGGAGCACTGGCTACCGGTTTTTTAATAGCGCAAGCAGATGCGGATGAAGTGGAGATAGGCCTTAAGCGTGCATTAAGTGCATATCAAAACAAAGCGCTGTGGCTAAAGTTACGCCGCCGCGGTATGGCGCAAGAGTTTAGCTGGCAAGAAAGTGCGGCAGCCTATCTGCGCTTATACGAAGAAGCGATGGTCGGGAATGGTTCGCTGGATGCTAACCCTGCGTCAAGGGAAGAAAGGGTTGTCAAAGAAGCGAGAGCCAGTGGTCGTAAACACCAAACACCAGAAATGAGCTAGGGTAGTGCAGAGTCAGTGTAATAGGCAGGTGTGCTGGCTCTGCTAGATTCCAGGTTTTCTCGTGATGGAGAGGCACTGCCCGCGCGAAAATTACAGGCAACAATCTATCGCTATTTCAGCGGTATGGCTCACTATCGGCATAAGACCTTTGTTTATTTTGTTGGTCCATTCTGCAACGGCTTTGTTGGAAATTATTTCGCTTGCATTAATATCAAGGGTAATGCGGTTACATTTATGAAGGGCTGATTATAAAAGCACGTTATTTTCTTCTTCTAATGCTGAGAAGTTGCTTTTTTTGTCGCCTATTTTTCGAAGCCATACGCCTAACGTACTTGCCTGTGGGGTATTTTTAGTTCTATCAGGCGTGATTGGGATGAATGTTTCCGCGCGGTGCTTCCTTGCTCTCGAATAAATATTCTAATTTTTAGAGATGCCTTTAACATACTAGCGGCACTGTTAGTGCCATTTTTAATTTTATTATCTGTAGTGTGTGTCCGGATCGGTGGTGGTTCAGTTCTTTGACTGAGGCACGAGCTGTGATCAATCTATCTTTGCAAGAGGTTTTAAGTGAAGTATGCTTTCATCAAGGAGTAGAGTCGAAATCATAGAGCGGCGTACATGCGGGTGTTATTCGTGTCGTTAGGATAATGTGAGCACATGGCATTAAATCGGAATTGGCCAGGAAATTTGTGATAACTACTGATTCTAAAAACACCCTGACACGGGTACCCAACCGATTACAGCGTCAGTTCGACGTAAGCCAGCGCGATACCTGACAAAAATAATACTGCGTTGGTCGAGGTGGCATTGACGATGGTTATATGGCGTAAGAGCTATAAAAGGAGGGTTGTCGTTCATTCCGATCTAGGAAGTCCTTACGCTTCAGGCGGCTATCAATGGCTGCTGAGGCTGGTAAACACGGCATCCTGCCCAATATCCACAGAGGTGGCGGTGCGTTGTTTCTCGTCATACCTAGCTAGCGAAGAGATGAACGTGGCAGTGTTGCCGCGCCCAACCTTTCCAGTGAACAAGGAAGACCACACATGATGCCTGAATCCCCTTTTTATGCCGATAGCCTGCAGTGTCTCAAGGCATCAAAGCTGTTTGGCCAGCTTGACGAGCTTGCGCTGGCGGATATCCTCCAGCGCAGCCGTCGCGAGACATGGAAACACAGGCGTCTGCTACCGCTGGAGGATACTTGGCAGCGTTTCCACATCTTGTTGTCGGGGAGGGTGCGCTTGGGGCGCAGCAATCCGGAGAGCGGCCGTATGATCACTCTATTTCTATACGGTCCTGGTGACGGATTTTGTCTCTTCAGTCTGCTCGACGGTCAGTCCCACGATGTCATGCTGGAGACCCTGGATGATGCTTCGCTGCTAAGTATGCCTATGGTCGAGGCGCGACAGTGGATAGACGAGCATCCTGATTTTAATCGCGCGCTGTTACCTTACATTGGCCAGCAGATGAGCGCTCTGGCGAACTTGGCCACCGATCTGGCCCTGTACGACACCGAGGCCCGCCTGGCGCGGCTGATTTTGCGTCATGTTGATGAAACAACACCTGTGCACACCGAACCCCGATTGATCAACGACCTCTCCCATGAATCTTTGGCGGAAATGATCGGCAGCGTACGCGTTGTCGTCAACCGCCAGCTACAGCATTGGAAACAGGAGGGTATCGTCGATGCCCATCGGGGCTACCTGATGGTGGAAAAACTCAACGAGCTGACCCAGCGGGCGGAGCGCAGGCTGATCCGCGATGCTGATAAAGTGTCATCGCGCTTCCCCTGATTCACGACCTTTCCCACGAAGCACTGGCAGCACGAAGGTATGATCGTGATCCAGCGTGGCAAATTGGTAATCTAGGAGCTGGAAGTGCTGCAAAAAAACAATGCTTCATGGGCACAATCATGCAGCAAAAACACCCTCTGATCCCTCTCCCTCGTTTCCGCACTGTCTATGTGTAACCCAGGTAGCAGAACTTGCCGCGTTCCCGATGCATGATGAATCATCGTGGTAGTAGTCTCAGTGCTTGTGGCACCATTTAAGGAGTCTGTGAACAAGCCATGAACGCTAAAATCTTTAGCTTCCTCGTTGAAAAGCTTCGCCTAAAGCACCTACTGTTGGTGAATCTAAAGGTTTTAGCTTGGCGTCTACTTTGTCCAGACCTAATCATTCAAGAGGGACCGATATGGAGGATCAAAACAGCTGTGCGGCGTTATATCGCACTCATGAGCAAGCAGAGGAGGCAGTGCGAGTGCTGCAAAATGCCGCCTTCGATATCAAAAAAGTTTCCATCGTCGGCCAGGGTTATTACCGAGAGGGGCACCCCATTGGTTTTCACAACACGGGTGGCCGGGTTAAGTTCTGGGGTGCGCAGGGCGCCTTCTGGGGCGGGGTGTGGGGGCTATTGTTCGGCGCGGCACTGTTCTGGATACCGGGCCTGGGCCCAGTGGTTATGGGCGGCCCTCTGGTTGCTGCACTGGTTGCTGCCCTGGAAGGTGATGTGGCCGTGGACGGACTCAGTACGCTGGGTGCGGCCCTCCACAGCATCGGTATTCCCAAGGATAGTATTATTCTCTATGAAGCCGCGCTTAAATCCGATCAGTACCTGATTATTGTCCACGGCGACCAGCAAGAGGTAGAGCGGGCGCATGGGGTGCTGGTGGGCGGTGAACCGACAGATGTGGCCATCCATCTCAGTTGACCGAGTATGTTGACGACTTGGCTTGTATCCCATCTGGCCTGGATCGGCGGCTTCCTGTTGGCGGTGCTGCTGCTCGCCCATATTATCCGTCAACGGCGACCACCAACGTCGACTATCGCCTGGGTTCTATTTATCGCCATCGCCCCTTATCTTGGTGTGTCGTTTTACCTGCTGTTTGGTGGACGCAAAGTGGCACGCGAGCTGTATCATAAAATCGATGAGCTCACAAAGCCCCTAGAAAAAGGGAATAGCCCAAGCGCTCTAGAAAAGCCAAGAAAGAGATTGCTGCTTACTGGGAACACCTTGATAAATGGTTTAAATAAAACCATGACAAATGCAGACCGCTGACAGGCATCGTTCGTCAGCGGTTTGTTCAAATTGAGGATTAAACTATGGTGTTGAAATGAATTCACCCGCGAATCAAACCGCCAAGCTTGACCTGAAACAGATGATCGCCATGGGTGTGGGCGGTATGGTGGGTGGTGGTATTTTCTCGGTGTTGGGCCTGGCCATCGCCCAAGCGGGCCATGCCGCACCCATCGCCTTTGCCCTGGGTGGGGTTATCGCCCTGCTGACAGGTTATTCCTATGCTCGTCTGGGGCTGGAGTTTCGTTCCGATGGTGGCAGTTTTACCTATTTGGAAAAGGCATTCACACCGAACTATGTTGCAGCCATCGGCGGCTGGCTGTTGCTGGCGGGGTATGTCGGCACCTTGGCGCTCTATGCCTTTACCTTTGGCGTTTACGGCTCGGCCATGCTGGGCAGCGATGGCGATGTGGCTATGCACCATCTGTTGCAGTCGTTTGTCTTACTGCTATTTCTCGGCATCAATCTTTACGGTGTGCGCGAAACGGGCAATGCCGAGTTGCTTATTGTTACCGCTAAGGTGCTAATCCTGTTTTTGTTTGCCGTGATTGGACTGAGGTATATTAAAACTGACCATGTGTTACCTGTGTTTAACCAAGGTGAAGCGGGGGTGTTGATGGCAGCGGCGCTGATTTTTGTTGCCTACGAAGGTTTTGAATTGATCCCTAATGCCGTTAATGAAATGGAAGACCCCGAGCGCAACCTGATGCGGGCCATTATGTGGTCCATTGGCATTACCATCAGCATCTATGTCACTGTCTCGTTGGTGGCGGTGGGTAACCTGCTGCCGGAGGAGGTTGCGCGTTACAAAGAGTATGCCTTGGCGGTGGCGGCTAAACCCTTTCTTGGTGAAGCGGGCTTCTTGCTGATTGGTCTCGCGGCACTCTTTTCTTCCGCTTCGGCGATAAATGCGACGCTTTTCGGCACAGCGCGCCTGGGCAGCGTGATGGCTAAGGACAAGGCACTGCCGGCAGTATTCGGTTTTCGGCGCAAACAAAACGATATTCCCTGGGTCAGCTTGCTGGTGGTTTGCGCTGTCACCTTGGTGTTCGTGAATACCAGCGACCTGACACTGATCTCCTCTTTTGCTAGCGCGACGTTTTTGTTGATCTTTGCGGCCATCAATCTTTCAGCATTGCGCTTACGCAAGGAGGTCGGTATCGGCTTGGCCTCAACCCTGATCGGCCTGCTGCTTTCCATCGCCTCACTGCTGTCGCTGCTAATTTACCTGGGTGAAAACGACATGAGTAGCCTGATCAAATTGATAGTGATTTATGTGGGCGTGATTGCTGCGGAGCTCTTATTCAGTCAGCGGCGTTGCTTCCTAAAACCCGATTAAGAGGGGGCGGTATGCCATACACACCACGACCTGGACAGTGCCAATGACCGACTTAATCCTGACCATCAATGCCGGTTCGTCCAGCATTAAGTTCGCGCTTTTTGCGTTAGCCGATGCCTCAACGGCCTTGCGTCCGCTTTATCGGGCTGCGATTGAGACTATCGAGGGTGGCACGGGGCTCACCGTCAAACAGGATGAGTTAGTGCAGCCCGATATTGCGAGCGACAAAAATGAAACGATGGATGTCGATAGTTATGAGGCGGCTTTGCGCTACATTTTAAACTGGCTGGACCAGCTAGCCAGTCAATACAGTGTTGTCGCTGTGGGTCATCGTGTGGTGCATGGCGGCATGCATTTTTGTCAGCCTGTGAAGGTGGATACATCAACCTTAGAGAAGCTACGGGCCTTGGTGCCACTGGCTCCACTGCATCAACCCCATGCCTTGCGTGCTATCGAGCATCTGCTTTCCCTGCGCCCGCAACTGCCGCAAATTGCCTGCTTCGATACCGCTTTTCATACCAGCATGCCGATGACGGAACAACTTTTTGCCCTGCCCCGTGAATTGGCGGAGCGGGGCATACGCCGATACGGTTTTCACGGGTTGTCGTATGAATATATTGCTAGCGTGCTGCCGGGTCACCTTGGAGAGCGTGCCGATGGCCGAGTGGTGGTGGCCCATCTTGGTCACGGGGCCAGCCTGTGTGCCATGCAGCAACGCAAAAGCATTGCCACGACGATGAGTTTCACGCCGCTGGATGGTCTGCCCATGGCCACCCGCTGTGGTGCGATTGATGCTGCCGTGGTGCTCTACCTATTGCATGAACAGGGCATGTCGGTGGATGAGGTGTCAGCGCTGTTGCATCACCAGTCTGGGCTGCTGGGTGTGTCGGGCATCAGTGGTGATATGCGTACACTGCTAGCGAATGATTCTCCTGAAGCCGCTGAGGCACTTGCATTGTTTGTGCAGCGCGTTCAGCGAGAGCTGGGGTCGCTGGCAGCAGCGCTGGGTGGGCTGGATGCTTTGGTGTTTACCGGTGGCATTGGCGAGCATGCCGCGCCAGTGCGTGCGGCTATCTGCAACGCGGGAGCATGGCTGGGCATCGTGCTTGATGAAAATGCCAACCATGCCCACGCCGGGTGTATTTCTACGGATGACAGTTCGGTATCGGTAAGGGTGATAGCCACGGACGAAGAACAGGTGATTGCGCGTCACACTGCGTCTTGCGTTTTGCATTGAGGAGAACGAATAATGGCCAACGAAACAAGCGCTGCCCAACAGGAAGCTCAACCCTTGTCGGCAGAGCAGCTAAAATGCCTCCACGCTTATTGGCGAGCGGCCAATTATCTTTCAGTCGGGCAGGTCTATTTGTTGGACAACCCACTGCTGAAACAGCCGCTGAAGATCGAACATGTCAAACCCCGTCTGCTGGGCCATTGGGGCACCACGCCGGGTCTGAATTTTATCTATGCGCACCTGAACCGGCTTATCAAGGCGCAGGATTTGAGTGTGCTTTACGTCGCTGGCCCAGGCCATGGCGGCCCGGGATTGGTGGCCAATACTTATCTCGAAGGCAGCTATACCGAGCTGTATCCCAATATTACCCAAGATGCCTCGGGGATGAAAAAACTGTTTAAACAGTTCTCTTTTCCCGGTGGCATCGGCAGTCATGTGACTCCGGAAACACCGGGTTCTATCCACGAAGGGGGTGAGCTGGGCTATGCCATTTCCCATGCCTATGGTGCGGCGTTTGATAACCCTGATTTGATCGTCGCCTGCGTGGTGGGCGATGGCGAGGCAGAGACCGGGCCGCTGGCCACCGCTTGGCATTCCAATAAGTTTTTGAATCCGATTCACGATGGCGCGGTGCTGCCCATTTTGCACCTCAATGGCTATAAGATTGCCAATCCCACGGTGCTGGCGCGTATCAGCCATGAGGAACTAGAGAGTCTGTTTGTCGGTTACGGTTACCAACCGTATTTTGTCGAAGGTTCTGATCCTGAGTTGATGCATCAGAAAATGGCGGCGACGTTGGATGTGGTAACGGCCGAAATCAAGGCCATTCAGGCTGAGGCGCGTAGCTTGGGTGTGGCCACTCGACCACGTTGGCCGATGATTATTTTGCGCTCGCCCAAGGGCTGGACAGGCCCCAAAGAGGTGGATGGTAAAAAGGCCGAGGGCTACTGGCGTTCTCATCAGGTGCCATTTTCGGACATGTCGGAAAAATCAGGTCATTTGGAGCTGTTGGAACAGTGGATGGAGAGCTATCAACCTGATGAGTTGTTTGATGACAGTGGTGCTCTATTACCCGAACTGGCCGAACTGGCACCACAGGGTGAGCGGCGCATGGGGGCCAACCCGCACGCTAACGGAGGTGCGCTGCTGAGAGATTTGCGACTGCCCGATTTTAGTGATTACGCAGTGGCGGTGGACAAGCCGGGCCAGGGGGATGCTGAATCAATCAGGGTGATGGGTAGTTTTCTGCGCGATGTGATGAGGCTGAATCAGCCGCAGTGCAACTTTCGCGTGGTTGGCCCCGATGAAACCGCCTCGAATCGTCTGGGTGCGCTATTTGAAGTGACTGAACGCACATGGATGGCGCAGCAGTTGCCGGAAGATGATCACTTGGCCGCGGACGGCCGGGTAATGGAGATCCTCAGCGAACACACCTGTCAGGGCTGGCTGGAAGGTTATCTGCTCACCGGGCGTCATGGATTTTTCTCTTGCTACGAGGCATTTATTCACATCATTGATTCCATGCTCAACCAACATGCTAAGTGGATCAAAGTGAGTAAGGAAATTCCCTGGCGGCGGCCCATTGCTTCGCTGAACTATTTGCTCACCTCCCATGTCTGGCGTCAGGATCACAATGGTTTCTCCCACCAGGATCCCGGCTTCATCGACCATGTAGTGAACAAAAAGGCCGATATCATTCGTGTCTATCTGCCACCCGATGCCAATACGTTGCTCTATATCACCGACAAGTGTCTGCGCTCGCGGGATTTTATCAACGTCATCGTCGCTGGTAAGCAGCCGCAATTGCAATGGTTGGATATGGACGCTGCCATCAAGCACTGTACCGCCGGTATCAGCATCTGGGAGTGGGCCAGCAATGACAAGGGCGGCGAACCGGATGTGGTGATGGCTTGTGCCGGTGATGTGCCGACTTTGGAAACCCTGTCGGCAGTGGACCTGTTACGCCAAGAGGTGCCGGATCTGAAAATTCGCGTGGTTAATGTTGTTAATTTGATGACTTTGCAACCCAGGGAGGAGCACCCTCATGGCCTGTCGGACAAGGAGTTTAATACCCTGTTCACCACCGATAAGCCGATTATTTTTGCCTACCACGGTTACCCGTGGTTGATTCACCGACTCTGCTATCGCCGTACCAACCACAAAAATCTGCATGTGCGCGGTTATAAAGAAGAGGGCACCACCACCACGCCGTTCGATATGGCGGTGCTGAATGATATCGACCGTTTTCATCTGGCCGGCGATGTAATTGATCGGGTGCCTAAGCTGGGTTACGTGGCGGCTTATACCAAGCAGCTGATTCGCGACAAGCTGATTGAGCACCAACAATACATTCATCAACATGGTCAGGATATGCCTGAAATACGTGAGTGGGTGTGGGCGCATGCTGAATAGTTACAATTAGGAGGCATAAAAACGATGAGCTTTTTTACCAAACGCTACTATCCATCGGGCACGCCGCCAGGTACGCTGACAGAGGTGCCTGCGGCTGATGTGTCGACGCTGCGGTTACCTGCTGGTGTGGCTGATCATGATCGCAATAGCGGTCCTTATGTTGGTATTTTTCCGCCGCAGGGGGGTGGGTCTGAAGCGAGAAGTATAATCTAGGATAATCGAACCAAATATCCTGGCGAATGAAGTGAAACATTAATTAACTGAGAAGAGAGGATTACAATATGAACGATATTGAAAAGCGTATTGATGAGGTAGTCAGAGAGCTAAAGCAAGAGCGTGATGAACTGCGATTAAAATTGGAGCTTGCCAAGCTGGAAACGAGTGACGAATGGGTAAAGCTTGAAGCAAAATTGACGAAACTCGAAGCCAAGACTAAGGAGGTGGGGGGTGCAACGGCGGATGTTTCGCAGGATGTTGCAGCGGCGGCGAAACTACTTGGGGAGGAAATCCGTGATGGGTTCAAGAAGATTGCCAGGCATTTTTAATCACCAGTAATCCCGCTCATGACGGATTTTCTACAGCTCTTAAGCTGTCATCAGCAGATCGCCGTTCCCTTGCTTATTCTGCTCATGGCGGCGGAGTCGGCGCCGGTGATCGGTTTTTTTATTCCGGGTGTGCTGATCCTGCCTGCGCTGGGCGCCATGACTGGTGCGGAGGTCTTGCCGTTCTGGGTCACCTATTTCTGCGCAGTTACCGGGGTGATGTTGGGTGATGCCCTTGGCTACTAGCTTGGTAGAAATCGGCGGCCGGAGGAAGATCACTGGTTACGCAGCCCTCGTTATCAAAGCACCTTTAATGTGGCGAAAAAGCTGGTAAAGCAGCATGGTGTACTGGCCTTGTTTTTCGGTTATTTTGCCTGGTTCATCCACCCGACCATCCCCTCGGCTGCGGGGCTGCTGGGTATCAGGCCACGATTATTTTTGAGCATTGATCCATTGGTGGTCAGCCTATGGGTAGGGTTGTACATGGGCCTGGGTCACGTTGCCACAGGCGCCTGGCTTAGTGAAAGTATTTACGTGATCGGCACCATAAGTCTGATGATCGTAGTGATAGTTGCTGTTGTGACTGTGCGTCAGGTGCGGGCATATTTTCATCGCCACCGGGCGTAAAATATTACTTGGAGATAATGCGATGCAAACCAACCATTACCTGCCCCGTCCCTTGCCAGAGCCTTTACAGGGTTTGGCAATATTGGCCCTGGACTTGCGCTGGAGTTGGAACCACGGTGCTGATGCCTTGTGGCGGCAGGTGGCCCCCGAGCTGTGGGGAGCCACGGCTAACCCCTGGCTTATTCTGGAGACGGTCTCGGGTCGGCGTTTGCGAGCGTTGGCGGCTGATGCTGCCTTTCTCGAAAAACTACAGCAGCAACTTGATGCACGCGAAGCCCATTTTGAAGAAAAGTCCTGGTTTTCCGAAACGATAGGCAGTGCTTTTTCTGGTCATATCGCCTACTTCAGCATGGAGTTCGGCATCTGCGAGTCGTTGCCAATATACTCTGGTGGCCTGGGGGTGCTGGCGGGGGATTACCTGAAGACCGCCTGTGATCTAAATGTGCCTTTAATCGGGGTCGGTCTACTCTATCAACAGGGTTATTTTCGTCAGGCCTTGAATCCAGAGGGCGAGCAGATCGAGTTTTATCCCTACAACGATCCGACCATGCTGCCGGTGCTGCCCTTGCGTGATGATAACGGCGAATGGGTGCGCGTTACCCTCGACCTGCCCGGTCGGTCCTTGCGCCTGCGCACCTGGCGCGGCCAGGTGGGGCGTCGCACCTTGTTACTGCTGGATAGCAATGACCCTCTCAATGCTCCTGGTGATCGAGCTATCACTAGTGAACTCTACGGCGGCGGCGAGGAGATGCGTCTGCAGCAGGAGATGGTGCTGGGCATTGGTGGTTGGCGGTTGCTGGAGATACTGGGCATAGACTGTCCCTGTGTGTCATCTCAACGAGGGCCATGCCGCGTTTGCTATTTTCGAGCGCACCCGCCACTACATGCAACGCAGTGGCCAGCCTTTTCAGTTGGCGTTGTGGGCAACGCGGGCCGGCAATCTGTTCACCACTCATACGCCGGTAGCGGCGAGTTTTGATAGCTTTACGCCTGAACTGTTTGGTCTTTATTTCCGGGATATTGCTGAGGAGTATGGGGTGGGCCTGGATGAATTAATGGCCTTGGGGCGACTGAATCCTGAGAATAGCAATGAACCCTTTAACATGGCTTATCTAGCTATGCGTGGCGCCGGGGCTGTCAACGGTGTCAGCCGACTGCACGGCGAGGTCAGTCGCCGGATCTTCCAGCCGCTGTTCCCTGACTGGCCTCAAGCCGAGGTGCCTGTAGGGTATGTGACCAACGGTATTCATGTGCCAAGTTGGGATTCAGCGGCTGCCGATACCCTGTGGACCGAGGCCTGCGGTAAGTCGCGCTGGCGCGGCACACTGGATTCCGTGGAGGAGGATTTATGCCAATTGTCCGATGAAAATTTGTGGTATTTCCGCGCTGAGGGACGTCGGCAGTTAATTGAATATCTGCGAAAGCGCATGGTACGCCAGCATCGTGGGCGTGGCGCAGCCGGGGCTAGAGTTCGTCAGTGTGGGGAGATGCTTGACTCGGATGTGTTGACGCTGGGCTTTGCCCGGCGTTTTGCCGAGTACAAACGTCCCAACCTGTTGTTGCATGATGCTCAACGGCTGGTGCGACTGCTTACCAACCGTGACCAGCCGGTACAGTTGGTCATCGCCGGTAAGGCCCATCCAAAGGATGCTGTGGGTAAACGCATGTTGCGCCAATGGCAGGATTTTATCGAAAGCAACGGCATGCACGAACGGGTCATGTTCGTCGAAGATTACGATCTGGGTGTCGCGGAGCAGTTGACCCAGGGCGTGGATGTCTGGATCAATACCCCGCGACGCCCCTGGGAGGCCAGCGGCACCAGCGGTATGAAAGTGCTGGTCAATGGCGGGCTCAACCTATCAGAGCTGGACGGCTGGTGGGCCGAGGCCTACGCGCCTGAGCTGGGCTGGGCNTTGGGAGATGGACTCGAACATGCCGATATCGCCGCCTGGGATGCAGAGGAGGCAGGGCAACTTTATCGCGTGCTGGAAGAGGAGGTCATTCCCTGTTTCTACCGCCGCAATGAACAGGGCCTGCCCACTGACTGGGTGGGCCGAATTCGTGAGAGCATGGGCAACCTGACTGCGCAATATTCCTCAAATCGCATGTTGCGGGAGTATACAGAGGCGTATTACCTGCCTCTGGCCGACGCCTACCGGCAACGCAGTGCAGAACCCAATATTGCCGTCGGGCTGGAGGCTTGGCACACACAGCTCAAACAGCACTGGCAATGGATACACTTTGGTAACGTCAGCGCAAGGCAGGACGAGGACAGCCATTACTTTGAGGTGCAGGTGTATCTCGATGACATTGCAGCGGAGACGGTGAGTGTGGAACTTTACGCAGATTCGGTTGGGGGCGGTGACCCATTACGCCAGACGTTAAGTCGTGGCGTCGTGCTTGCCGGTACCAACAATGCTTATTTGTACACCGGGCTCGTTGGCGCTGATCGACCTGCGTCCGATTACACCCCTAGAATTATAGCGACACATCCACAGGCTAATATTCCGCTGGAGGCCGATTTTATTCTTTGGTATCGCTGATGATGGGGAGCTATAAACTCTGACAAATTGGTGTTCGTTATAGTTGAGCCTGGAGATATCTGAGCTTATTTGAACAGGGTCACTCGATGAGGTTTTATCCAAATGAATAGTTTTTGCACCAACTATTTTTTGCTTGCAAACCCTATTTCCATAAAAGCTTAGATAAGGAATCAGTTTTGAGTCAATAGATGGAATGTCCCCGCCGAGTCAAACCAGGCTCCAGTATTGATTTGAGTAAACTGGATACTGCACACAAAGGTGATTTTAAACACGCTGGCGAAGCTCGGAAGAAGACTGAATACTACACCGCTCGTTTGCGTGAGTTACAGTATCTGCTCTATGTCGAGGGTGGGCATAATCCCGGATTATCGTTGAGCATCTGTAGGCGATGGCTCTGGACATCCCAGCGCTGACGGTGGATATCGAACAGATACGTCTGAGCTATCACGGGGCGAAAAAATTGGGAGATAAGGGGCCACGACTTCATAAATGAAAATTGGTACAGTTTGAGANCATTGCACGACGGCACTCTTTTTGAGCCGCATTGACTCAAGAGCATTTTTTCAATAAAAAAACGCCAAAAGAACCTCTAGAGAGCGCGGTTTTT
>JGI24025J20009_10002011_pt1 | contig 14960 bp, 10 predicted proteins | sample Cruoilmetagenom3_FD_20009 | JGI IMG/M metagenome (IMG submission 20009)
TTGGCATGCTGACCTATTCGACCGGCGAGCCGCTGGCGCACTTTGCCAACAACCCCGATATCATTCGCGGAATGTCTGAGCCGCTGTCACAAGAGGCGGTGCGTACGGCCTATATCTATAGCTTCCTGCACTGGGGATTGGCCGCCTGGGCTATCTATGGGGTTGTTGGCCTTGCCATCGGCTATGTCGCCTATCGCCGGAACCTGCCGCTGACCATCCGCTCTGCGCTCGCGCCGCTGTTTGGCAAAGTGATGTCGGGCAATGCTGGGCATGTGGTCGATATTGTCGCAGTGGTCGCCACCATTCTGGGCGTTGCTGTCACAATGGGATTGGGAGTCGAACAATTCGTCGCCGGGCTATACCGGCTGGGGCTAGGCGAATGGCTCATAAATGCAGAAGGCAGCTCCACGCCTGTTGCCATTGTCGTGTCGCTGATCCTGCTGGTTGGGGCATCTACTCTCAGCGCATTGTCGGGCGTCGGTCGCGGGATCAAATGGCTGTCCAACCTCAATATGGGCCTGTCCTTCGCGTTGCTCGCTCTATTTGCCATTGTCGGATCGGGTCTGTTGGGCCTCGAACTGCTGGGCACTGGCATTTACGATTACCTGCGCACCTTGCCGCAAACAGCGCTGACACTGTTCTCCTCTGATGGCAGCGAGACGGGCGATGCGCTGGTGCAATGGCAGCTCGACTGGTCGGTATTCTATTGGGCGTGGTGGATTGCCTTCGCGCCTTTCGTGGGCATGTTCATTGCCCGCATTTCGCGCGGACGCACGGTGCGCGAATATGTGCTGGGCGTTTTGCTGGCGCCATCGCTGATGTGCTTTGTGTGGATGACGCTGGTGGGCGGCACGGCGATTGATCTGGAGCTGAGCGGCGCGGCTGGCGGCAGCATTGTCGGCGCGAATATGTCCGACCAATTGTTCGCCACGCTGGCAGTCCTGCTCGATCCGGCGATGGCCTCAATCGTGTCCGGCCTCGTGGTGCTGCTGCTGATGACATACCTCATCACCAGCGCTGATAGCGCGATCCTGATCGTCAACACCATCAACGGCGCGGGCGAGAATGAAGGGCGGCGGGGCACGCATATCCTGTTCTGGGGCGCGGCCTTGGCGTTTGTGGTTGGCTCCATGCTGATTATCGGCGGAATCGATGCCATCCGTATCACCATGATAATCGGCGCACTTCCTTTCTCGGTCGTGGTGGCGCTGATGGCGATTTCCATCGTCAAGGCGATCGCCTTTGACATCATCCGCAAACGGCATGGCGTGCCTACTACTGCGCTGGCGTGTGAGGATTGGGGGGCGGGTAAGTAGCAATTTAAGTTGTGAGCATGACGTCAATCGACTGATTACGAAAAAGCTTCGCTACACTTGAATTGCACTTCGAAATTGCGCGAAAAAAACGCGATCAATTTACTAANAAAATTCGANGCACTATAAAANTNCAGAACAATNCNATTGNTATTNCATTTTTACATAGCTGACAATTTGATTGTGGTTATTTTGCAACAGCAAGAATAGCAGTCTGGGAAAACCGGGCGCTTGCTGTGGAATCCTGACCAGCGGGTCGCTATTCGTCTGCGCACGGGCGAGAATTCTTTTCGCCGTATTCAGATCAAGATTGCACCGCATTCGCTTTTTCGCGGCGTGATCGCTTCACTGTGACCTCAAGGGGCCCCTTACATGTTGAAACTCACCAGCGGCGCGTCAATCGGCGCGCTTGCCATCGCAATCGCTACGCCTGCCATGGCGCAGGATACCGGCCCACAGGGAGCTGGCGAAGAAGCCGCGCAGGAACGTACCGGCGGCGTCGGCACCATTGTCGTGACCGCGCAGAAGCGCGAAGAAGACTTGCAGGATGTTCCGATCAGCGTGCAGGCGCTCGGTGAAGAAGGCTTGCAGGAACTCGCGATTGCGACTTTCGACGATTACCTCGATCAACTGCCCAGCGTGACCGCAGGCGGCAGCGGCCCAGGCCAGTCGACCATCTACATTCGCGGCCTTGCCTCGACCACGCCGAACTTGACGACGGCTGGTGTTGCTGGCCTTGCTCCCAACGTCGCGCTCTATCTGGACGAGCAGCCGCTCGCGCAGCCGGGCCGTAATCTCGACGTTTACGCAGCTGATCTTTCGCGCATCGAAGTGCTGTCTGGTCCGCAAGGCACGCTGTTTGGCGCAAGCTCGCAGGCAGGCGTTGTGCGCCTCATCACCAACAAGCCGAGCCTTGCCGGTTTCGACGCTGGTGCATCCGCTGGCGTGTCCTTCACCCGCGATGGTGAAACAAGCTACAATGCCGAATTGATGCTGAACGTGCCGGTCACCGACAGTTTTGCACTGCGCGGCGTTGTCTACCTTGACCACCAGGGCGGCTATATCGACAATGTCCCGGGCACCCGTGACCTGACCGAAAGCGCTCGCTTCCGTCCCGAAGGCACGGTGCGTTCGAACGGTACGCCGGTCAGCGCGCTGCGCGCCGGTTTCCAGTCGACCGACGATCCCTTGACTGCCTTCAACGAAAACCCGGTCAACAATCCGAATGTCAATTTCCTTGCCGCCGACAATGCCGGCATCGCGCAGGACGACTTCAACGACACGCAGTACTCTGGCTTCCGTGCCACCGCGCTGTGGGAAATCACTCCTGACTGGACCATCACTGTCGCGCATTCGCGCCAGAGCGTGGAATCGGACGGCGTTTTCTTCGCTGATCCGGAACTGCCGGGCGGTCTTGACGAGCTGGAAGTCCAGCGTTTCGAAGAAGACCGTCTGGAAGACAATTTCTCGAACACCAGCTGGACGGTCGAAGGCCGTCTGGCGATGCTCGATGTGGTCTACACCGGTGCCTACACCGACCGCGAAACCGACCAGCGCGTTGATTACACCGACTATCTCTTCGTCGGTCAGTATCTGCCCTATTACATCTGTGATGGCGGCGTGAGTTATCCCGGCGCGGGCGGCCCGAGCGGCACGTGTCAGGCCCCGAACCTGTATGTGACATCTGTCTCTGACACGACCGTGTTCACGCAGGAACTGCGCTTTGCCACACCGTCTGATTGGCGCGTGCGGGCGCAGGCTGGCGGCTTCTATTCCGATCTGCAGCTGGAAGAGCGCAACGATTTTGCCTATCCCGGCAATGTGATCGCGCAGCCGTTTGGCCCGTTCAAGCCGAACTTCCCGCAGACCGGCTTCACCACCGATGCGGGNCCGTTCCCGGCTGATACGATCTTCCGCAATGACATTCGCCGNACCGACGAACAGCTCGGCTTCTTTGGTGAAGTCAGCTTTGACATCGTGCCTGACCTGCTGACCATCACCGGCGGCGTGCGCTATTACGACATCGAAGTGGATTTCGAAGGCAGCGCCAACGGTTCGTTCTGCAACAGCTTCAGCGCGGAAGACCAGAACGCCTTCGGCACCGATATCAACGATCTGTATGACGGGGACGGCCAGTTCACCTTCATTGGTTCGTGCTCGGCTGCACTGCGCCAGACCTTTGACCTGAACGATTCGCTGGCGGACATTCAGGCGGCCGGCCTTTCGGCTACGCAGGCGCAGCAAGTGTTCAACTCGGTTCGCGCTCCTGATGTGGCCGCAACCAGCGGCACGATCTTCAAGGGCACGCTGACGTTAACACCGACCGAAGATACGCTGTTTTACGCGACCTATTCGGAAGGTTTCCGTCCGGGTCTGCTCAACCGTCCGGGCGGCGCGACCAATGGCGCAGGCTTCACCGTTCCGTTCGAGCTCGAAACCGATGAGGTGCAGAACTACGAATTGGGCTGGAAGCTCGACCTGATCGACGGCCAGTTGCGTTTCAACGGCAGCGCCTTCTATGTCGACATCAGCAATCTGCAGACGACCATTTTCGATCCCAGCATCACCAATCTGTTCTTCTCGGACAATGCGGCCGATGCGGAGATCTACGGTCTGGAAGCTGATTTCACGGTTGCGCCTTACGCGACGCCGGGTCTGACGATTGCGGGTGCCTTCTCTGTTCTCGATACCGAGATCACCGAAGTGCTCACGCCGACGAATGACGTGCTGGTGGGCGAACCGCTCGCCTTCGCGCCGGAATTCCAGGGCAACATCCGCGTGCGTTACGAATGGGATTTGTCGAGCACGCTCGAAGCCTTCGTCATGCCGCAGGTCACCCACTCGGCATCGAAGTTCACCGACATCATCGAAATCAACAAGCTTGAGCTCGACAGCTACACCGTTGTCGATCTCGCGGCTGGCGTGGTCGCCGATGAATGGCGCTTTGAAGTGTTCGGCGAAAACCTGTTTGACGAGCGCGCGCAGATTTCGGGCAATTACGTGAATGACCGTCCTCGCATCTCGGTCAATCGTCCGATGACCGTGGGCTTCCGGGTCTCTTACGACTACTGATCCGCGCTCACTTTTGAGACACAGAGCGGCGGGAGCGAACGACAGGTTCGCTTCCGCCGCTTTGCTTTGTAAGAAGCCCGGGCTTTGTTAAAGGCGCATGATGGCGACGTTTGAAGAGCAATTGGCGGCGGCGCAAAAGGCGTTGCAGGCGGGTGATTTCGCACGCGGTCTGGCGCAGGCCGAAGCGGTGCTGGCCGATGCTCCTGACAATGCCGAGGCGCTGTATATGGTAGCAGTCGCTCAGCGTTATCTCCGCCAATTCGGTCAGGCGGAAGATGCGCTGGCGAGACTTCACGCAGCCATGCCCGAATATGGCCGCGCGTGGCAGGAGGCGGGGCATCTCACCAAGGCGCAGGGCCGCACTGGTGATGCAATTGCCGCTTTCACCCGCGCGACCCGCTTCAATCCCGCGCTGGAGGCAAGCTGGCGCGCTCTTGCCGAATTGCAGTCCGGGGCGGAAGGAACCGCGGCGAAAGCGCAGGCGGACAGGATTGCTGCTCTGCCGCGCGAACTGGTTGCGGTGACCAATCACCTCCATGAAGGTCGCCTGCTGCGCGCCGAGGAAATCTGCCGCCACTTCCTGCGGACCAATCCGAAATCGGTCGAAGGAATGCGTCTTCTGGCGCAGATTGGGATCAAGCTGGGCATCCTCGACGATGCCGAGTTTCTGCTCGAAAGCGCGCGCGTGTTTGAACCCGCCAATGTGCAGGTGCGGCTCGATTATATCGACGCGCTGCGACGGCGGCAGAAATTCGGCTCGGCCCGCGAAGAGGCGCAAGGGCTGTATGAGAGCGATCCGGACAGCCCGCTGTTCCAGTCGCATCTCGCCATCGAATCCATGCAGACCGGCGATTACGACCGCGCCTTTGCACTATTCGACAAAGTGCTGGAAAAACTCCCGTCCGATCCCGCCACGCTCACCAGCCGTGGCCATGCGCTCAAGACCACGGGCCGCACCGATGAAGCGGTCGAAAGCTACCGCGCAGCCTTCGCAGCCAAGCCCGACCATGGCGATGCCTGGTATGCGCTGGCTAACCTCAAGACTTACAAATTCAGCGATGCGGAGATCGCCGCAATGGAAGCGCAGGCGGCGCGGCCAGATCTGGCCTTCATGGACCGCGTGCACCTCTCCTTCGCGCTCGGCAAAGCGCATGAGGATCGGGGGCAATATGAAGCCAGCTTCGGCTATTACGAGGCGGGCAATGCGCTGAAACGCGCGCAGACTCGCTATGATGCTGACCGGATGAGCGAGGAGCTGGCGAAGCAGCGCGAGTTCTGCACGCCGGAACTGTTCGCCAAGCACGAAGGCCCGGGCCATCAGGCTCCCGATCCGATTTTCATCCTCGGCCTGCCGCGCGCTGGCTCGACACTGCTGGAGCAAATCCTCGCCAGCCACAGCCAAGTCGATGGCACGATGGAATTGCCGGATATCCTCGCGCTCGCCCACCGTCTGCGCGGACGCAAGGCGGGGCAGTCACTCTACCCGGAGGTGCTGCATGATCTCTCTGGCGAGCAGCTCAGCACATTTGGCGAGCAATATATTGAGAACACGCGCATTCACCGGCAGGACGCGCCGTTCTTCATCGACAAGATGCCGAACAATTTCCGCCACATCGGGCTGATCCATCTGATCTTGCCCAATGCCACCATCATTGACGCGCGCCGTGCGCCGATGGATTGCTGCTTTTCCGGCTTCAAACAGCTGTTCGCTGAAGGGCAGGAGTTCACCTACGGCCTCACCGAAGTGGGCCGCTATTACGCCGACTATGTGGAACTAATGGACCATTGGGACACGGTGTTGCCCGGCAAGGTCTTGCGGGTGCAACATGAAGATGTACTCGACGACCCGGAAGGTCAGATCAGGCGGCTGCTCGACCATTGCGGCCTGCCGTTTGAAGAGGCCTGCGTGAACTTCCACCAGACCGACCGCGCGGTGCGCACCGCCAGCAGTGAACAAGTGCGCAAGCCCATCAATCGCAGCGGGCAGGGCGCGTGGGAGCCGTTTGATCCGTGGCTTGGCGAATTGCGAGAGGCGCTGGGCGACCTCGTCTGATATCAGCGGACCGTCCAGACCTCGCCTGACAGCGCGACCTCGCCCCGGCGTTCCATCGCGATCAGATGGGCGTGCACGCTTTGTGCGGCGGCGGGCCACAGGAGCTGATCCACGCCTTTGTACATCAGCGGGACCATCGCCGTGATCGAGCGCGCTTCCTCTACCAGCAGCTTTGTAATCTGCCGTTCGCGCGCGCGGCGGTGACCCATCATGCCGCGCACCAGCTGGCGCGGCTTTTCGATGGCAGGGCCGTGGGCCGGGTAATAAATGCGGTCCTCGCGCCCATACAGCAGGGCGAGGCTGGCGAGATAATCATCCATGTCGCCATCGGGCGGGACGATGACGCTGGTGGACCAGCCCATCACATGATCGCCGGTCAGCAGCGCGCCGCTTTCTTCCAGTGCAAAGCACAGATGGTTGGAAGTGTGCCCCGGCGTGGCCACGGCGCGCAGAGTCCAGCCCATGCCGGTCATCGCCTCGCCATCCTCCAACACGCGATCAGGCGCATAGTCCTTGTCGAACGGCGCATCCACGCGCGGCGCGTCGCTTTCGATCACCAGCGGCGCGCAGCCAACGATAGGCGCGCCGGTTGCCTCAGCCAGAGGCGCGGCGGCGGGAGAGTGATCGCGGTGCGTATGGGTACACATGATCGCGGCCACCTTGCGCCCGCCAATCGCGCGGGTGAGAGCGTCGAGATGTTCAGCTTCAGCAGGTCCGGGATCGACTACGGCGACGTCCTCAGTACCCACAAGATAGGTCTGTGTACCGGTATAGGTGTAGGGTGATGCATTGGGCGCCAGTACGCGCGCGATAAGCGGCTCGACCTGATCGAGATCACCGGTGGGCCATGTACTCGGATCATGGGGTTGCTGTGGAATTGCCATATGCGCCATATGGCTTGGCAGGAGGCGAATGCCAATGATCGATCAGTCCATTCTTGTCCTGGATGAAGGCACCACCAGCTCGCGGGCCATGCTGTTTGGGCAAGACGGGAGCCAGCGCGGTGTCGCTCAGGCGGAACTGACGCAGCATTATCCCCGCTCTGGCTGGGTCGAGCATGATGCCGCCGAGATTTGGAACAAGACCCTCGCCTGCGCCCACGACATGGTGGAGCAGGCGGGCGGGGCAGCTCGGATTGCTGCGATTGGCATTACCAACCAGCGCGAGACGGTCGTCGCTTGGGACAAGCATAGCGGCGAGCCCTTGGCGCGCGCCATCGTCTGGCAGGACAGGCGGACGGCGGATTTCTGCGCGGCGCTGAAAAAGGCGGGGCATGAGGAGATGGTGCAGACCAAAACCGGTCTGCTGCTCGATCCCTATTTCTCCGGCACCAAGATGCGCTGGCTGCTCGATAATGATGAGGCCGTGGCGCAGGCCGCGCGCGATGGCAGGCTGGCGCTGGGAACGGTGGAAAGCTGGCTGGCATGGAAGCTGACCGGCGGCAAGGCTCATATCACAGATGCCAGCAATGCCAGCCGCACAATGCTCATGGCGCTCGACGGGGGCAGCTGGGACGATGAGTTGTGCGACCTTCTTGGCGTGCCGCAAGCTGCTTTGCCGCAAGTGGTTGATTGTGCAGGCGAGCTTGGCTTTACGCATGCAGACCTGTTCGGCGCCCCGATCCCGATTTGCGGCATGGCGGGCGATCAGCAGGCGGCAACCATCGGGCAGGGCTGCCTGTCTCCCGGCGAAACCAAAGCGACCTATGGCACTGGCGCATTCGTGCTCGGCAATACCGGCAGCATTGTTCCGCAATCGCAAAACCGGATGCTCGGCACGGTGCTCCACCAGCTTGATGGCAAGCGGCATTATGCCCTGGAAGGCGCGGTCTTCGTCGCGGGAAGCCTCATCAAATATCTGCGCGACACGCTGGGACTGATCGCGAACGCAGAAGAGACTGAGGAACTGGCGCGTTCGATTCCGGACAATGGCGGCGTGGTAGTGGTGCCGGCCCTGTCAGGTCTGGGAGCACCGCATTGGCGCCCCGATGCNCGCGGGATCATTTCGGGCCTCGGTTTCGACACGGGCCGCGCGCACATCGCGCGTGCCGCTCTGGAATCGATGGCGCATCANACTCGCGACCTCGCAGTTGCCTTTGNGGCCGACGGGGCAGAGTGGAAGAAACTCAAGATNGATGGCGGGATGGCGGCGAACAGCTGGATGGCGCAGGACATTGCCAACCTGCTCGACCTGCCGGTGATCCGCCCCGATTTCGTCGAGACCACGGCGCTGGGCGCGGCGATGCTGGCGGCGGTCGGCTGCGGCTGGCACGCCTCGCTGGAGGATGCCGCCGAAGCGATGATCGGCGATGCGAAAGTGTTCGAACCGGCGATGGAAGATGATTTACGCCGCGAACGGCTCAAGCTGTGTGACGCGGCTCTGGCGAAGGTCTAGCGGGCGCAGACTTCAGGCGCAGCGGTCAGTCGGAAGCGAAGGCCTTACCCAGCCGGTCTTGCAGGCGGCCGACCGCATCATCGGGTTCTGCCTGCTCATCAGCCCACGCCTGATCCAGCCGTTCAACGCGGTCATAAAGCGCAACAGATCGTGCGATCACATCATTGATGGCAGGGTCCATCAGCGCAAGGTCCTTGGGATTGGCTCTGGGCTGCGGCGGGGGCAGGCGGCCATGCTGCCGCAGCTGGTGTCCGCTCATCTCACCGGCAAAAAAGGCGCGGTGATTGAGCAGCCACGCCATCACATGCATCAGAGTTGTTGTGGTCCGCAGCGTGACGCAGGATAGTGCTACGTTCAAATTACTGCCTTGCGCATGGCCCGATGTTTCGTGCCGAGCGAAATCGAATTCCGCGCGGGCTTCCTCTGCAAGCAGCAGCGCTTCGTCATAAAGTCTGTTGACGATAGTGGCCGTGATGGGCTCGTGGATGTGTTGGGGCATTTCCATATTGGCATCAGATTAACGCGAAGAGTGCCGCCTTTCCAGCAGCCCCGCGGCCAATTTGCCCGCCTGTCCCAGCGGGGCACGGTATGCGGGCGCAAAGTTTCGCGTCTTCAGGCGATGATGTCGGGTGTTAGATAATCTTCCAGAACACTGATCTGATCGCGCAGTTTCAGCTTGCGCTTTTTCAGCCGAGCGACCTGCAACTGGTCCGGCCCGCCGGTCTCCAGCAGAGCAGAAATGGCGATGTCGAGGTCGCGGTGCTCAGATTGCAACGCCGCGAGACGCTTTTTCATTTCCGCTTCGGTCACTGAAAAATTCCCTCGTTGCCGATACTTGTCCGGCGACCCATTCGCGGCGCACCTGCCTTATAGGGCATTTCATCGAGATGCCATTTGGCAATTTAAAACGAATATGATTTTATGACAATCACGCGGCGCTCGTCGCACTGGCGAGTCGCCGCTTGCAGCGGCCTCGCGGCGTATCCATCGCCCTGGTCGCTCCCCCCTCGCGGGCGGATTGCCGCTCGCGATAGATAGGTAAGGAGACGAGCTTATGGATTCTTCACATGTCAGCGCCCTTCAGGCAAAGCACGAGGGGCTTGAAAGCCAGCTCAGGCAGGAAATGAGCCGCCCGGCTCCCGACGATGTGAAAATTCAGGCACTCAAGAAAGAAAAACTGCGCCTGAAAGAGGAAATCGCACTGAACTGATGTGCTGATTTGCGCCAATGCCCGCCTCACCCGGTGAGGCGGGCAATTTGCAAAACCATTTGCGTGCTATAGGCGTTAGTTATGAAAGCCGCTTCCGCCGCACGCTCTATCCTGACGACCCTGCACGAGGTGATGGCTTCGCGCACCCATACGCAGGCCAAGCTGAATCAGGTGGTCGATGTTATTGGTGAGGCGCTGGATAGCGAAGTCTGCACCATTTACCTGCTGCGCGACGGTATGCTGGAACTGTTCGCCACGCGCGGCCTCAACCAGGCGGCGGTCCATGTCACCCGGTTGGGCGTGGGCGAGGGGCTGACCGGCTCGATTGCCCAGAATATCGAAACGCTGAACCTTGATGAGGCAGCGACTCATCCTGAATTCCAGTACCGCCCCGAAACGGGCGAGGAAAAATTCCACTCCTTGGCAGGCGTTCCCATCGTCCGCCGTGAACGGGCGATTGGCGTGCTGACTGTACAGCATGTCGAACCGCGCAAATATGCAGAGGTGGAGATCGAGGCCTTGCAGACGGTCGCCATGGTGCTGGCCGAGCTGATCAACAACGCGGCTCTGGTCGATGAAGAAGATATCGGCGGTCCCGCCGAAGCGCGCACCGGGCAGGACAGGCTCGATGGGCTGAAACTGGTCAAAGGTCTCGCCATTGGCGAAGCGGTATTCCACCAGCCGCGCGTCCAGATCGAGCAGACTGTGGCCGAGGATACCGAGGCTGAACGCGAGCGTGTCTATCTGGCGTTTGACCGGATGCGCGAGCAGATTGACACCATGACGGGCCAAGCGGAATTCGGCCTTGGCGGAGAGCATGAACAGGTGCTCGAAACCTACAAGATGTTCGCTTACGATGAAGGCTGGTCGCGGCGTATCAATGAAGCGATTGATTCCGGCCTCACCGCTGAAGCTGCGATTGAACGCGTGCAGCAACGCACAAGGATGCGGATGCGCGAGATTTCCGACCCGCTGTTGCAGGACCGGATGCACGATCTGGAAGATCTGGCCAATCGCCTGATCCGCATCGTTTCGGGCCAGCTGGGCACGGCAGCGCAGAAGGGGCTGACGCGCGATGCCATTCTGGTCGCCAAAAATCTCGGCCCGGCAGAACTGCTTGAATATGACAAGCGCCGCCTGAAAGGCGTGGTGCTGGAAGAAGGCTCGCTCACTGCCCATGTGGTGATCGTGGCGCGCGCCATGGGTGTGCCGGTTGTCGGCCGTATCCGAAACCTGCGCGGCATGGTGCGTGAGGGGGACGAGGTGCTGGTCGATGGCGACAGCGGCAGCGTCACCTTGCGCCCTGGCAATGGTGTNCTCTCCGCNTTCGAAGNNCGGTTTGCGCGGGCGAAAGAGAAGAAGGCAGCCTATGCCAAGCTGCGGGAGATTGAGCCCTTCACCCGCGATGGTGAGCGGATCGAGGTGATGATGAACGCTGGCCTGCGCGACGATGTCGGCATGCTGGCGATGACCGGGGCTGACGGGATCGGCCTGTACCGCACCGAATTCCAGTTTCTCGTTTCCGCTGGCCTCCCGTCGCGTGAGCGGCAGGCGCGGCTCTACCGCGACGTGCTTGACGCGGCGAAGGGCAAGCCGGTCATTTTCCGCACGGTCGATATCGGCGGCGACAAGGCGCTGCCCTATCTTGCCAATGAAATTGCCAAGGAAGACGAAAATCCGGCCATGGGCTGGCGCGCATTGCGGCTGGCGCTGGAGCGCGAAGGGCTGATGAAATCACAGGCCCGCGCGCTGCTGGAAGGCTGCGCCGGGCGCGAGCTGAATGTGATGTTCCCGATGGTGTCCGAGCCGTGGGAATTCGATGCTGCCAAGAAAGTATTCGAGCAGCAGCTGGATTTCCTGCGTAAGCGCAAGCACCAATTGCCCAGCGCGATCCGCTATGGTGTGATGCTGGAAGTGCCCTCGCTCGCCGAAACGCTGGATCAATTGCTGCCGCGCCTGTCCTTCGTTTCCATCGGCACCAATGATCTGACGCAGTTCCTGTTCGCCGCCGACCGCGCCAATCCGATGCTGGCTGAACGCTATGACTGGCTTAGCCCGGCGATCCTGCGCTTCCTTGACCGGGTGGTGAAGAACTGTGTCGGGACGCCGGTGGATCTGGGCGTGTGCGGCGAAATGGGTGGGCGGCGGCTCGAAGCGCTAGCGCTGATCGGCCTTGGCATTCGCCGCCTCTCGATAACTCCCGCTGCTGTCGGGCAGATCAAGGAATTGGTGCGCAAGGTCGATACCAAGGAAATTGGCGAGGCGATGATCGGCTGGCTCGCCGTGCCTCCTGAAAACATGCGCGAAGCGTTGCAGGCATGGGCGATGGAACGCGACATTGAAGTGGATTAGGAACAATTGCGCCGCACAATAGCTTGACTCGAACGGCCGGGGGCCGTTTCTCTGCATCACGCAGGGTTCGCTAGGTCGAGCCAGCACACCCCCGGCTGGAGCGCACATGTCTGACGAAGAAGAATTCGACTATATCGCGAAGATCGACACCGAGCCGAAAGGCGTGGGGGCTCAATTGCGCGCGGCCCGCGAAGGAAAGGGGCTGACGATTGAGCAGGTGGCTGCCGCAACGCGTATTTCCAGCCGCCATATCGAGAATATCGAAGGCGACAATTTTGATGCGCTGCCAGGGCGCACCTATGCCGTCGGCTTTTCGCGCACGCTGGCCAAAACCGTTGGCCTGAATCAGGACGATGTCGTGGCCATGGTCCGTGCCGAGTTGGAGCATGAGTCTGAAGGTCAGCGCAGCGCTACGGGATTATCGGGCGGCACGTTTGAGCCGGGCGATCCCAACCGCGCCCCGGGAGGCAGGCTGGTATGGTTCTCGCTCTTTGCCGTCGTATTGTTGCTGGTGGGTATTTTCTTTGCCGCGCGCGTGCTGTTCACTCCCGGTGCTGAGCTACCATCGCTCACGGCGGAGGAAGATACCGCAGGGCAGGACTCCTCCGCCACGCAGGAACAGGGCACGCAGGACGCCGCAGCACCGGTCGATGCGTCGGGACAGGTGGTCTTTACTGCCGAAGGTGAAGCGTGGGTGCGCTTCTACGACGCGCAGGACCGTGTGTTGACCGAACGCACTATGGCAGAAGGCGAAAGCTACGCCATTCCCGCCGACGCGGAAGGGCCGCGCATCATCACCGGCCGCCCGGACCTTTTGGCGATCACGATTGGCGGGCAGTCGGTTCCCAAGCTCTCCGAAGAGATTGAAACAGTGCAGAATGTCGATGTCTCGGCGCAGGCATTGCTGGCGCGTGAGGCCGCCGGGGCCAATGGATCTGCGGCCAGCGAACAGGCAGGCACTGGCGAATAGGCGCGATTTGCCGGGGAATACGCATCTCCACCAGCTTTCGCGCGCCCGTTAATCCCCTATCTTGCCGCCGAATGGCATTATGCTTGCCAATGATAAATTTGCCGGAGGACCCGTGGCGATGAAATGGATGTGCGCACCCAAGGCGCTGACCCCCAAAGTTCTAACCCCCAAAATTCTAACGGGAGCGCTCGGCGCAGCACTGGTGGTTGTGGCAACCCCCGCTGCGGCGCAATCTGATGCGCGGATGGACCGGCTGGAACGACAGATCAGCGCGCTTCAACGGGTAGTCTTTCCAGGCGGTGACGATCGGTTCTTTGAGCCTGAGATTACGCCTGAAGTGCGCAATCAGGGGGTTACGTCTACTCCGCAGGTTGGCACTACACCGCTAACTGATGTTTTGGCGCGGCTCGATGCGATCGAAGGCCAACTCGCTCGGCTCACCGCCGCGACCGAAGTGAATGAAAATGCGCTTTCGGCCATGGAAGCACGGCTGCTGGCGCTCGAAACAGGCGGCGTAGCACCGAGCGGTTCGCTCGCAACTGCGACACCGACACTGACGCCTGCAACAGGCCCGACCGGCGTCATTCCCGTCCCTGATGAGCGCGTGGAATTGCCTGCGCCACCGCCACAGCCTGCACAATCCAGCCCAAGCGCTGCCCGCATCGCGGCTGTCGAAGCCATTGTGAAACCGGCCACGGGCGATCAGGGCGAGGACGAATATACATACGGCTTCCGCCTGTGGGACGCGGAGTTTTATCCCGAGGCGCAGCAGCAGTTGGCGCTTTATCTGAATCAATATCCCGGCCACCGCCTGAACTCGCGCGCACGCAATTTGCTCGGCCGTGCCTTCCTCGATGCTGGTGAGCCGCGCGCTGCGGCGACCCATTTCTTCGAGAATTACCAGAGCGATGGGCAGGGCGACCGCGCCGCTGACAGCCTGCTCTATCTTAGCGAAAGCATGATCGCGCTGGGCGACACCCGCCGCGCCTGCATCGCGCTGGCTGAATTTGGCGATGGCTATCCGGCGCTCGCCGTGGGCCGCTTGCAGAACATGTATGAAGGCCTCGGTGGGCGCGTCGACTGCGATTGATCCGGCCTTGGTTGAGCGCTTCAAGCAGGCGCTCGACCGGCTGAATCCGGACGGCGGAAGAATCGGCCTTGCTGTGAGTGGCGGGCCGGACTCCATGGCGATGCTGCTGCTGGCGCAGGAAGCAATTCCGGGCGGGTTTGAGGTGGCGACGGTGGACCACGGATTGCGTCCTGAGGCGAAGGACGAATGCGCGCTGGTGGTCGCCGCTTGCGAGGAGCGCGGGGTGCCGTGCGAGGTGCTTACCGTTGAGGTTGGCGAGGGAAATCTTCAGGCCAAGGCGCGCGAAGCACGGTATGCGGCGCTGGCCTTCTGGGTGCAGCGGCGTGGTTTGGCGGCCGTAATCACGGCGCACCATGCTGATGATCAAGCTGAAACGCTCATTATGCGGCTGAACCGTGGCAGCGGGGTGGCGGGATTGGCGGGTGTCCGTGAACGCGGCTATTTCAGTTCCACGAAACAACAGCTCGTTTTACTTCGTCCATTCTTGGATTGGCGCAGATCAGACC
>JGI24025J20009_10002014_pt1 | contig 14952 bp, 9 predicted proteins | sample Cruoilmetagenom3_FD_20009 | JGI IMG/M metagenome (IMG submission 20009)
CTTATGATCGCTGGAAATATCTTTGATATGCTCAAAAACATCGATGGCGCCGGAGCAGACCCCCGTGCTGTCGGAGGGATCGTCGTTCCGACGCTGCACGTTCCTGATATGCAGGTCATCGGGTAACCTGCGGAGGGGGTCGATATGATCCTCTATCGTTATGTTTTCGAACATGTTCGGGTACTCGGTGGTAGGAACCACGAGATTACACAGATTTCCACAAGATTTCTGTGTTAATCTTGTGTAATCTCGTGGTTTTATATGTAGATATCCACACAATACTCGAGTAAGTACGATTCGCTAACGCAATTTCGCGGTTAAATTCCCTGCTGTGACCCAATTAATCACAAAATAAAAAAATAGGGATCATCGAATATATTCGATGATCGGTCCCCTGTGACCTCTGCCAATCACTGGCATCGGTTCCATCTGTTTTATTTCGCCCTCCACCGAGCGGATCGGGACACGCTGCTGCTGTGCCTGCCCGAGTATCTGTGCCGACTCGACGCCGGTCATGATTGCCATCACACGCACGCCGCCTTCGTACTCTTCCGCGATCCTTGCGCCCCAGATCACATTCGCATGTGAGCTTAATTCGTACGTGAGTGAGCTTGCGATCTCCTCCGCTTCCTTAAGCGTGAGGTCAGGTCCGCCTGTGATATGCACGAGGCACCCGGTAGCGCCCCTGTAATCAACGTCCAGCAGCGGGTGGTTCAGTGCCGAACGGACCACATCGCTCGACTTGTCCCGCGTCTTCGACTCGCCAAAGAGCATTACTGCAACCCCCCCGCAGTTCATAACCGTCCTCATGTCAGCATAATCGAGGTTTATCAGCGAGTCCTGTGTAATCGTATCAGATATGCCCTTGACGGTCTCGGAGATCAACTGATCCATCACTGAAAACGCCTGTCTCATCGGCAGATTCGGCACGTAGTTGAGCAGACGGTTGTTATCGAGCGCGATCACCGTGTGCGCAGCGTCACTTAACTCCTGAAGCCCGGTCTCTGCCTTGATGGCGCGGGCACGTTCCACGTGAAACGGCGTGGACACCATCCCAACAACGATTGCGCCACACTCCCGTGCGATATCAGCGACCACCGGTGCAACCCCTGTGCCTGTGCCGCCACCCATACCAGCAGTGACAAAGACCAGATCAGACTCTGTAAGAACCTCGCTCAGCGTTCCGCGCGCAAGTTCGGCAGCCCGCCTCCCGACGTCAGGATCTCCTCCCGCTCCAAGACCCCGCGTGATCGATTTGCCGACCAGGATCTTCTTATCAGCCCTGCATCGATCCAGATCCTGCTTATCGGTATTGATTGCGATGATATCCACGCCATCGATGCCGATGTCATGCATTCTGGTCGATGTATTATTCCCTGCGCCACCGCAACCGACGATCAGTATGCGTGGCGTTCCAAGTAGCTCTGCATCAGCGAACTCCCCTTTCTCATCGTTGAATTGCCGATACAGGTCTTCCTTCTCAGTGTACCCTAGTGCGTTGTTTACAATTGTTTGCATTTCCGTCCCCTCATGACATTCTATGCGTTTTGCATCCCCGTTTTATATAGTAGATGCCTAAATAGGATTGATATTAATCACATATATAGTTTGCGGGGTGGTGGGGCTGCCATGCCTTATGGCATTGACCGATGCCCAAAAAGCCGCCACATTTGCAGGCATAATCCAAACAAGCCGCAACCAAACAGGAAATTAAACCCCGATGAGTACGCAGAGCCCCTTTTCCCCGAGTCCTCTGCGCGCTGCCAACGGCTTTGCTAACGTATTCAGCGGTTAAATCCCGTGCTTCAGTATCCGAGACCCAGTCCCCTGACTTCTGACAATACCACATCGGGATCGAGGGCATATCGCTGGACGATATGGGAGATCTCCTTGTAATTGTTGATATTCTTCTCAACCATGTATTCAAGGATATCTTTGCGTTCTGCTAATGCGTCTCTCAGTTGGCTATTTGTCCATCCGCGCTCCTCCCTGATCTGGTCCAGCACATAAGAGTTGCCTGAGTACTCGAATGCGTCTTTCGCAGGATCCCATGTGTACAGGTCATTGATCCTTACGCCGCCGGTTCTCTGGTCAAGCCCTGTGATCTCAAGAAGCGTCTTCGTCCGCCTGACGCGCTCATTTCCGATGTATGTCTGCATCTGGATGCTTACGATGTTTAGTGCCTGCAGCATCGCATGCGGCACGTTGATGGGCTCGCCCTGAAGCCGGTTTAAGAGTGTCTCGATGTCTGCGGCGTGCATCGTTGAGTATGTGGTGTGTCCTGTGGACATCGCCTGAAAGAGCGTTAGCGCTTCCTCGCCGCGCACCTCCCCGACAAGGATGTACTCGGGACGCTGCCTGAGCGCTGCTTTGAGGAGTTCGAACATATTGATCTCGCTCACGCCCTCATGAGCGATGGTCGACTCTCTTGTGACGCCTGCGATCCAGTTCTCGTGGTGCAGGGTCAGTTCTCTGGTATCCTCGATGGAGACGACCTTTGCTATCGGTGGTATGAACATGGAGACCGCGTTTAGTGCGGAGGTCTTTCCGGATGCTGTGCCGCCGGCAAGGATCATACTCTTGTTGTTCTCGATCGCAAGCCAGAAATATGCAAGCATCTCGCTTGAGCATGTTCCAAAGTTGAGCATGTCCACCGGAGTAAACGGGTCCTCTTTAAACCTTCGAATCGTGAATGAACTGCCTCTCGTGGTCACTTCCTTGCCAAGCGTTGCCTGTAGCCGCGATCCGTCCGGCAGTGTTGCGTTGACCATCGGGCTACCGATCGAGATGTGTTTGCCGCCACGCTGCACGAGCTGGATCACGAATGAGTTTAAGTAGTCTTCATTAAACGTTAGGTTTGTCTCTATATTTTTATATACTGTATGATATATGAATATGGGAATACCGACGCCATCACAGGAAATATCCTCGATGTGGGGATCCTTAAGCATCGCATCCAGCTTCCCGTACCCGACATAGTTTCTATTGAGAAAGTGAAGGATTTTGTGAGTGGAGCGCTGACTTAACTCTATCGAGTAGTAACCAAGCAACTCCAGCGCTTTCCTCTGCAGAATCCGGCTCTTGACGAGGTCGATATCGAATCCCGTGCCGTTTTCACCAGTGCCTGCGTCCACAAACAGCGCGTCAACCAGTTCCTCGAACTGCTCATTATCCTCACCAGCATCCTCGGTAGCGACCTGCGCGCCACCGTTCCCGCCATTTCCCTCAAGAATCTCCTCTACAATCCCTTCGTCAAATTGCCTCGCGTTCGCCTCTGCAAACTCGACATCATCAAGCGTAAGCACGTCAGAAAGGTCCTCGTACAACCGCATGAGCAGGGTCTTCTCAAATGGCGTCAGCGAGGGTTCGACCACCGTATACACCGGAACTTTCTTCGCGGTGTCGTACAGAACCAGCACAAACGCATACGGCTCATCCACCCAGTATCGATCAATCTTGGTATATCCGTCCGGAATCCGGTCATCGACAAGGACCCCATGCTTCCCAAGATCATAAGGTTCAAGATCGTACACAACATCCTTGGTGCTGACAATCTCTTTTATCCGGCTCACAAGTTCACTACTTCCCATAGTTCTTACAACTACTGTATCCGTAAAAAGCTTTTTGTATGGTGCAGACTAATTATTGGGTGTGAGGGCTCAATAGATGGGGACGTCGATGGATGAACTACACTCGATTACGATGCCAACAGGGATCATTTCGCTTGACTCTGTACTGAAAGGTGGGTTCCCAGCCGGCTCATTCGTCATGCTGCTTGGGGAGATCGGTGCCGGAAACGCAGAGTTTGCGTACACGTCAGTACTATCGCTCCTCGAACTGCAACGAAACGGAAATTTTTCGGGAGCATTTGGAAATTCCGTACTTCCGGAGAAGATATGCTACATTTCGCTGACCAGAAGCTGGGAAGACGTACATGACGAGATAGGGCGGGGTTTTCCGGAAGATCTCTATGAGATATCCAGCAAAATAGACTTCAAAGACTTTTCAGAGGAATACTTTAGCAGATCCTCGGTGCCAACCGAGTGGGTGGCCAGACCCACGCTGACTTTCGACTCATTAAGAAAAAAAGTATCAGGAAAGGGACTGATCAGCGAGGTGGTGGCGTACCTCGACGAAAACGCACCACAGAGCGTAGTCATCATCGATTCCGTAACCACGCTTGCAGAGTACTGCGCAAACCCGGGACATTCCGCAGACTGGTCCGACATAATATCCTTCTTTCGAGGTCTGCAGAAGATATCGAAGGAATGGGGCGGGATTGTGTACGCGCTGCTCACAGCAAGCATCCTTGACCGCTCATTACAGGAGCAGATAATGGACTGTGCTGACGGAGTTCTGATATTCGAATGGGATGATTTCGGCACAGCCAAACGACAGCGAGTGATGCACGTCAAGAAATTCAGGGGTCTTCTGCCGCAACTTGAGCGGGCTAACCTTGTGAAATTCGAGACGTCAGTCACCACGGATCATGGCTTCGCAATATCAAAGGTTAAACAGGTTGGATGGCAGAGATGATAATAGAACGGGTCAGTAGCGGCATACCGGAACTGGACAAGAAACTGGAAGGTGGATTTCCGGAGAACAGCACCACCGCGATCATCGGAGCATTCGGAACCGGGAAATCCACGTTCGGGATGCAATTCCTAAACGAGGGTCTGCAAAACGGCGAACACTGCATCTTAATCAGCCTCGACGACGACGAAGAAGCCATGATCCGCACAGCATCAGAGTTCGGGTGGGACTTTCAGAGATATGTGGACGAAGAACTGTTGCTACTGATGAAACTGACTGCGATCGATATCAAAACATCGATACTCCGCATCCGAAGCGAACTGCCACGACTCTTCGAGCTGTTCGGCGCGAAACGATGTGTGTTCGACTCGATAACACTCTTCGAAATGCTGTTCACGGGCGAAAACGAACGGAGACTGATCGTATACGACCTTGTTCAGGTGATGAGGAATAGCGGAGCAACGTCCGTAATCACATCGGAATTGGACAGCTCAAACCCACACGCATCACGATTCGGAATGATCGAATACGTGTCAGACGGCGTTATATTCTTAAACTACCACCGACGTGCCAGGGAGAAAACCATCCTGCTATCTATCGAGATCACGAAAATGCGGAGAACAAAACATTCGAGAGACATTATGGCTTATGAGGTACACAGAGATGGGATCAAGATCACCACAGACGGCGCACACTCGGATATCTTCAAATGCTGATGCGGTTTCAACCGTCGTGAGCTTTATGCTGCTCTTTGGACTGCTCCTGTCGGTCATAATATTTGCAAGGGTGCAGTATGTCCCATTGTGGACCGCGGATGTAGAAGCAAGACATGCAGATGATGTCTTCGCTTCATTCTCAGCAATCCCCGGCAACATCGATAACCTGGTACTCGGTAGCGGCAGCGTCGCTGTAAGCCGACAGAGGATCCGACTCGGTAGCGGCAGCATCCCGCTCATAGCTCCGGGAACATCTTATGGCGCACTGGGTGTGGTGCCAGATGAGGGGAACTTTACTGTGGAGGCGGATGTCTGGACTGTGGATATCATGAGGAACAACACGGGCCCCCGCAGTCTCGAGAACGGATCTGTGAACATCACCAACATCTCCACCATATCCTCGTTGTATATTTATATCGATAAGATTGAATACAACCCCGTGCCGCCGGGGGATGTGTGTATCCGTGTCACAAACCAGGGAAACCAGAGCGGACGGGCAGAGATCAAGGCCGAAAGCAACACGCATCTCAACATATCCATCTGGAACGGTTATGACGACAAAGTAATCGAGGATCTGCCCATAAACGCTGACGATTTAGTGATCGAACGTTACAAAATAGATCTTCTGAGTCCCTGTTACGGATTTGACATGGTCATGGCTGAAGCAGAGGCAGAGGTTCTGACTGATGCAGACGCTCCGTACTACAACCTCACGATAACGAACAGCACATCACTGAACGGTAGCCGTATCCGGTATGAGATAGTCTATAATGAATATAACAGGACTCTGGTGCACTACACAAAGACCTGCAACGGCACCATGATGTACGAATCAAGGAACCGCCACTTCTTAAACCAGAAATTCATCTACCAGAACGGCGCAGTATTCCTCTGCCAGCAACCAGCCGTGACTATACGCACTGCACCGGGGGTTCTGATCAGAGACGAGAGGAACTATACCCGCGTACTGATGCCCGCAATCTCTGTTGGTACCGGCAAACACAGGATACCCATGATCACCGGAAGCGGGGTTGAGGAACTGCAGATAGAGCTCAAACATGCAGACTGCATCACATTTGCAGATGGCAACAACACTGAAAGCGTAAGCATCATAATCACGCCACCTGCGGGAGACGAGGAGTTCCGCAAGAACTACCTGCAAGAATGGGCTGATTATTTCAATGCAACAGTCGCGGGGACCTCGGTCAGGATGCCGAAGCCATCGTACAGTCCGGATAATTCCAGCATCAACATAACACTCACAGGAAGCATCCATCTGGAGATGAAGGACATCGATGTCGAAGGAAGAATTGCCAGCATCTCGCAGCTGGAATAGGGAGGAGACGGGGGTATGCAGATAATAAACGAGAGACATTATCACGGTTCGGGCAGGATCTTTCCGGACAACAGCGCGGTTTCAACCGTTGTCGGCGCTACCCTGCTCCTCGGACTACTCATAGCAGTCGCAGCATTCGTCAGCGTATACTACGTGCCATCATGGGTCGCGGACGATGAGGCGCGACATGCGCAGGATGTTTTTGTTGATTTCTCAGCGATCCCCGGTCATATCGATGAGCTTGTACTTGCCAACAACACCGACGCCGTGAGCAGACAGCGAATCGAACTCGGCTGCGGCGGAATCCCGATCGTATCGCCGGGAATGTCGTGGGGCTCGCTCGGCGCAGTGCCGCAGGAAGGGGACTTCACAGTGAAAGCAGATGTCTGGACGGAGAATATCACGAAAAACGTCACAAGCGACAATTTCACAGATGGGTGTGTGAATATCACCAATATATCCAGTGTATCGAAGTTTTACATTTATATTGAAAATCTTGGAAATGACGACACTATCTTTATCAATTTAACAAACCAGGAAAACCAGAGCGGACGGGCAGAGATACATGTCGAAGATGGGAAATGTTGCACCATATCCACATGGGGTGGCGATGGGAATAAAATACTCGATGAACTGCTTATAACTACCCACCCCGATTTATTACATCCGGTAAACATTATGAGTCCATGTTATGGGTTTAGCAAGGTTTTGAGCGATGCAGATATCCCATACAATATCACGATGAGGGCTGAACCCTCCTGGAGTAGTAGTAATATTAGGTATGAGATAGAATATTATGAATATAACAAAACCATAGAACCCTACATAAAGACCAGCAATGGAACCATGGTGTACAGGTCAATGAACCGCTATTTCCTCGACCAGCAGTTCATCTACCAGAACGGCGCTGTATTCCTCTGCCAGCCTCCGGACGCGAGCATGAGGATCGCGCCCGACATCACAATCGAGGATGTTGGAAATCACACGTATGTGACGATACCGATGGTCACCGTCGGCACTGACGTAAACAGGACACCGATGATCGGCGGGAGCGGTGTTGAGGAGTTGCAGATGGGATTTGATCACGTGAACAGGATTTCATTCGCAGGTGACAACAACACGGAGAGCGTAAGCATCATAATCGAGCCGCCGGAAGGAAACGAGGAGTTCCACAAGGATTATCTACATGAATGGGCGAACTATTTCAATGCAACAGTCGTGGGGACATCGGTCAGGATGCCGAAACCGTCGTACGGTCCGGATAATTCCAGCATCAACATAACACTCACCGGAGACATCCACCTGGAGATAAAGGAGATCGAAATCGAAGGGAGAATTGCCAGCATCACATAACAGGGGCGGGGAAAGTATGAACAAACAACCAGGAAGCCAGCTGCCTGCAAGAAGCAGGAAGATGGAACCGAGACTGAAGCATAACTATGCGGGTCATGGCAGGATGCTTCAGGACGCAAGCGCGGTCTCAATCGTCGTCATAGCCGTGCTGATCTTCGGATTGCTCATAACCATCGCCGCATATATAAATGTGTACTACATCCCCTCCTGGGCAGAAGACGCCGAGGCAAAGCATGCGCGCAACGCCTTCACCGACTTCTCAACAATCCCGGGCGCTATTAACGGACTCGTGCTCGTCAACGAGACTAACATCATCAGCAAACGACGAATCGAACTTGGTGGTGGCGACATCCCGGTCCTATCACCGGTCAGATCATGGGGCTCGCTCGGCGCAGTGCCGCGGGAAGGGAACTTCACAGTGAAGGTGGACGCATGGATGGTGAACATCACAGAGAATTGCACAGATGATATGATCACGGGTGCGGGCGTGAACATCACCAATATATCTAGTATATCCCAGTTTTATATTTACATCGACTCTGCAGTGAGCGCATTTCCCGGGGGTGGCGAGATCGTTATCAATTTTACAAATCAAAGTGGCGTGAAGATCTGGTCTGAATCTGGCACATATTCCCTTAAGATATCCACATGGAATGACAACAACAATAAAATAATTGATGGAATATATATAAATAATGATACCAGCCAATGTCCAGGTTATTACAGAATCGACCTCCTGAATCCCTGTCATGGGTTCAGCAAGGTTTTAAGCGATGCAGATATCCCTTACAACCTCACTATAACGACCAACACGCCCGGGGCATGTAACTATACTATAATTTACAACGAATACAACAAGTCCCTTGTGCATTACTCAGCAACCAGCAACGGCACCCTGATATACGAATCGATGAACCGCTACTTCCTCGATCAGGAATTCATCTACCAGAACGGCGCTGTATTCCTCTGCCAGCCTCCGAACGCGAGCATGAGGACCCTGCCCACAATCGCAATCGAGAATACGACGAATGAATCTGCCAACATCACGATACCGATGGTCACCGTCAGCACGGGTGAAAACAGGACACCGATGATCAGCGGAAGCGGAGTCGAAGAACTGCAACTGAAACTTGACCGCCTGAGCCGGGTACCGTTTGCAGAAGGTAATAATACGGATGATGTACACATCATAATTGAGCCGCCGGAAGGGGACGAGAACTTCCGCAAGGATTATCTACAGGAATGGGCAAATTACTTTAACAAGATCGTGGGCGGAACATCGGTTGAGGCGAACCCGGAATGGTCACCTGATGGCAGTTATGCCAACATCAACATAACGCTCAACGGGAGCATCCACCTGGATATCCAGGACATCTATATCGAAGGAAGAACCAGCAGAATCTCATCATAGGAGTGGGGAGACATGAACAAACACAGAATAACAAGCGACGAACGAGCCGTATCCGGGCTCGTTGGGGAAATACTACTCATCGGCATAGTAATAGTTGCGATCGGACTGATCGCAGTATCGGTTCACTCATATCTGAATAAAGATCCCGACACCCCGCACATCGAGGTCGACGGCGTAGCAAATATGAGGACGAATGAGATACACATCAAGCATCAGGGCGGCGATCCGATCGAATGCGAGAACCTGCGCGTACTTGTGAGCGTCAACGGCACTCTCCTTGATCCATTCGATGATAATTCCCCCACCCGGTGGGGACTCAGCGATGAAGGCATCGGAAACTTCGACCGGTGGACACTCGGAAAGATACTGGTACTGGATACAATGCCAGAGGTCAACATCACAGATGACGACGAGATCAGAGTCAGCATCGTGAGTCTCTCCTCAAGCCGGGTAGTCGTGAGCGGTGAGGTGTTCGGAGGTCTCTTCGGAAACGCATCGATAAACATGCTGCCGATAGCAGACGCCGGCGATGACCAGACCGACGGTCTGTGCGCGAATACGACATGGGCAGAGGTGTGGGCATGGTTTAATGGCAGCGGCTCATACGATCCGGACAACCCCACTGGCGGCATCTACCGGGGAATTGTGAGCTGGCAATGGGACTTTGGCGACGAGAACGAGAGCGATGTGCTGGATGAGCCGTATGTATGGTACAACTACAGTACTAACGGCAACTACACTGTGATACTGACCGTAACCGACGTTGACGGCGCAACCGACACCGACACGTGCATAGTCACGATCCTCCCGCCAGCAAACCTCACCGCAGACGCAGGACCCGAGCAGTGGGTTGGACGCGGAACGGAAGTCCGGCTCAACGGCTCAGGATCAACCGGATGCATCAATGAATCGCGATGGGAGTTCGGAGACGGAACCAATGCAACAGTGAACGCGTCGACGACCACGCACACATACACAACGGTTGGCGACTACACCGTGAACCTCACAGTAGTCGAAGACCACACTGGCAAGACAGCCAGCGACACCGCAATCATCCATGTGATGTCCGGCTTTAAGATTGTGTATCCTTATGATGGCGACTGGGTATCTGACCCCGTGCCAATCGATGCGCGTGCTTTTGATATAAAGACGGATTATGTGAACTTCAACATCAGTTCCGTATCGAACGAAGTCAGTTATTCCCAGAACGCAACAAATCACTCAGGCGAGTCAGTCGTACACAACACAACCAAATACACATACGGCTGGNACACAACCGGTCTCGGATGCGGGAATTACACGATCCACGCAACCGCATACAANGAGGACGGCGCCGAGATGGGTACAGACAACATCACGGTATGCGTATGCAACACACCGGACCTGGTGGGCCTCTGGTACTTCGACGACGGCACAGGCAGCACAACAGCCAACGACTCATCATGCTACAAGAACCATGGCACCATATACGGTGATCCAACATGGATAACTGATGGCACACTGTACGCGCTCCAGTTCAATGGCAGCAGCGATTATGTGGAGGTTGCCAACAGCACCAGTCTCGCGATGACCAATAAGACCACGATCGGCGCATGGGCAAACTCGTCGGATGCTGGCGAGCAGTACATTCTCGCGAAGGGGGATATGGTGTTTGAATTAGAAGACGAGGTTGTCAGGCAGAATGAATCGAATCTTGGTTGGGATCCCGGTCCCGGTTTTGGTGGGACTCGTAAGCGAGCTCAAACATTTAAACTGGATAGCAATGCAAGACTCAACAACGTGAGTGTTTACATCAAAAACATCGGTGGTTGGATGGGAGAGACCACAGGAGACATAAATGTAGCAATCTATGCAGATGATGGCACTGGCACCCAACCCGGGGCGGTGGTTGCGTCTGCTACTATTCCTGATACTGCGGTCAGCACCAGCTATGCCTGGATTACTATGCCTTTCAATCACAATCTTACAGGAGGCGATACTTATTGGTTGGTGCTGGAAAGTCCAGGTGGTTGTTATGGTGACACCAGTTATTACTGGGGCGCTAGTTTCAATGGAATCGCAAACGGCTACTATGTTGATGGAGAAGCTTGGGATTACAACAGTCCATGGGCGTCTCTGTGGGGCGTGGACATGACCTTTGAATTGAACATAACAACATCCACATACACCGACCGTATATCGATGCCGGATCCGGACAATTTCAAGTATCTTGTCTACTATGCACAGCTTAATTGTACGTATCTGAATTGGTCGGAATCCGGATTGGAACTGGTCATGGTCGCTGATAGCAATGAGGCTGAAATTACTGCGGTGCAGAAAGCGGGCGTTAAAGTCTATTATTATATCGCGTTGGGTCACACTTATAATGATTCCGTGGATAAAGGCAAGTGGTATGCGAACATAACAGCTGAAATGGACGCCCATAACTATACCGATGGNTTCGTCTGGGATGAACTCGACCCCGAGTTTTTCGACCCATACTATGGTTGCATTGGTGGAACAGGCAACAAGACCCAATTTGATGCGTATCTGGAAGAACTGAATGCTCATGCACACAACAACCTGAGTAAGAAAACTGTTGCTAACGGGGTGCGATATTATGCAAATCACTGTGGCAGCGATTATTACATGTGGGAGAGCTTTATAAGCTCGTATCATGGAACCATTCTCAGTCCAGACTATTATTATGGGGACTTCTTCAACACAACGGGGGTGAAGGATGATGCTAACGTATGGATAAACGGCATCAAAAAATACGAGTATCTACGAGTCAATGGCGTATTGAATAAGACATTGGTTCACTCGTTTGGCGAGCCGGATGATGACAACAAGAGTATTTATGACTATATCGCCTCTCGCGTCCTTGGGGTGAAAGGGTTCAGTTACGCGGATTCAGGTAATTTTGCTTTAGAACCGGCAACTATTGCCGAAGGTTTGAGATGGGATCTCGGTACCCGGATGAGTTATGACGTGGGCAGCACAACCCCAGGATGTTTGAGCGGTCGGTTCACGAATGGGTACGTGACGGATTATGTAAACTGGTCGTTTTCTCACAATTCCACCAATTACACCACCGACCTGATCTCCGACCCGCTGACCGCCCATCTGCTGGACAGTTCGTCCCGTGTAACCGGACTGGACCTCTGCCTGATCCGGGGGCAGGTGGACTTCATGCATGGCGTTCTCAGGTCTTCGACCGATATAACAGGGCAGGACTCCTGGCATCACAATTCCACTGCCGCTACCATTCTGAACGCTCTGAACGGGACTGCTACGTTGTTGGTCAATGGGATTCCTGCCGCAAAGCGCACGTTCCCGAATGGTCTGCCATTTGACTTTACTGGCAGCGATCTGATCATCGGCGCTAACAATACCGGTGCTTATGGTTTCAATGGTTCTATCGAGGAGGTTCGGATCTATGATAGTTGAGCGGTGGTGAGATCTGGTATTGTGCTTCGCATGAACGCGTCCATGCACGCGGTTTCATGCAAAGCACCAACATATAAATATGATCAGTAACCACTATTATGTGGGGGAAAGTGACCTTGTACACATACACGTCAACCATACGCAAGCTCGGCATCTATTTCGCGGAGCGGCGCAGTTCATACACAGATCTCACCAATGCGCTTCGGAGGGCACGGATACCGATTCCTGTTGACAAATATCTTGCCAGATCGGCCCTCCTATCAGCGCTGGTTGCTGTTGCTGTGTTACTGTCCTCCTGCCTCATCGCAATCCCGCTGTCTTCAACGTTCGGATGGATGATATTCCTGTTTACCCTTCCGGTTTCGCTGGTATTCGGGGGCATCACCTACAGCCTCTTTAAGTATTATCCGACGTTTCGGAGCGATGATACGGCAGCACGCATCGATCGGTCGCTGCCATCCGCAATCACGTACATGTATGCGCTCTCCCGCGGCGGCATGGAACTGATCGAGATCCTTGAGTCGCTTGCCAAACAACGGCGGGTCTATGGTGGTGTTGCAAATCATGTCGGATACATCGTCAGGGATATCAGGTATTTCAACATCGATATCATACAGGCCATGCATGATGCGAATGATCGATGCCCGTCAAGGCACATGAGGGATTTTCTTGATGGGCTGATCATGGTGCTCGACAGCGGCGGCAATCTCACCGAATATTTCAGAGCCAAGGCAGCATATTATTATGAGCGTGCTGAGGCGGACCAGGAAGAATACTTAAATTCGCTCGGCATGGTTGCTGAGGGTTACATCACGGTCTTTGTTGCGGGACCGTTGTTCCTGATGACCGTGCTCGTGGTAGTCGGGATGATCGACAGTACTTCGATCGTCCTTTTGCAGGCGCTGATCTACGGGCTGATCCCTGGAGCCACCGCGATGTGCATCATCCTCTTAAACATTATGGCTGGTTCGCATGAGGAGTCCCGCGGCGTCCCCTCCACTGTAAAACAGCCGGATGTTTTCGCGGGAATCGATGTAGTTCCCTCCGAGGAAGCTGAGCTTTTCGCCCAGCTTGAGCGTGCTGAATCCATCAAGAAGTACAAAAAATTCTTCAGAAACCCGCTTCAAGCGTTCTTTGAAAATCCCGGATACGTGCTGTTGCTGACCGTTCCCGCGGCACTCATCTATATCCTGATCGACGTTTACATGAAGGGCTATCTCTCCCTCCAACCGGTCATCGATACGTTGTCCGGTGTTGCGTCCAACGCCTCCACAATGGCATTTCCGGCCCTCTACATTCTTGATGATGTGATCATATTCGGAATGTTCGTCCTGCTTGTCCCGTTCACGTACTTCTATGAGAAACGTACGCGGAGGATCAAGAATATAGAGAGTGAGATGCCTGAGTTCCTGAGAAGACTCGCATCGATGAACGAGGCCGGGCTCACATTGACCAGCTCGATCAGGGCATCTCTCAAATCCAGACTCGGCATGCTTGATCGCGAGATCAGGCGTATGTGGAAGGACATCGAGTGGGGTGCTACCACCTCTGAGGCGATGACACGGTTCGAGGAGAGGGCGAGGACTGTCATGATCACCCGCACCATCACGCTTATCATAAAGGCGAACGAGGCGGTCAGCGACATTCGGAGGGTGCTTCAGATTGCGGCTGCCGATGCCGAAGCAGCACACCGCCTGAAACAGAACCGGTTCAGCAACATGGCAGAGTACGTGATGATCATCTACCTCTCGTTCTTTGTCTTCCTCTTCATCGTGTATGTGCTTGCCGCGCATTTCATAACCATGGTCCCGGTAGGCGATGCTGCTGAAAACCTAAGCGAGGGCATGACGATGCTTGCGCAGTACGATGCTGAGAGATATATCCTCCTGATGTTCCATGCAACGCTGATCCAGGGGTTTTGTTCAGGACTCGTTGCCGGTGCGATGGGATCCGGAAGCGCATATTCAGGGCTCAAACACTCGCTTATCATGGTGGCGATTGCGTACCTGACCTTTACACAACTCGGGCTGGCGTGAATGTCAGGCAGTGTCTGCGATGAACGCGTGTGTAAATCTTAAACACGAATGCACACGTTTGTCGTGAGATTCGTTTATTCGTGACTGTGAGCGCAAGCGTAGCGAAGCTGTTGGCATAAAATCATTCAGAGTGTTGTA
>JGI24025J20009_10002019_pt1 | contig 14936 bp, 11 predicted proteins | sample Cruoilmetagenom3_FD_20009 | JGI IMG/M metagenome (IMG submission 20009)
CTCTGCTCCTTTGTCCCTTTGCTCCCCTGTCCCTCTCTGATCACCGCGCGTCGGTGAAGAACTCCTGGATGAATGCTTTCTCCGGTAGCACGGTTTCCTCGATGCTACCCTCCAACGGTGCGGTCACCTTGAACAGCACCGTGCCCTCTGCCGGATCGCGTCCGAAGTCGGGCCATAGGAAGAAGTAGAGGACAACGTGCGTTGCCCCGCCCTTGTTGGCGACAACCTTCAAAGCATAGAGTTCGCCATCGCCCACGGGAATGGGCTCCGAGGAGACGTCGGTCTGCCATCCGTCGGCGGCGTAGCAGATCTGCGGCGGGTGAAAGCTCTTCGACTTGCGGCTACCGATGAGGCTGAACCAGAGGCTGCGCCCACCGGCCTGCTGGTAGCGGCGAAAGACGTAATGCTCAGGCTCCAAGAGAATGAAGACCTCCAGGTTCGTCTGCGGCACGTCCTGCCCCTGCCAGTCGCCGATGTCCAGCGGCAGATCGTCCAGGTTGGGGCCCAAGCGGAAGTCGTAGCCTGTGCGCAGTGCCCGCTCGCGCCCCGTGCGCCGCCAGTTGTCGATGTCGGCCACGAATTGGAAGCCCTGGTTGGTGCGCGCACGGCTCAACAGTGTCTCCCGCTGGGTAATGAGCAACGCTACCAGCACGGCCACGATCAGCATGACGAGAACTACAAGATATCGGCGCGTATCCCGCGACATCGGAATGCTCGGCTCAGCAGAAGCAGCAAGGCAAAGGCAAACAGAAAGAAGACGAAGCCGGAGTAGTCATGATAGTAGGTCATCCCGGTGCCAGCCCCCCAGGTATCGGCCACCCACAGCAAGGAAGCCACGCGGAAGATATTGCCGAGGATAGCCACGGGAATGGCCGACAGCACCAGCAGCAGGTGGCCCCACCACGGTCCATCAAGCATGTAGATGAAGATAGCCACCAGCGTGAAGAGGGCGACGATGGAGCGTAACCCGCTGCATTGCGCCCCAACCACCAAGTCCACGTTAGGCAAGGTGACCTGGGCGCCACGAACCGTGGCGTCCACGCCCACGACCCGCGCTACCGCGGTCGAGCAGCTTCCAGTGAGGAGTTGCAGCGGCAAGCTGGCCCTTTCCACAAACGGCAGCGGTACCATGAAGATCAGGAAGCCAATGGGAAAGGTCAAGCGTCGCAGCGCCCGTGTGCCCAGGAAGAACCAGGCCAACCCGGCCAGCAACACGATCAGCGCCAGCGCCGCCAGGAAGTAGGCCTTGTTCAACAGGGCGACTAGATAGCCGACCAACCCCAGGCCCAGAGGGATCAGACCAACGTTGGCAGGCTCACGCTCGCCCTTTGGCCATTGCCGCCAGGCCAGAAAAGCAGACACAGGCAGCACCAGCCAGCCGTGAGAGTAGTAGTCGTTGGTTAACCACTCGTTGACCAGCCAGCGCAGTGTGGGATAAGAAAGCGCCAGCAGCAGCACCCCCACCAGCGCAGCCGCCAGTGCCGAACGTTTGTCGAATGCCATCGGTCCTATCCTCACCCCTCGCCGACGACTAACTCGTAGATGCGCTGCAGTTCCTCCTCCGAGTAGAAGCGGATCACCAGTTTGCCACCCCGTTTGGAACGAGTCAGGGCAACCTTGGTGCCCAGAGCAGTGCGGAACTGCTCTTCTAACGCTTGAGTCTCGATCTTCCAGGCTTCCTCGAGAGCGTCTTCTTCCTCCCTCGCCCCCTGCGATTCCTTCTCTGCGCGCTCCAGTGTGCGACGGACCAGTTCCTCAGTCTGTCGGACACTGAGGTTGCGGCGCTGCACCGCGGCTAGTGCGGCGAGCTGCGCTTGAGGCGTGGGAAGTCCCAGCAGTGCACGAGCATGGCCTTCGCTGATCTTTCTCGCCAGAATCGCCGACTTGATCTCCTTGGGCAACCGCAGCAGTCGCAGGGAGTTGGCCACTGCCGTCCGGCTCTTGCCCACCTCCTCGGCCACCTGTTCCTGGGTCAGTCCGAACTCGACCATCAGCATGCGGTAGGCATTCGCCGCTTCCAGCGGGTTCAGGTCAGTCCGCTGCAAATTCTCCACCAGCGCCCACGCCAGCTTCTGCCGGGAGGTAGCCTCTTTGATGATAACAGGAACGTTGGAGAGTCCAGCCATCTGTGCTGCCCGCCAGCGCCGCTCTCCGGCCACCAACTGATACTCTGTCCCTTCCCCATCTTCTTCCACATCTCGGGTGACGATGAGCGGCTGAATGAGGCCATGTTCACGGATGGAATCGGCCAACTCAGTTAGTGCTTCGGCGTCCATGGACTGACGCGGCTGCAGAGGGTTGGGGGCGATGGCCTCTACCGACGCTTCCAACACGCCGCCCGTCTGATCCGGCACTTCGGATGGCTCGGCAGGGATGAGCGCACCAAGACCGCGTCCAAGTCCTCGTTTGGTAGTGGGCATAGCATCACCTCGGGGTTGGAGGAGTGAGATTCTCCTCTCGCTGCATGAATTCTTGCGCCAGTGCCGCATACGCCTGCGCCCCAGCAGAGCGAGGCGCGTAGGTGAGAATCGTCTGACCGTAACTGGGGGCTTCGCCCAGGCGCACGCTGCGGGGAACCACCGTTCGGAATAGCCGCTGCGGGAAGTGACGACGCACCTCGTCGACGACCTCTTTGGCCAAGTTGGTGCGGGCATCGAACATGGTCATCACCATCCCCGCCACGCGCAGGCGTGGGTTCAGGTTATCTCTCACCAGTTGAATGGTGTGCAGCAAGTGACTGAGGCCCTCCAGCGCCAGATACTCGCACTGAATGGGAATGATCACGCCGTGATGGGCTGCAGTGAGGGCATTGATCGTGAGCAGTCCCAGGCTGGGAGGCGTGTCTATGAAGACGTAGTCGTAGCGCGGCAGAACGGGGCCCAGCGCCTCGCGCAGCAGCCACTCCCGTTGGATGATGCTCACCATCTCCACCTCCGCGCCGGCCAATTCCGGAGCCGAGGGCACCAAAGCCGCTGACGGTTGTTCAATAGAAATAGTGATATCCGATATCGGAACGTGGCCGATAAGTACATCGTAGAGAGAGTGCTTGAGGTCAGGCCAATCCACGCCCAGGCTGCTGGTGGCATTGGCCTGTGGATCCGCATCCACGATGAGCACCCGCCGTCCAGCAGCAGCTAGATAGGCCCCCAGGCTGATAGCCGTGGTCGTCTTGCCGACTCCTCCTTTTTGGTTGGCAAAGGCATAGACTCGGGTCATGATCGCTCACTGTTCGTTGGCGTAGGCGATGGCGAATGGCCCATGGCCGACATGGGCCTGCGATCAACCACATTGTAGCATACTCCTGCCAAGCGGTCAAGGGGAGGGAGTAGAAACAAAGCGAGGCGGCCACCACAGGCCGCCCCGCTTCCAATCTCTCGCCTTCTCAGCGAGGAATGATAGTCACCTTGCGGCCTTCTCCCTCGCCGATGCTCTGGGTCGTCACGTCAGGGTGATCTCGCAGGGCGACGTGCACGAGGCGTCGCTCGCGGGCGGGCATCGCTTCCAAGGCTACCACGCGGCCGGTGGCGACCGCACGCTCTGCCATGCGCAGTGCCAATTCCCTCAGCATACGCTCGCGCCGCGCCTTGTAACCCTCCACATCCACCACCAGGTTGATCCAGCGATGGATATGATTGTTGACCATCAGGCGCATGAGGAACTGCAACGAGGCCAGCGTTTCGCCCCGGCGACCAATGAGGATGCCCAAATCCTTGCCGACCACATCCAATGTCAGCGGTGGCTCTTCCCCTTCCTCCGCAGCGCCATAGCGGGCCATCACCTGGGCCTGTACCCCCAGATGGTCTAGCAGATACGAGAGCAGATTCTGGGCCAGCGCAGAGGTCTCTTCGCTGCCCACTTCTTCCATCGCCGCTTCTGGCGCGACGGCAACCGCCTCCTCGGGTTCTGCCGCTTCCTCCACAACTACGATCTCCTCTGCCGCCACTTCCTCTGCAATCTCTTCCTCCACTCGCCTGATGCGTTCGCCTTCGACGGTTGGGAGTTGCAGCCGCGGCGTCAGGCGCACAATGGCATCCTCAGCACCAATGCCCAGCACGCCTCGACTGCCAGGGTGTAGCACTTCGATGTCTACCTGGTCGCGCCTCAGGCCCAGCTCCGCTAGCCCATTATCAATAGCCGTCTCTATATTCCTACCGTGGATTTCAACGGACTTATCTGCGGATGTCATCATCACTACTTCCTTCTCCTGTTCTTCCTTCCCCCGGGAGCCGAAGGCTTGTCGCCGGCAGTCTTTTCCGTTTCCAGGGATGGGGCTTCAGTTCCAATCCCCAGCACTTTGATCTCCGCTTCAGGCACTCCCAGGCTCGTGGCGCGCTGCCTGTTTAATCCAGTATGCATAGTCGCCAGAGGGGAGGCCTGCGGCATCAACGACGTCTGCCAACTTCGTTTCGTCCGCAGAAGCTAAGTCGGTAAACGTGGCGATACCCGCAGCAGCCAGCACGGACGCCGTCTTGTCTCCGATGCCCTTGATGAGGGCCAGATTGTCACCTGCCGCAGCCGGCGCTTCGATCTCCGCCTTCCGCGCTTTCGCCTCGATTTTGGGTGCCTCCGCCGCGGGGTGGACGCCCCTGAGTGTGAAGTATTGCTGAATCAGGCTCAGCACGTTGGACACCACCCAGTACAGCGCCAGCCCAGACGGCACACCCAGCGTGATCCAGCCAAACATGATAGGCATGATGAGCATCATCTGTTTCATCATCCCCTGCTGGGGATCGTCACTGCCGGGCGAAGTGGTTTGAGTCATCTTCTGCACTACCAGTTGCGTGACGACCAACAGAATGGGCAGGATAAGATAGGAGATGAGTTGAGTCCAGTCCCTGGCCTGCCAGGCCTGAGTCAGCCATGCCGTCCCCACCTTCGCATCGGGGAAGGAAAGGTCGGGGATCCAGAAGAAGCGTTGACCCACCAACTCGCCGAGGCCAGCCAAGCGATAGAGCGCGTTGTAGAGGCCGATAAGGATGGGGAACTGGATGAGAAGTGGGAGACAGCCGCCCATGGGGCTGACCCCGGCCTCCTTGTAGAACTCCATCTGCTTCTGCGCCAGCGTCTCGCGGTCCTTGGCGTACTTCTTCTGCAGTTCCTGCAACTGCGGCTGCAGCGCCTGCATGGCCTTCGTGGACTGCATCTGCTTGATTGTCAGCGGCAGGGTGACGAGCTTGATGATAATGGTGAAAACGATGATGGCCCAACCGTAGCTGTAGGGAATGCCTGCATTGTCTATCAGCCCGTTGAGGAACATCAATGCCTCAGTCAAAGGAAAGACCACCAACGCCTGCCACGCGCCTTCTGCCGGGGCCTCGGGGTCAATGGGTCCCCGCTGACCGCCGCAACCGGCCAGCAGCAGGGCTGCCAGGATCAACACCAGAACCAAACCAATCTTGCGTTTGTGCTTCATGAAATTCAACTACCTCTCAGTGAATGGTAACCTTCTGAAGGTCCGATCAGGGCACCGGGTCGTATCCCCCCGGATTCCAAGGGTGGCAGCGAGCGATGCGCCGCAGGCCCAACCATCCCCCCTTCAGCACACCGTAGCGTTGGATGGCTTCGTAGCTGTATTCGGAACACGTAGGGGTGAAACGACAGCTCGAAGGCAACGCGGGGGAAATGAAACGCTGGTAACAGCGGATCAACGCTAACACAACCTGTTTCATTGCTCTTGCCGCCACAACCTGGCCCGCCGCAGCAGAGTTGCACAGGCCGTTGCCACCTCTTGATAGCTGGCCTCGGCGATGGGCGCACGAGCGACAAAGACCAGATCCCATCCCACCTCAATGTACTGCAAATGAAGACGTGCTGCTTCCCGCATCAGCCGTCGAGCTCGATTTCGGGCCACCGCCTTGCCCACACGGCGGCTGGCGGTGAATCCGAAGCGGCTGTAGGGCAGGTCGCTGGACAAAACGCAGAGCACGAGGAGCGGATGAGCCCACGAGCGTCCCTCTTCCCGCACCTGTCGGAAGCGTGCTCCGTCTCGGAGTCGTTGGTACCGCTTCACCTCACACCGTGAGTCGCTTGCGTCCTTTCCGACGGCGCGCCTTGATCACCCGGCGACCACCAGGCGTGCTCATGCGATGCCGGAAGCCATGTACTCGTTTGCGTCGCCGCACTTTGGGTTGATACGTTCGCTTGGGCATAACCGATATCTCCTGGAATCACGGCCGGCGACGAGAAAACGGCGCCCCCGTGCTGATTCATAGTACAAAAGCGGGGAGGAAAGAGATGCTCCTCCCCTACCAGAACACTGCTATTATACCCGCGCTTGCAGTTCTGTGTCAAATCGTCCGGTGGCGGCTGGCAAGGTACAAGGAAGTTCTCAGGCCCGTGGAAGCAAGGTCATCGCCTCGCTGTCGAGAGCAAGGCAAACCATGTGGCCAAGAGGCGGAAGGTCAGTTGCCGCCGCTATCTCGAATTCCAGCTCCACATCCCCCTCATGCCGCAAACGCAGACGATGAGAGCTACCGCGAAAGGAACAAGCCACCAGTGTGCCGCAGATGAGGTTGATGCTCTCTGCTGCTTCGGACGATGGCACCGGCCTGGCCGCCTCAGGTCGGATCACCAGGGTGACTTCATCGCCGACGCGAATCCCGCCCGCCTCTGGCGGATCGAGGGTCAACGTGCCCACAGTGGTAGCAATCTCCAACGCCGGAGTGATCGCCGTTGTGCGGCCAGGCAGCAGGTTGTTCAGCCCCAGGAACCGGGCCACGAACTCGCTAACAGGCCAGCGGTACACTGCCTCCGGCGTGCCCTCCTGCACGATACGACCTTCCTGCATGATGAGCACGCGGTCAGACACGGCAAAGGCTTCCTCTTGATCGTGAGTCACGTACAGCGTCGTCACCCCAACCGTCTTCAGGATAGCCCTCAGTTCGCCCATCAGCCCCTCGCGCAGCGTGCGGTCGAGCGAGCCCAGCGGTTCATCCAGCATGAGCAGGAGCGGCCGCGGGGCTAAGCTGCGGGCTAGCGCCACCCGCTGCTGCTCGCCGCCGGAAAGCTCGTAGACCTGGCGATGCTCGTAGCCCTGCAGGCTCACCAGGTCCAACATCTCCGCCACCCGCGCCCGTGTCTCCGCTTCCGCCAGCCCCTGCATACGCAGGCCGAAAGCGACGTTGGCCACCACGTCTTTGTGCGGGAAGAGCACGTAGTCCTGGAACATCAGCCCGAAGCCGCGGCGATGCACTGGCACCGCGTCCATGCTGCGGCCGGCAAAGAGGACGCTGCCCTCATCCGGTTCCTCCAGCCCGGAGATGATGCGCAGCAGCGTCGTCTTGCCGCAGCCCGAGGGGCCAAGCAGGCAGATCACCTCCCCCTCTTCCACGCTGAAGCTGACCTCGTGCAAGACGGGGGCATTATCGAAGGATTTGCTGATCCGGCGGACTTCCAGGTGAGACATCGGCTACTCAGGACTTTAAGCAGTGACGGTCAAATGATCCGGCCGCTTCGGAGATTATGCCACCAACGGCACCAATTCGCAAACTCCTCCTTGCAGTACAGGTCGCAACCTTGTAGGTACATGACCCTCAACGAGATCAGGGCCTCCGGATCCGGAAGCCCTGATCTTGTTGGCAGCACCAGAGCAATGCCAATGCCAATACAGAGACAAGAGCTCGCTGGCTGTGCTGACGCCAGCGGAGTACCTGAACTGAGAGCGATCGGACAGGTTGTCACTCGGCCAGCGTGCGCAAGGTGAGAGCGACGATGCGGCCCGTCTTGGTCAGCTTGAGCGGATCCACTCGCTCCGGCGTGTCCTCGGGGTGATTGGCGTCATCCTCGCTGCCGTCCCAGGTGAGCAGACCGGCCGGCACATCCCGCTCCTGGAATGGGGTCTGGTCGCTGACCTCCACCGCCGTGCCGAAATCCACCCTCCCGCCGACCTGTTCGGCACCATTCTCTAGATGCGCACGCAGCAGCGCCTCCCGTGTAAGGTTGCCCTCCATGGTCAGGAAGAAGCCACGACCAGCTCCCACCGCGTCCAGATGCAGCACGCTCACTGTCTTCGACAGCGGCAACAGAGGATGGGCGATGTAATGCAAAGAGCCTAGCTGGCCGAACTCCTCGGAACCCCATGCGGCGAAGAGCACGCTGCGACTGGGCTGGACACCGGACTGTTGCCAGAGGCGCGCCACCTCCAACAGCACACCCACACCAGAAGCATCGTCGTCTGCGCCGGGATAGAGCGTGCCATCGGGGCTGCGCCCCACGTGATCGTAATGCGCGCTGAGGATGACCAGCTCGTGGGCGAGTTCGGAATCGTTGCCGGGGATCAATCCCAACACGTTGGCCGTCGTCGTCGGCTGAGGTGGTTCCAGCGGCACCACCATCTCTGCCTGCAGACGCAGTGGCAGCGCGGGCGGAGAGCCGTTGAAATCGGCCATCGTGTATCCTGCTTCGTCTATCAGCCGCTTGAAGTTGTTCGGGGTTATCTCTAGCACTGGAATGGTCTCGGCGAAGATCTCGCTCAGAGCGAGCGGTATGCGGCGCTGTAGCTCCGATTCTTGTACATCGGTGACCAGCAGCAGCCCGCCAGCGCCATGTTCGATGGCTCTCTGCACTTCCAGCCTTGTGCTGCCAGGGACTCGGCGCAGAACGATTTTCCCGCCCAGGTCCATGCCGCCGTAATCATCGTCCCGCACCCAGACTACCTTTTCCGCCACCGTCCCGCCGCCGGCAGCGCCAACCATCACCTCTCGGAAGTCACGACCGTAGGCGAACTCGCTCAGGGCCTGACCTCCATCCAGCCACAACCTCAGACGGGGCAGGTCTGTGGACAGCGTACGGGTGAACGTGAAGTGCTGGAGGTACGTGCCATCGTCGCCCGCTGGTTGCAGGCCCAGGGCGGCGAACTGCTCGGCCACGTAACGGGCTGCCGCCTCGCCGCCGGGGGTACCCGACTCCCGTCCATCGTAGACTGGGCTGGCCAACTCCCGCACGTGCGCCAGCGCCGCCTCGCCATCGAAAGTCAAAGCGTCCTCCGCCCACTGCGGCGGCACGTGCCCGCGGGCCGCCGACTCATGCCATGCCTCCTCGAACTCGGCAAACGTCATCCCCAGAGCAACCCGGAAGGCCGTATTGAGTTCTTCCCCCTCGCTCAGCGAACGCACCAACTCGTTCAGCGCCGCCTGGCCGTGCGTGGTGACGAGATAGCCTGCTGCGTCTCGCACCGCACCGTAGGCCAAGTCGGCCTGCGTGGAGTCGATCTGCTCGAAGGGAGGCAGCTCCGCCAGGGACAGCAACTGACCGTTCTTGGCTGCTCTCTGTACCTTCAAGATTCGCCGCGCTGCGAGATAGCCACTTTGCGGGGCTATCCGAGACTCCTCCACCCGGCCGATCCCTTCACGCAGCCAGTCCACCTCCAAACCTTGCTGCGCCAGCAGATGGCGAGCAAAACTGTACGCCAACCTCCCGCGGTAATCGGTTGCGTCGCCACCCTCGTCCACGAGGATCTTGATCGCCTCGCCTGGCTCAGCCCAACTGTTCACGTCGTTGGACACAGAGGGGGCAATGGACGAACGGAAGGCCACGGCCTGGTCGTACAGCTTAACCTCGGTGGGGGCAGCAGGCACGATCTCCAGATCGACTGTCTCGCGGGCGTAGATCTCCTCCAGGTGCGGCAGGAGAGCCTGCGCCGGCGTTGCCAGCCGCAGCGGGTGACGGACCACGAAGTGCTCGCTGCTCACCGCCTCGAAGGGGACGCCAGCGTAGAACCACCGCTCGCCGCGCTGATGCAGCGCTGCCTCGTAATTTGCCCGTCGCTCCGTTCCCTCCGCAAGTTGATAGCGCAGCCTGAACACCGCCAGCGCGCCACCGTCGGTCAGGGCCAGCAACTGCCCCTCCAACTCGAAGGTCTGCAGCGGATGCTCGCTCAGGTCGGCGAACCAGTGGCGCTCCTCCTCCAGCAGCGTACCGTCCTCAGAATCCACGGTGGCCAGGAAAGCGTCGGCGTCGCCAGCGGCCACCGCCGCCTGGCGCGCGGTGAGCAGGGCCTGGAGCCCTTGCTCCGCTCCCGCCAAGCGGGACCCCCAGCCATCCTGCCAGGCGGCCTCGAACTCCCCAGTCGAAATGGACAACACCTGGTCGAAGGCAGCATCCAGCGACAGCCCGCTACCCAAGGCCGCCGCCAACCGTCCAGCGGCGTCACTGCCATACTGGTCGAGCAGATAGGCGGTCATAGCCCAAGCTTGAGCGCGCCAACGGTCCAGAGCGGACGAGGATGAGATATCGCGCTGTGCGAGGACGTCAGCCAAAGGCGTGGCCTCGTCCTCGTTCAGGATTCCCTGCAGCCTTGGCAGATGGATGCGCTGGAAATCCAGTGGATCGGCGCTGGCCTCCCGCACCAACGGCAGTCCAGCCCAGAGCCAGGGAGCCTGCGCTTCCTCCATGCCCGTCTGCGCCAAGGCCAGTTGCGTCAGGGTGGTAGTGAAAAGCTGTGTCCGAGTTAGATCATTCGTCACCACCAGCCGAGCACCATTTCCGTCAACCCAGGCCTTGGTGTATAGGGGCAGCGCTGGTGACACGGCCACCCGCAGATCATCGGCCTTGGAGTAGAGCTCCAGGCGATTCTGAGAGAGGGAGGGGGAGTGTGGGGGTGTGGAGGTGTGGAGGGCGGGAAACAGTGTCTTGGCGGTCTCCAGTAGCGAAGCTGCCAACTCCTTCTTGCCTGGCGGATAGGCGACGGTGAAGCGCTCGCTCGTCAGTTCCACCAGGGCGGGGCCGGCATAGCGCCAGCCCTCGTTCGTACGACGGAAGTGCACCGTGCCGCGCACGGTGCGGGGTATCCCCTCATCCTCCTGTGCGAAGCTGACGCTCAGTGTCGCCGTGGCCACGTCGCGGGCGGCGACTATGTCCGTGACCCGCAAGTTCACGTCCTGCAGCCCGTGGGCCTGCACATCGTCCCACCAGAAACCATCGGCTGCCTGCTGGTCGGCATCGGACGTGGCGAGAAAGCGCGCCAGATTGTCGGCGGCGATGGCCGCTTCGCGCACCTCCACCAGATCGAGAATGTCCGGTTCGGCCGAGGCCAGGCTGAGCAGCGCCAGGCTAGTCAAGCGGCCGGCGGCAGCCAACCGCTCCGGCTGGATGGTCTGCGGCAGGTCGGAGGGTCGGTGGTAGTAGGGGTCGTTCTTGATGTCCCAGATGAGCAGGCTGGCGGGCACGCTGGCTTGGCGGAAGGGGGAGTGGTCGCTGCAACCATGGTCGGTGACGGTGGTGGTGATGCCTAACGTCGCCGCCAGCGCTTCGAGCTTCATCGCCAGCGCGCCGAGGCCGTCCACGTTCAGCGTTTCGCCCCCCTCACCCACCATGTCGAGTTGGATCATGGCCACGGTGGCCGTCAGCGGGTAGCGGGGATGCTCGACGTAGTGTTGCGAGCCCCACAGCCCCTGCTCCTCGGCGTCCCAGGCTCCGAAGAGCACGGTGCGGTCGGGGACGTAGCCAGCCTCCTTCCAGGAGCGGGCGAGCTCCAAAAGCGCCGCCACGCCTGAAGCGTTATCATTGGCCCCGTGCCACACCGCGCCGGGAACCATCTGGCAGGAGCCCGGTTCGCCCGGCGGTGGGCAGCGCTGCCCGTCGGGGTCGCGGCCCAGGTGGTCGTAATGGGCGCCGATGATCACCACCTCGTCGGCGTGCTCTGGATCAGCGCCGGGGAAAACGCCCAGCACGTTGCGGCCAACCATCTGCCCCTCGTCGCCCAACGCCGTTGGGCTGCTACCCTGGTCCAATTGCACGCTCAGCCGGGCGTGGGTGGCAATCTCCAGGCTCTGGAATTGGATGGTGAGGTCAGCCAGCGTCAGCCCGCTGCCTTGCAGCAGGTCTTCCACCACCTCCGGCGAGATCATGAAGGCAGGGGAGGTCACCGGCACCCAGGCCTCGCGGTAATGGCCCAGAAAGTCAAAGGGGTAGCCCGGATCTCGCCATAGCAACAGCCCCGCCACACCGTGTTCGAGGCCGTTACGCGACAGGTCCTCGCCACCTCCCCTGCGGCAGAGTACTACCTTGCCCACCGCGTCCAGGTCGTCGAAATCGTCGTGGGTGCAGTAGTTGGCCCAGACGACCGGCCCTTCCGCCTGACCCTCGCCGCCATAGTGACCGACGAGGGTGGTGAAATCTTGGCGGAAGCGGTAGTCGTTGCGCGTTGCGCCGTCGGGCCCGATCACAGCCAGGGTCGGCGTTTCGTCCAGGGCGACGAAGTAAGGCAAGGGGAATTCCTGGAAGTAGCTGCCGTCGTCGCCAGCCGGCTGCAGGTCGTAGGCAGCGAAGAGACGGGCGATGTAGTCGGCGGCGGCGCGACCACCCTCCGTGCCGGCACGGCGGCCAAGATATGCAGGATCGGCCAGCTCAGTTATGTGGTCAAAGGCCATCTCTTCGTCAAAACTCATAGCCACAGCCCAGAGATCGCCCGAGCGCACGGCAGCCCCCGGTTCCCGCACCAGCGGATGAGTGACCGGTGTAGCCAAGGGCAACGCGGCAGGAGTCGCCCGTACAGCGCGGGCGGTGGCCGTCGCTCTGGCCTGCACCGTGGCTCGAGGTGCCGGCCGCGCCGTTGTCGAGGGCTGCTGCATGCGCATCCACCAGAAGCCCAGCGCCCCCGACCAGAGGAGCAGCAGCGCCCAGGTGGTCACCAGGGCCGTATGGGAGCGCACCCAGGCGGCGACTGGGCGAGGAGCCCTGGGCTCCAGGAGTTGCTCCTGGTCAACGTGGGCTACTTCATGCGGCCGGAGCCTGCCGTAGGTAAGCACCCGCCACACCCATTCCATCGGCCCGTATTGGAACCGTTCTAGCCACCATCCGCTCAGGCGGACTTGGGCCAGGTAGACGATGATGGTGAGCCCCAGGCCAAACAGCGGGCCGAACTCACCGTACAGCCCCAGACCATAACCGTAGAATATCAAGGTGCACACTACGGACTGGATCAGGTAGTTGGTCAGAGCCATGCGGCCAACGCTCGCCAGCGGTGCCAGCCGCTCATGCCAGATCTCCTTCTGCACCAGGAGAATGACGGCTGAAACGTAGAAGATCATCAAGGCTGGCGCGCCAATCGTCCGAGCGCCGCGTGTAATCAGCCGGTAGACCTCGTCTGGCACCCAATCTGGATTGAGGAGAGTGTAAATGTAGATACCGTTGAAAACCAGACCAATCACCAGCCCGATCCACATCACCTTGCGGATCAGCGGCAGATGCTCCCCGGCATCGTGGAAGATCCTGCGCTTGCCAACGTACAGGCCCAGCAGGAACATCCCGAAGATGTTGCCGAAGGTGTAGATGAACTGGGAGTGGTGTGCCAGGAACTCTTGAATGCGGAGGCGGGTGATTTCCTTGTAGGTGCCGGTGGCGTACAGGCTCTCTGGATAGGTGCGCGAGCGGAGGAAGTCAGTGATGTTCTCATACCAGCCCCTGACGCTGTCCATCGCTTCGCCAGGCACGGTCAGCACGATGGACAAGAGCAGCGCCAGCCCAACAAGCACCAGAAGCAGCTTCTTGGGGCTCTTGCGGAGCGCCAACAGCAAGAAGCCGTACGTGGCGTACGTGGCCAGGATGTCCCCCGTCCAGATGAAGAAGCCGTGCAGCGTACCAAAGACCAGCAGGAAAAACAGACGCCGCAGATAGACCGGGACAAACCTGGTTCCCCTCGCCTCCGCCCGCAGCATCTGCACGGCCATGCCCCAGCCAAACAGCAGCGAGAACAGCGAGTAGAACTTGGCTTCCACCACGAACCGGATCACGGCCACTAGGATGCGGTCAAAGCCGGCCAGGTCTTGCGGGCTGTATGTTTGTCCGCTGTAGCTGAACATGTTGGCGATCAGGATGCCCAGCACAGCGAAGCCGCGCAGGATGTCCACGAATTCGACACGTTCGTGGGATTGAACGGGTCCTGCTCTCGATGGTTGCTCTGTTGAAACAGGTCTAGGCTCAGACATTGCTCTTACCAGCGCCCCAAAATCCTGAACTACGCCCAGTCCCCCTCCGTTCGCCGAGGTCTCCCGACCGAGGCAAAGGGGGCTCGGTCGGGAGACGTCGCCCATCATAGAACGCCACTACTCGCCAATCGCCGCCGGCAGCCAGAGGAGGTAGAAGTACCACCCCAGCCCCTCGTGCAGCACCGTCGGCACCTGTCCTCCCAGGTCAACGACGTAGAGCTGCCCGGAGGGGCTCTTGCCCTCTTCGTCGTTCAAGGCGAAGGCCAACCGCTGCCCGTCGGACGACCAGGCCATCTGCCTCACCAGTCCTGCCAATCTCTCGTCCACTTGCCAGAGGTCGCCTCCATCCGGCTGCACCACGTAAGCATCCATCTCCACCGCAGGCGTGTTCCGGCTGCCGCCTCGCGCCACGATGAAGGCGATGTGCTCGCCATCAGGCGACCAGCGGGCCCGGGGGACCGTGCTACCGTCCTCGGCGAACAGTTCCAGCGGTTCGCCTCCCTCCCGCCCCACGAGGTAAAGCCCCATGCTCCACCGGTCCGTGCCTGCCAGGCCGAGCAACCACTCTCCAGCGGGCGACCAGGCGAGGTAGTTGATGGCTCCTAGGCGCACTCCAGGGTCCAGGGCCAAATCCACTTCCCGCCCTGCGGCGACGTCCCACGAGACCAGTTCAAAGCCGCTGCCAAACTCGCTGTGCGCTGTTGTAGTCAATTGCATGCTATCGGGCGACCAAGTCGCCAGCCAAGCCGCGGAGAGGGGCAACACCTGTGGCACTCCTCCTTCCGCCGGCAGCAGCGTTAGCCTTGGCTGACGGCTCGTACCCATCCCCACCACGGCCAGCCATTGGCCGTCGGGAGACCAGGCCAGCGGCGTCCAGATCATCACCGGCTCGATGCGCTTCTCGACGTTGCCCTCGGCTGCGCTAACGACGTAGAGCACAGCCTGCAGGTCGCCGCTGAGCTCTTCCTCGGGAGGTGGTTCGTGGCTCACGAAGGCCAGATGCTGGCCATC
>JGI24025J20009_10002020_pt1 | contig 14935 bp, 12 predicted proteins | sample Cruoilmetagenom3_FD_20009 | JGI IMG/M metagenome (IMG submission 20009)
TTCTGTGTATATATGGAAGCACCATTGCCATATTTGCCATTATTTATAATTTTAATTGCATCATCTAAGGTATCTGCTTTCATTAGCGAGACAACCGGTCCAAATATTTCAGTATTATGTATCTTCATTTTAGGTTTTACATCAGTAAATACCGTAGGACCAATAAAGTATCCATCTTCACAACCAGGCACTATTATATTTCTTCCATCTAATGCCAGATTTGCACCTTCTTTTATACCTTCTTCAATCATGGACAGAACAAAGTCTTTGGCTTTTTTAGATATTACCGGTCCCATAACTAAAGACTGGTCTGCTACTTTAGGATCCAGTGGATCTGCTACTACTATATTTTTTGAATCTTCTATAAATCTAGCACACAGGTTCTCATACACATCTCCTACTCCGATAATGACAGAAGAAGCCATACATCTCTGTCCAGCACAGCCATAGCAGGAAGTAGTCGCATTTCTTATCACCTGGTCTAACTTAGCATCTGGCATAACTACTAGATGATTTTTGGCACTTCCCATGGCCTGAAATCTTTTATTTGTCTTAGCACACTTTTCCGCGATAATTTTACAGGTATTGGTAGAACCTACGATAGACACACCCTTTACTTTAGGACTATTCATAAAAGCTTCTGCTACAGTTTTATCTCCATTTACCAGATTAAATACTCCTGGGGGAAAGCCGACCTGGTCTATATATTCTGTAATCATTTGCATGGTCATAGGAACCTGCTTTGATGCTTTAACTACAAAAGTATTTCCAGTAGCCAGAGCATAAGGCAAAAACCAGAAAGGAACCATAGCTGGAAAATTAAAGGGTGCAATCATAGCAAATACTCCTATGGGTAGCCTTAATACTTCTCCGTCTATACCAAAGGAACTTCCAATTATTTTATCTCCTTGCTGAAGTATAGGCATACCCGCCGCAACTTCTATGTTTTCATAGACACGCTTAAACTCCGCTCTTGCATCAGGTATGGATTTCCCCATCTCAGAAACCATGACCTTTGAAAGTTTTTCTTCATTGGCCCTAAGTAAATCGTTTAATTTAAATAGAGGTCTTATTCGCCTGGCTACTGGAGTAGTACTCCACCCGGGATATGCATCTGCTGCTGCGTCAATGGCACGGTTTGTTTCTTTAGTTGTTGAAAGTGGAACTTTGGCTATTATTTCTCTTGTAGCCGGATTTTCCACATCCAGATATCCGTTATTTTCTGGCTCTATCCATTTCCCACCAATATAATTTTTTAATAGCTTTACTTCTTTTGTTGTTTCTTCTAAAATTGTCATCCTTTTATACACTCTCCTTTCTTTTTTGTATATACTAAAAAATATTCTATTAACCCATAAAAGCTCCACCATTTACCGCAATAACTTGACCGGTAATCCAGCCGGCTTCATCTGAAGATAAAAATAATACAGCATTTGCAATATCTTCTGGTTTCCCCTGTCGTCTGAACGGGATAGTAGATTTTAGTTTTTCAGAAATTTCTTTTGAAAAACTTTTTTCTAACATTGGGGTAACTACCGGTCCTGGTGCAATAGCATTAACATTTATCCCTTCACCTGCAACCTGGTAAGCCAAGTTTCTTGTTAATCCTATAATGCCCGCTTTAGATGCTGCATATTCTACAGATACCGGTCTCCCGGTTTGTCCTGCAATTGAGGCAATATTTATTATCTTTCCGTAATTTCTTTCAATCATATTATCTATAATCATTTTACAGAATAAAAAAGCACTTTTTAAATTAACATCAATGCCCCTCTGCCAATCTCCAACCGATACTTTCTGTATTGGTAATGATTGCGTAATCCCAGCATTGTTAACCAAAACATTTACTTCTTTAAATTCATTTATTATACTACTTACTGTTTTCTCAACCTCATTTTCATTCGAGACATCTGCTTTGTATGGGAAAACTTTATAACCTTTATGTTTCAATTCCAATTCGAATGTTTTTAGAGATTCAAAATTGATATCTATCAACGCGATTTTATCTATCCCTTCGCTAAGAAATTTTTTTACAATTTCTTTCCCAAATCCTCCAGCAGCTCCTGTGACAATTACATTTTTACCTTTTAATCTCATATCATCCACCTTTTATTAAAAATTAATTGAAAGAGTTCTTAATCAAACTTTATTATTTAATCCAAAAAGTTAAATCCTTTATTCTTTTACAAGATGACTTTAGCAAGCTGTAAAAAAACTAGAAAGAAGAGCAAATTCTTTTATAAAAGAATGGTTTATTTTAAGACAAAAAAATTTTATTTCTTATTTTTAGCCAGATATAGCATCTTTAAAAATTAACAATGCATCCTCTTCTTTTACTTTACAAGGATTACCAGCGAGTAAACGCTTAATCTTCATTGTATCTGCTGCCATTTGTGGTAAATCATCTTCAGTAACTCCAAAAGTACTTATATTCGGAATATTAACATCTTTACATAACTTTTTCACTGTGATAACTGCTTTTAAGGCGGCTTCATCATTTGATAATATTTCAATATTTTCTCCCGCTAACTTAGCAATATCTCTAAAAGTTTCAGGATCACCCTTTGCGTTAAATTTCATCACTGATGGTAGTAAGGCGGCAATTGCCACTCCATGGGGTGCATGGAATTTTCCACCTAAAGGGAAAGACATAGCATGCACTGCTCCTAATCCAGCGTTAGTAAAAGCAATTCCTGCCATTAAACTGGCAAGAGACATATTTCTTCTTGCTTCCACGTCTTGACCATTATTATATACTTTTCTTAGATTATGAAATACCAATTCAATTGCTTTCGCAGCAAATAAATTAGTAACTATATTGCGCCCACCATAAACTGGTCTATTATTAGGATTTTCAGGTTGAGTTTTATTTTGATATTTGGTTGTAGTAAAAGCTTCTATAGCATGACACAGGGCATCAACTCCTGTAGAAGCTGTAATATGTGGTGGAACAGAGATAGTTAAAAGAGGATCCACTAATGCTAAATTAGGTCTTTGCATTTGGCTCGAAATTCCTACTTTTAATTCTTTCTCCGGTAAAGCAAGAACTGCTGCTGGAGAAACTTCTGAACCAGTACCGGATGTAGTAGGAATAGCAATCATTGGATAACCAGTTCCTTTAATTGGTTTTCCCTTACCAATAGGAGGCGCAATATAATCTTCCACCTCACCGCCATATTTTGCAACAATAGAACAAGTTTTTGCAGTATCCATAGAGCTTCCTCCACCAAGTCCAACAAAAATATCACAATCGTTGTTCCTGGCAAAATCCACGCATTTTTTAAAACAATTTAAAGATGGTTCAGGTTCTACTTCATCAAAAACAACCACTTCAAAATTTCTAAGAATTTCATTAACGTAATCTAATATACCTGCTTTTTTCAGGCCTATATCAGTAATTATTAATACTTTCTTGGCAGAAAATTTTTTTACCTCGTAAGCTAACTCTTCTACTGCTCCATTTCCAAATTTGATACGATCTGAAATTTTAAATTCCCATACACTATCTGCTTTATACATTTCATTTCTCCCTTCATTTTATTTTTTAAATTTAAAAAATATTATTATTCGGTTATATAAACTATTTTGTTATACCCCCAGTAATTCTTGTTGAAGCTTTTTATTTTGTTTTAATTTTTCTGAAGATCCTTCAAATACCATTTTCCCCATATCCATAATATAACAACGGTCTGAAACATCTAAAATTTTGAGAGAAAATTGCTCTACCACTAAAATACTTATTTTATGTTCTTTTTTTAATTTTATTATCAGATCAATTACTTGCTTGGTCCGCATAGGGTCTAATCCTTCTGTTGGTTCATCTAAAATTAATAGTTCAGGATTTCCCATTAAAGTTCGAGCGATAGTTAACATTTGTTGCTCTCCTCCGCTTAAATTGCAACCTAATGAATTTTTTAGTATCTTCAATTTTGGAAATAAATGGAAAATTTTTTCGTAATCCCAAATATTAGTGCTGTTATTATTTTTCTTTTTCTTTTTTTATTCCTGTAGATATATTTTGAGTTACTGTCAAATTTGGAAAAATTCTCCTGTCTTCAGGAACAAATCCTATTCCTTTGTTTGCTATTACGTAAGGAGGCAAACCAAGGATATTTTCCTCTTTGAAGATTATCTTTCCTTCACAGGAAGGAGGTTTTAAACCCATTATACTCCTCAGAGTAGTTGTTTTCCCAACGCCATTACGCCCAAATAAGGAAATTACTTCTTCAGGTTTAACGATTAAACTAACAGCATACAATGCCTCAGCCTCTCCATACCAAGTATTTATTTTCTCAACTGATAACATCTTATTCCTCCTTCATTTTATTTCTTCTTCTCCTAAATAGGATTCTTTTACTTTTTTGTTATCTTTTATTTCTTCTCTATTCCCATCTGCTAATATTTTACCTTCTGCAAGAACTACTATACGGTCTGAAATAGAAAATACAATATCCATATCATGTTCTATCACAACCACTTTTAAACTTTTAGAAAGTTTTTCAATAAATTTTATAACACGATTACGCGCTTCTCCGGATACACCGCTTGTTGGCTCATCTAATAGTAAAATTTTTGGCTCAAGAGTTAAGGACATTGCAATATCCAAAAGTTTCTTATCCCCATGTGAAAGATATTTTGCTTTAAGATTTTTTTCGTCTTTTAATTCTAATAATTCAACAAAATGTTCACTTTTATCATTTATTCCCTTAATACTATTTATATTCTTAAGATATTTAAAACCGTATCCTGCGTGATTTAATACGCCTAATTGAATATTTTCAAGTACAGTAAAATCAGGAAAATAACTTGCAATTTGAAATGAACGAGATAATCCTTTATGTACCAGTTTAAAAGGAGGAATGTAGGTAATATTTTCACCTAAAAAATAAATTTTACCATTATTGGGTTTTAAATACCCGGTTATCAAATTAAAAAAAGTAGTTTTACCAGCACCATTTGGACCAATGATAGACAATATTCCTTCACTTTTTATTGACATTGTTACATCATTGACTGCTACTAATTCTCCAAATTTTTTAGTTAAACAATCAGTTCGTAATAGGATACTCATTTTTTCTCCCCTTTCGTTGGTATTATTTGAGGGTTTATTTTTTTTCCGTTATAATTATTATGTTTTTCTATATGTTTTTTTTCTTTCCATTTTTCGACTAAACCCAACAACCCGGTAGGTATAAATAATATAACTATTACAAAAGATGCTCCATATAACAACATCCAGTTATCCCAAATCGAACTCAATATTTCACGAGCAATAATAAAAATTGTTGAGCCTACTAATGGTCCATAAAAATTTACCATTCCTCCTCCTAATAGAGTAGCCATTACTACATCGCCAGATTTAGTCCAATGCAGAGAATCTGCAAATGCTGCGTTGTATAAGAAACAATATAAGCCTCCACAAAGACCTGCAAAAACACCTGAAATAGTGAATATATACCAGCAATATTTTTCAGTGTTATATCCTAAATATTGAGCTCGAGTTTCATTTTGCTTTAAAGCCATTAGAGTCTTCCCTGCTGGAGATTCAGTTATTTTTCTAATCACTACATAACTTACAAAAACTATAAGTAATACAAAAAAATAATATCTCTTGGAATCACTTAAATTTATTCCAAAAAATTGTCCCCTTATTAATCCAGTTATACCGGTTTCTCCTCCTGTTACCTCATTCCATCTAAAAGCAATAACATAAAGTATTTGCGTAAAAGCTACAGTCAATAGTGCGAAATATATTCCTCTTTTTCCTTTAATTAAAAAACCAAAAAGGTATGTAAATATTCCACCCACTAAAGAAGCCATTAATAGTGGTAGAAACATATTCCCACTATTAGCACTCCAATGCACATAAGTTAAAGCTGCTGCATAAGTTCCAGCACCATAAAAAGCTCCTTGCCCGAAAGAAGGTAAACCTGTATATCCTAATACCAAATTAAAACTTAAGGCAAATAAACTCCAAATTAATAGTTCCGTAATTATGGTTATATATTTGCCAAGAAATGGAAAAAAGGGACATAAAAGGAAAAATATTAACATATATAAATAAGGATCTTTCAATATTTTGCTTTTATTTCTCATTTAGATACTCCTTTAGATTTAATCTACTAATTTATTCTCCTCGTATTGCACCAAGAATTGTTACTTCACCATAAAATCCTTTAGGCTTAAAGAATAATACTATGACTAATAAAATATAAGGTAGTATATCAGTAAATCTAGGAATTACCAATACTCCAAGTGAAGTCATAACACCTATTATTAAACCAGCAAATATAGTTCCTTTAATACTTCCTAACCCCCCTATTAAAGCTATTAAAAAAGCTGGCATTAATATATCAGTCCCCATTTCAGATTTTATGCTCCATAATGGTGCAGCAATTACTCCTGCTACGCCTGCTAAAACTGCACCCATAACAAATACTTTATTGCGTAGCGCAGGTAGATTATGTCCCAAAGCAGTAATCATTTCACTATCAAACATACCTGCCTTAACAATTGCACCAAAATTACTTCTCGACATATATAACCAAATAGATAATAATATTATTAACGCAATTATTGCTAGGATAATTCGATATTTTGAATATATTATACTCCCGAAATAAATTTGTCCAGCAGCAAAATCTGGAGTAGATACGGTTTTAGTAGTTTTACCCCATAACATTCTTATTAATTCAGCCCCGGCTAAAGAAAGACCAAAAGTAATTAATAAACCAAATAAAGGATCCTGACCATAAACTCGTTTAATTAAAGTTTTTTCTATTGCATACCCCATAATCCCTATTATTAGAGGGCTAATTAAAAATGCTGGCCAGTATCCAATTATTGGAGAGATATACCAAAAAACATAAGCACCAAAAGCAAATAATAATCCATGAGAAAAATTAATTACTTGTCCTATTCCCAATACCAAACTAAAACCTATCGCTACCATAGTTTGAATTAATCCAAGTACTATGCCATTAAAAAATAGAGCTAAAATTACATTTATATTCATATTTAATTACTCCTCTAATTCTTTAATAATAAACAATATTAGCGTCCCCAGTAGAAATAGATACCGGAGACACTAATATTATTTTTGCCATTTTATTTAGTTAAATCTACGGGGTTTTCGCTTATTGTTCTAGCAAAATCTTTAGCGTGGCAAGTATACAAAACTTCACAAATATCATCCCCAGGAACTTTCAAATCATGAATGAAGAAACAACTATCTATAAATTGATGATCCCAGGGTCGGATATAAGTAGGATCGGGCTGTAAATTATCGCAGATTACTAATCCCTCCATAGCTTTAATAACTGCATCTACATCCGTCGTACCAGCATGTTCTATTGCTTTTAGTATAGCAGTCATACCTAACCAACCATGATAAGAATTAGTTTCTACAACAGGAACTGCCGCATCTGAAAATCCTTCTTTAATGCGTTTGCTTAATTCTAATAAGCCAGGAGTAACTGTATGATAAATTTCTGCCATACCATATCTTCCACGCTGTTCCGGTTTTAAAGTCCAACTATCAGGATAGTCAGCTAAAGTCCACCAAACTTTCATTTTATCAAAGATTCCAAATTCACTCATTTGTTTGTAAAGTGCAGAACCATCAAATCCACCTACAGTTACACAAACTACATCTGCTCCAGAATTAGCTACTTGAAGTAAATGGGAGCTGAAATCTCTAGTCCCCATAGGCACCAAAATTTCTCCAATTTCTTTCGCTCCTACTTCATCTAACATAAACCTGGCCCATCTTGTTCCAGACTGACCCCAAGTATAATCATGAGTTATGAAGAACCATTTTTTACCCAAGTTCTCAGCAACATACGGGGCAGCACCACGAACCAATATAGCCATATTAGGTGGAACTCTAAACATATGCTTATTAGCAAATTTAACACCTGTAAGCTCATCGGAATTCTCATTTGTTGCTATAAAAATTGAACCTAACTCGTGACATACAGCTCCAATAGCAGCTCCAACTGAACTACTTACTCCTCCCATTAAAAATTTCACATTATCTACTTCTATTAGTTTTTTAGCTCGACGAGCTGCAATATCTGGATTGGTTTCAGAATCAACCTCGATTAATTCAATAGGTCTACCTAGTACCATGCCACCGAAATCCTCAACAGCCAATTTCATTCCTATTCTCTCCATATTTCCATGTTCAGCGTAATTACCACTCTTTGGGCTAACCAATCCAATTTTAATGGGTTCCACAGCCATCGATGTAATACAAAAACATCCAAATATTAAAACCAAGATTAAACTAATAATAAATGTCGATTTAAATTTAAACATTAATAATAAACCTCCTTAATTTTTTATTCCTTTTACTTACAATCTTTCTAAAAACTTTTTCTAATTATCACCTCCTGTTTAAAATTCAAAACTCCGCCTTTCAAAGCTTTTTTGTTTTGTATGTTGTTTTAATTTTTACTTCCTTATAAATTTAAATTTTGGAAATAGCTGGTTTATACATGATTTAATCGCTAATTCATATGCTTTTTCATAAGTTATCTATATCTTTTATTATATTTAATTTTCAATCACTACAATAAGAAGAAGGATTTCTTTCCCTTATCCCCCTCCTACAACTGGGATAAATTTAATATCACAAGAGTTCCGAATAATATAGTCTCTTTTTACAATTAAATCTCCGACTTTTACAAAACAAACATCTATAGAATTAACTTTTGAGTCTTTAATTATTTGATCGATAGAGACCGGTTGTTCGTAATTTAATTCTATGGTATTAGATAAATATTCTTTTTTAAAATGATAAGGCAATATTATCTTTATTTTTATCATTTAACCTCATCAATAAGCCAATCTAAGCTTAATTCGAGCAGTTTGGCAGGGGTAGGAATTCCGGTGTCTGCATTCCAGCCCATAAGCTCATAGCGTAATCTTAAAGCTTTTTCAAAATCCTTTTTATTAATCGCCCCTTTGCCATCTAAAGGACCACCTTTAAAATTTTGATAGAAGGCTTCAGGTAATGTATCATCTTTTGAGCTAAAACCTTCTCGTATATTAAATATTCGAGCCATATTGATAGAACGCTCTCCCAATTTCATTAATTCAAACCAGGTAGTCCTCCAACCGGTGGTTGAACGGATAATTTCTAAAAGCTCATCTAAGGTACCTACACTACGAGGAACATAACCAAAATCACATACTCCTAATGTATCAAGCAAGGACCAATAGATATCTAATGGCTTAAAGAGGGCTACCTTTTTTTGCCCTATATCAGTGGGGGATACTGGCTCTAATATGCCGAGTCCTTTCATTGTTTTTGTTCCGGGAGAATCTGCTTCTTTAAAAAATTGATCATGTGTAGCTTTCATATGATCGGCACCATAATCAGATAAGGCATACTGCAAACCAACACCAACTTTTACTCTAGGATCATGCATAGGTACATCTTGTCCTTTCACTTGATGAATAAACCTATCAGCTCCTTTACCTATTTCTTTTGCCGCAAGAGTAGAACATTTAGAAAGAACGACCCCCAAACCTTCTCTTTTAGCAATTTTCTCAATCATTTCTAACATTGCTTTTTTATTGCCAAATGTAAGCTCAATTCCTTCTGTGTCTTTTTTAGTTAGTATTCCTTCTTGATAACATTGCATTGCAAAAGCAATCATGCTACCTGTAGAAATAGTATCTATGCCATATTTATTACATAGTTCATTAGCCTTAGCAATATATTTTAGATCATCAACTCCACAAAGAGAACCCAGGGCTATTACAGTTTCAAATTCAGGTCCTCCATATAAAGGGTCTACTTTAATATCAGTATCGTTTACCTCTGCTACCCTCTTGCAATGAATAGGGCAAGCATAACAACCTTCGGTATTTTTTAAGATAGTTTTATTATAAGTTTCAACTGCAAGATTTTCTCCTTTTTTAAAATCATTATCCGACCAATTATTAGTAGGTAACCAACCAGCTTCGTAAACCGGACCTACGCCTGCAACTGTACCAAATTCCTTAAGAGTCCGACTGAGAGGATTATCTGTTATTCTTTTTGTAATTTGTTTAGCTATATCTTTTACTTTTTCCTTATTAAATATATTTAGATTTTTAGTCCCTCTTACCGCAATAGCTCTAAGTTTTTTTGAGCCCATAACCGCTCCCAATCCATTGCGCCCGTTATAATGTTTTAGTTCGTTTACAATATTAGCAAAATGTACTAATTTTTCACCACCAGGGCCAATCTGAGCAATTCTTATTCGTTTATCACCCAATTCCTCTTTAATTAATTCTTGAACAATTCCTGTTTCTTTTCCCCAAAAGTGAGAAGCATCTTTAATTTCAACTTTACCATCTTTAATCCATAGATATACCGGGGTAGAAGAAATCCCTTTTATAATAATGGCATCAAATCCAGCTTTTTTTAACTCGGGGCCCCAATAACCCCCGGCTTCTGATTCTCCCTCAGCCCCGGTTAAGGGAGATTTAGCACAAACAACATAACGAGGAGTACCGGGTGCAGGAGTGCCGGTAACTACGCCGGTAGCAAAGATTAATAAATTATCTGAGGAAAAAGATTCCACGTTGGGTTTCATATCTTTTAACATATAATAAAGCGCCAAAGCTCGGCCCCCCCAGTAAGTTCTGTAAAAATTTTCATTAGGATGTTCAACCCAGTGTTTTTTTGAACCCAAGTCTACATGCAGTATATTACCCGTGTAACCATATGGCATAACAATAGCTCCTTTCCTTTTTTATTTCTCATCTGATATTAATTTAGTTTGCATATATTGCAGGACAATTCGAATATAAAAATCTATATATAGTTTTTACATAATTTCATTTACATAAATTTATAAAATAAATTACAAAACCAAGAATTTAGGCTGCTGTAAATAATACTTCGTTTTAGTTAAAAAATTTGAAGCCATAACACCATCTATCAAGCGATGATCAACAGAAAGAGTAATTTTCATTATAGATCGAATTTCTATTCTTCCCCCCTTACTTTCTTCTATTACAATAGGTGTTTTTTGAATGGCGCCTACTGCTAATATTGCTGCTTCAGGAGGATTTATAATAGCTGTAAACTGTTCAACTTCATACATCCCCAGATTAGATACCGTAAAAGTTCCTTCTTTATAATCATCAGGCATTAACTTTCTCTCTCGGGCTAATTTAATCAATTTTCTTATTTCTTTGGATAGAATGGATAAATTTTTTTTACCAGCATTTTTTAGCACCGGGACAATAAGACCTTTTTCTATGGCTACTGCAATTCCGATATTTATATCCTTATAATAGACAATCTCTTCACCAATTAATGAGCAATTAAGGTTTGGCTGCTCCTTTAAAACCTTAGCTACTACAAAAACTATTAAATCATTAATTGTTACCTTTAATTGAAGATCCAAGTTATAGGTATCCAAAAAACTTATTGCCTTTGTCATATCAACAGATATGGTAAAGTATACATGTGGAGCAGTAAATTTACTTTGAGCAAGTCGATCACCGATAATTTTTCGTATACCTGTATATGGTATTTTTTTCTCTATTTCTTTTTCTCCAATAAGGGTTTTAGATGTTTCTTTTTTTAATTGAAAATAGTCTAATATATCTTTTTCGATCACAACTCCTCCTAGACCACTTCCTCCCACTAACTGCAGTTCTACTCCTAATTCTTTTGCTTTTCTTTGAGCCCTTGGGGAAATCTTTTTTGACTCTTCCTTTTCTTTTTTCGATTTTATTTCCTGGCTCTCCGCAATCCCCTGGGAGATCATCTTAGCTGCTTTAGGTTCTTCTTCTGTCATTTCAGATTTTCCTAATTTTTTATAGGCCTCTTCAATCATCTTATTAATATCTTCATCTCTATCTCCTATAATGGCAATAGGCAGAGTTACAAGAACTTCCTCGCCTTCCGCTACCAATATCTTCCTTAAAATACCAGAAGTTTGTGCTTCTACTTCCATAACTGTTTTATCAGTTTCAATTTCAAAAAGCGCTTCTTGCTCTTTTATAAGATCCCCTTCTTTTTTTCTCCACTTCAATAAAGTTCCCTTATCCATATTAAAGCCCAATTTGGGCATAATTATATATTTTGCCATTAGTCTTTTAGCCTTTCAGTAGCTTTATTACCTTCTTAAAAATTTTCTTTTCATCTGGCATAATTTCGTACTCCAGCACCGGACTAAAAGGTATTGGTACATTAGCGGTTGTTATGCGCTCAATCGGAGAATCTAAATAATAAAAAATCTCTTTTTGTAAACTCATAGCAATCTCGGCAGGTACCCCGCATCGTTCATAACCTTCATCGATGATAATTAACCTTCCGGTCTTTTTTACTGATTGAATTATTGTTAATTTATCTAAAGGCACTATTGTCCTTGGGTCAATTATTTCAACATGTATGTTTTCCCTTTCCAGCTCATCTGATGCTTTCATTGCATTAAATACTTGACTAGATGTTGCAACTATTGTCACATCTTTTCCTTCTCTTACTACATTGGCCTTTCCAAATGGAATAGTAAACTCCCCTTCCGGGACTTCATATTCCTTATTAAATTCCATCCTGTGCTCAAAAAATACAACAGGATTATCATCTCGAATTGCTGTCTTCAAAAGACCTTTTGCTTCTCCAGCTGAAGAAGGCATCACAACTTTTAAACCTGGTATATGAGCAACTATAGCCTGTAAACTTTGAGAATGTTGTGCTGCGGTAGAACGTCCCATGCCTATGGTTGTACAAATAGTTAAAGGCACCTTTGCTTGTCCGCCAGACATATATCGTATTTTTGCTGCTTGATTAGCTATCTGATCCATTGCCAAAGTCAAAAAATCAGAATACATAATTTCTACGATTGGCCTCAATCCGGTTAATGCTGCCCCCAAACACAATCCAACAAAGCTATTTTCAGAAATTGGGGTATCTTTAACTCTCCAATCTCCATATTTTTCATACAAACCAACAGCTTGTCCAAAATTTCCTCCTTTTATTCCTACATCTTCTCCCATTAAAATAACATTTTTATCTATCTCCATTTCCTCATCAATGGCTTCGCTTATTGCCTTTGCATATGTAATTTTTTTCATTGTCCCCATTCTATTCCTTTCAACTCATAAAGACATCTTCATAAGCTTCTTCTTTTCCCGGGAAAGGACTATTTATTGCAAAATCAAGTGCCTCTTCTATTATTTCTTTTACCTCTTTCTCAAATAAGATAATTTCATCTTGAGTGAAAACTTTGTCTTTTAATAATCTTTCTCGGAAAATCTTAATCGGGCATTTATCCATCCATGCTTTTCTTTCTTCTTCCGGTCTATATATAATCCCAGGATCTCCCAAATGATGTCCTTTCCATCTATATGTTTTGCATTCAATTAAAGTGGGGCCCATTTTATTTCGTGCCCTTTCTACTGCTTTTTTTGTAACTTCATAAACATTTAATACATCATTTCCATCAACAACATATCCTGGGATATTATAAGCACAAGCGCGATTGGCGATATTTTTTGTATTTGTAACTTTTCGGATATCAACTGAAATTCCATACAAATTATTTTCGCAAACATAAATAACCGGCAATTTCCAGGCTGCTGCCATATTTAAACTTTCGTGAAAGTTTCCATGATTAGAAGCGGCATCACCAAAAAATGCTACCGCAACTTGATCAGTTCCTCTAAATTTGGAGCTGTAACCTGCTCCAGTAGCAATTGGGATACCTGCCGCTACTATTCCGTTAGCGCCCAAAATTCCTTTTTTCATATCTATGATATGCATCGATCCTCCTTTGCCCTTACAATAACCACTTTTCTTCCCCAAGATTTCAGCCATCATTTTTTTTAAATCTGCTCCTTGGGCAATTACGTGCCCATGTCCCCGATGTGTACTTGTAATAAAATCTCTACTAGTTAAATTAGCACAAACACCAACGGCTACCGCTTCTTCTCCAATATATAGATGGGCTATACCAGGCATCTTCCCACTCGAATAAAGTTCAACAATTTTATTCTCAAAATATCTTATTTTAATCATGCCTTGGTACATTTTCGAAATTTGAGATTTTGATAAATTACAATCTTTAGTGCTTTTCATTTTTTCTTTATACCTTTTTTTGATTTATCCACAATACCTCTCTTCATCATAATAAACATATACTTATTAGGGCAGACATGTTTGTTCTGATGCTATTGTCTTTTAGAATATTTATCATATTTTGATTTCTTTACATTACCAGATTGTATAGCCTCCTTCAATTTTAAGAGTATGACCAGTTATGTAGGTTGTTGAAGGAGAAGACAAATAAAGAACTGCATGTGCAATTTCATCGGGTTCAGCTAATCTGTGTGCAGGGGTACGTCCTTTTAACTCCTCGTGAATTTTCGAATCTTTGATTAATTTTTTTATCAAAGGAGTCTTGGTATACCCGGGTGCAATAGCATTTACATCGATATTATATCCTACCCATTCCACAGCTAAGGCTTTGGTAAGCATCACAATGGCAGCTTTAGAGGTACAATAAACTCCATCATTTAAATTTTCGTTTACAATAAATCCCGACATAGAAGCAGTGTTAACAATTTTGCCCTTTTTTCTTTTGATCATTTCTTTTCCTACAGCTTGAGCTACAAGAAACATACCATCCAGATTTACACTCATAATCTTACGCCAATCTTCAAAGGAAACGTCTTTTAATGGTATACGTTTATTAATGCCTGCATTATTAAAAAGAATATCGATTCTTCCAAAATAATCAATTGCCTTCTCAGTCATTTTTGAAACATCTTTTGGATCTGATACATCAGTTTTTATAGTTAAAACATCTTCTTCCTGTAATGTTGAAATAAGCTCATTTTTTAGTTCTTTAATGGCCTCTTCATTCATATCCACCAAAACTAACTTTGCCCCTGTTTTGGCAAATGCCCTACTGACAGCTTCTCCAAT
>JGI24025J20009_10002021_pt1 | contig 14930 bp, 14 predicted proteins | sample Cruoilmetagenom3_FD_20009 | JGI IMG/M metagenome (IMG submission 20009)
TATCGAGCATAACGGGCTTGTCCTTGATGTGTCCCGAAACTGATCCGGGACCTCCTCGGGTTATAGGTAGGCGCGGCGACGATCCGCCGCGCCTGGTTTTCGTAAGACCCCCGGGTCAAGCCCGGAGTGGTCACGCCACGCGGATCAGTTACAGCCCGGCGTGATGTTGTTTTCAGCTGCATAGGCCGCTGAATCCTCGGCAACCAACGCACCGATCACGTCCTGATCAGACTGGGCATAATCGGAGATCACGTTCCACTTGCCAGCCGTTGCATCCCACTGGGCCACACCGACAAAACCGTTGCCGCCGTGTTCCTGGCAGGACACTTTGAACTCTGGACCAAAGCCCGGAAGCCCGGCTGCGGCCATTTTCGCCTCGTTGATTTCCAGAGCTTCCATGCCATCACGCATCTGTGCTGCGGTGATTGCCTTTGTGCCGTGGAGTTCCTGAGCAGTTTTCACAGCTTCGGCGGCCAGCATCGCGGCATACATGCCCCGGTCATACAGAACCGTACCCAGCTGATCGCCAGCACCCGCGGCTTTGCCCGTGTCGACTACATATTTCTTGATGTCGTCAAATACAGGATAATCCATGCCCACACCGTGGAACGTCAGGGATTTATAGCCATCCGCGCCATCACCAGCCGGCAGCACGTCATTTTCAGACCCGGACCACCAGACACCGATCAGATGATCCATCGGGAAGCGGATGTTGGCGGCTTCCTGAATGGCAACCGGGTTCATCACGCCCCAGCCCCACAGCAGCACATAGTCAGGCTTTTCACGGCGGATTTGCAGCCACTGCGATTTCTGTTCCTGACCGGGGTGATCCACCGGAATAAGGGTAAGGTTGAAATCGTGCTTTTTGGACAGCTCTTCCAATGTGCGGATCGGCTCTTTGCCGTAGGCAGAGTTGTGATAGACCAGCGTTATGGACTTACCTTTGATGTCATCCACATCCATGATGTGGTTTACAGCAGCCGATGCGCCATCCCAATAGTTGGCAGGATAGTTAAAGATATTGCGGAACACTTCGCCGTTCTTGGCCGACGTCCGGCCATAACCCATCGAGTGCATCGGGATGCCGTCAGCCGTCATTTTCGGGATCAACTGATAGGTGATGCCGGTGGACAGCGGCTGAAACACCAATGAGCCTTCGCCCTTGAGTGATTCATAGCATTCTACACCTTTTTCGGTGTTATAACCGGTTTCGCATTCCATCAGCTTGATCTTTTCGCCGCCGATGCCGCCATCACGTTCGTTCAACAGGGTGAAATAATCCTGGTAGCCATCCGCAAACGGAATGCCGTTGGCCGCGTAGGGGCCGGTACGATAGCTCAGCGCGGGGAACACGAGGTCCGCCATCACCGGGCCTGCGGCCATGAGGGCGCTCAGCGCCAGAGTGGTCAGTTTCAGTTTCATCGGGTTTAATCCTCCCATTGGTTTCATCCGATTTTGGTATGGGGGTTCAGCCCCGGTCGTTGGATACCCGCCCCTGTATCAATGAGGGAAGGGCCAAAGTCTTAGTTTGTCCTTGGCAAGGCGCCAGAGCTGGGCCAGCCCGTGCGGCTCGACAATCAGGAACAGNATNATCAGTGCGCCGACAATGACAAGCTGGAAATGCGCCACGATATCGGTGGGCCAGCCCAGAATNTCGACACCGACTAGTTTCAGCAGGACCGGCAGCACCACCAGAAACGCCGCNCCGGCGAATGATCCGAACACCGACCCCAGACCGCCAATGATAACCATGAACAGCACCAGGAACGATTTGGAGATACCAAAGACTTCGCCCACCTCGACCGCGCCCAGATAGAGCGCAAAGAACAATGCGCCGGATATGCCGATAAAGAACGAACTGATGCCAAAGGCGCTCAGCTTGGCCTTCAGCGGGTTTACCCCGATGATCTCGGCGGCGATATCCATGTCGCGGATCGCCATCCAGGTTCTCCCCAGGGAACCGCGTGTAAGGTTGCGGGCAATGAATGCGGCGATGGTCAGGAAGATCAGACAAAAGAAATAGGTCGCCCAGGCCGGGGCATTGGGACCGGTAACGATGATGCCGAACACATCCCGTTCAGGCGCACTGATCTGGCCCGAGGCTGAATAGTTGTAGAACCACGGCACCCGGTTGAACAGCCAGACCAGAAAGAACTGTGCCGCCAGTGTTGCAACGGCCAGATAAAACCCTTTGATCCGCAAGGACGGAAGGCCAAACAACAACCCGACAATGGCCGTCACGACACCGGCCAGAATCACATTGATGAACATGCTGAGATCGGGAAAGGCAGTCATGAACTTGTAACAGGCATAAGCCCCTACAGCCATGAAGCCGCCCGTCCCCAGGCTTACCTGTCCGCAATAACCGGTCAGGATATTCAGCCCGATGGCTGCAATCGCATAGATCAGGAAAGGCAGAAGAATGGCGTTGGCCCAGTAATCGTTGATGATGAACGGCACCACAAGGAAGGCAAATGCCAGCACAAGATAATACCGATACCGGTCAAACTTGATCGGAAAGGTCTGGCTGTCTTCGGGATAGGAGGTGCTGAAATCACCCGCTTCACGGTATAACATCGGTTAGAAACCTCCCGTAGGGTGGGTGAAACCCACACGTTTATTCATGTTTTCCAACATTCTGCTCACACTCTCTCGATAATCTTTTCGCCAAACAGGCCCTGTGGCCTGAAGACGAGGAACAGCAACGCCAGCACATAGGCAAACCAGTTCTCGGTCGCCCCACCCAGCATCGGGCCAAGCGCGAATTCGAACAGCTTCTCACCGACACCGATAATCAGCCCGCCGACAATCGCCCCCGGGATCGAGGTAAATCCACCCAGCATCAGCACCGGCAACGCCTTGAGCGCGATCAGGCTCAGGGAAAACTGAACCCCCGACTTGGTGCCCCACATGATCCCGGCAACCAGTGCCACGAACCCTGCGATCGACCAGACCAGCACCCAAATGAAGTTCAGCGAAATACCAACCGACAGCGCCGCCTGATGGTCATCCGCCACAGCCCGCAGCGCCCGGCCCTCTTTGGTGTAATTGCTGAAGATCATCAGACCAATCACCAACAGCACCGCAACCACGGCTGCGACAATGTCCAGTTGGTCAATGAAGAAACCGTAGAAACCATCCGACCCAAGGCTTGATGTCATGTCCTCGATCCAGAACGATCCGCCCTGCGGCAATCCGATATCCAGCTTCTTGATCTCGGAACCCCACATCAGGTCGCTCAGACCTTCCAGGAAATAGGCCAGGCCAATGGTGGCCATGAACAGGATGATCATATCCTGATTGACCAGATGGCGCATGACAAACCGCTGCACCATCCAGGCCAGCGCAACCATCACCCCAACTGTCAGGACAATGGCCGCCAGGGCAGGCACGTGCCAGCCAAAGTGTTGCACATGTGTGCCGAGCATCGCGTTGATAAGATGCGCAAACGGTACCTGCCCGTCCATGATCCCGACCAGCGTCATCGCCGCAAACAGAGCCATGACACCCTGCGCATAGTTGAAAATGCCAGAGGCCTTGTAAATAAGAACGAACCCCAAGGCCACCAGTGCGTAAAGCACCCCTGCCATCAGGCCATTCAGCGTGACCTCAATGGCGTAATAAAACTGATCAGGCATGTCTGCCTCCCTCCACGTCTGTCAGATAATCAGTCATGCGCCACACCCAGATAGGCATCAATGACGTCCTGATTGTTGCGCACTTCGTCCGGCGTTCCATCGCCTATTTTCTTGCCGTAATCCATCACAACTACCCGGTCGGACAGATCCATCACCACGCCCATGTCATGTTCGATCAGGGCAATGGTGGTGCCGAACTCGTCGTTCACATCAAGAATAAAGCGGCTCATGTCCTCTTTTTCCTCAACGTTCATCCCGGCCATCGGTTCATCCAGCAACAGCAGTTTCGGCTCTGCCGCCAGCGCCCTCGCCAGTTCAACCCGCTTTTTCAACCCGTAGGGCAGCCGCCCCACCGGCGTCTTGCGGATGGCCTGAATTTCAAGAAAGTCGATGATCTTCTCGGCGATCTCGCGGTTGGCGGTCTCTTCGGCCTCCGCCTTGCCCTTCCAGATCGCCTGAGAAAACAACCCGGCTTTCATCTGCGTCAAGCGACCGGTCATCACATTGTCCAGAACAGACATGCCCTCAAACAACGCAATGTTCTGAAAGGTCCGCGCAATACCCTGTTGCGCTACCTCATAGGGTCGCATCTTCGGGCGGGCGGCTCCGTGGAACCAGACCTCGCCCTCCTGCGGCACATAAAACCCGGAAATCACGTTCAGCATCGACGATTTACCAGCCCCGTTTGGCCCGATGATCGCCCTGACCTCACCCTCTCGGATATCAAAACTGATATCCTTGATCGCCACCACACCGCCAAAGCGCAGAGTGATGTTCTTCATCTCCATCACCACTCCGCCGATCTTGCGACCATCTTCGGTGATGTAACCTTCGTCCATGTCTTTCACGACATTTCACCCTTCTTCTTGGCGAATAAACTGCCGCCGGAGGCCCGAATATGCCGCACCGCGGCTCCCTCGCCGGCCATTGTCATTCCGCTGCCATCTTTTGTGTCACCGCCACCAGTGCCGCATCGCGGATATCCAGCGTCGCACTGATCGACCCTTTGCGACCGTCCTCGTAGGTGACTTCTGTCACCGTACTGATTTGGGATGATCCATCGTAAAGCGCGCCAATAATGTCCGCGAACTTCTCTTCCACGATACGACGGCGCACCTTGCGGGTGCGGGTCATTTCGCCATCATCCGCGTCCAGTTCCTTGTGCAGAACCACAAACCGGTGAATCTGACAGCCCGACAACATCGAATCCTCGGCCACGGACTGGTTCACCGCCTCGACATGTTCCTGAATGGTGTCCAGAACCCGCGGATGACCGGCCAATTCCTGATACGAAGCATAGGCGATGTTGTTCCGCTCGGCCCAGTTGCCTACTGCCGTCAGGTCGATGTTGATGAAGGCAACGCAGTTTTCCCGGCCATTGCCGAACACCACGGCCTCAAGAATATCGGGGTAGAACTTCAGCTTGTTCTCGACATATTTCGGCGCGAACATCGCCCCGGACGCCATCTTGCCCACGTCCTTGGCCCGGTCGATGATCCTGAGGTGGCCGCTGCTTTCTTCGATGAACCCGGCATCGCCGGTTGCCACCCAACCTTCGGAATCCTTGGTGTCTGCCGTGCTTTCGGGATTGTTGAAATATTCGACAAACACACCTGGCGAGCGATAGAACACTTCGCCACTGTCAGCGATCCGCAGTTCCACACCGGGGCATGTCACGCCAACCGTGTCAGCGCGCACCTGACCATCGGGTTGCGCGGTTATGAACACCGTCGCTTCGGTCTGACCGTAAAGCTGTTTCAGATTGATCCCCAGGCTGCGGTAAAAGCTGAAGATCTCAGGCCCGATCGCCTCGCCGGCGGTATAGCCCACACGCACCCGGCTGAACCCAAGCATGTTCTTCAACGGCCCGTAAACAAACAAGTTGCCCAGAGAATACTTCCACCGGTCCCAGACACCCACGGGATTGCCGTCCAGTATGTCCATCCCGACCTTGCGGGCGTGCTCCATGTAATAGTCGAACATGCGCTTTTTCAGCTTCCCGGCATCTTCCATGCGGATCATCACGCTGGTCAGCTGGGTCTCGAATACACGAGGCGGCGCAAAGTAATAGGTCGGCCCGATCTCGCGCAGGTCGGCCATCAGCGTTTCGGCGCTTTCCGGGCAATTGACGCAGAACCCGGTCCAATAGGCCTGACCGATCGAGAAAATGAAATCACCAACCCACGCCATCGGCAGATAGGCCAGAACTTCGTCGCCCCGCCTGAGATCATCGAATTCAGACGAGGATTTGGCGGTCTCAATGATGTTGCGATTGGACAGCACCACGCCCTTGGGCCGTCCGGTGGTGCCCGAGGTGTACAGCATCACACAAGTGCTGTCATAGTCCAGCTTGGCCCGGCGCGCTTTCAGATCCTCGATGAATTCATCATGGGCCGCCCGGCCCTGATCCTGCACGTGGGTGAATTCATGCAGATGCGAATGGTCGTATTTGCGCAAACCCCGCGGATCGAGATAGATCAAATGTTCGAACTGGTGCAGTTGGTCCTGCACTTCGATCACCTTGTCGACCTGTTCCTGGTCCGCGACGATGGCAAACCTGGCACCGCAGTGACCCATTACAAACGCCATCTCTTCGGCGTTGGCGTCATGATACATCGGTACGGGAACCGCGCCAACCATCTGCGCGGCAACGATCGACCAGTATAAATAGGGACGGTTGCGCCCGATGACGGCGATGAAATCGCCTTCGCTCACACCCAGGTTGATCAGGCCAAGCGCCAGCGCCTCAACCTCTTTGGATGTTTCGATCCAGCTCCAGCTTTGCCAGATGCCGAATTCCTTTTCCCGATAGGCGGGTGATTTGCCGAACTTTTCGACATTCCGTTCAAGCAGCGCCGGTATGGACAACAGCCCATCGGCACCTGTTTGCATCTGAACCAACTTGTCTTTCCTCCCCATCCGGGCCGCCTGACCGCCCAGCCATGTAATCTGGCCCTGAACCGCATTTCGCGAATCTGTCCCTATCGGACCTTGTGAGATACTGATCGTCAACTTTTTCCGGAAGTTTTCCAGATTATTACGAATTGTTACAACTCAATTGTTCCATTCAATAGGCTGAGTGGACCTTGGCCTCGGTCAACACATGATGCTAGCCATAGCACTTGGGGGAATACGCCGTGGACACCACTGACCTGAAGAACAAAGCACTTACGACGGCAGGTCTGAACCTGATTGCCCAGGCCCTGTCGATCTATGACAGCGACATGCGTCTGGCGGTCTGCAACCACCGGTTCAAGGAAATGTTCGCCTTGCCCGACCATTTGGTTACGCCGGGTGCGCGGTTCGACGACACAATTCGCAATATCGCCGAACGCGGCGATTACGGCGAAGTCGGCAACGTGGACGACTATGTCCGCGCGCGCATAGATCAGGCCATGGCGTTCGAGCCGCATTATCTGGAGCGCACCAGAGCCAATGGTCAGGTGATTTCGATAGAGGGCGCACCGCTGCCGCAGGGGGGATGGGTGACGGTCTATACCGACATCACCCTCACCAGGCGATCAGAACAACTGTTGCATGCCCGTTCGGCTGAACTGTCTGATCAACTGCTGGCCCACACCGAAGAGCTCAGTGCCACCAACCGCCAGTTGGCGGCCACAATAACCGCGCTGGAAGAGGCAAAGCGGCAGCTGACCTATATGGAAAGCCGCACGCGCCTGATGACCGAAATGATGCCAGCGCATATCGCCCATGTGGACGTCGACGGGCACTATACCTACTCAAACCGCCGGCTAAGCACAGTCATACCTGGCCGGCCGTCCGACATCGTTGGGTTGCATATTTCCGAAGCTCTGGGGGCATCGGCCTTTGCACGGGTAGAACCGTACCTTTCCGAAGCCTACAAAGGCGGCAACCCGGTATTTGAATTTACCGAAGCCTTGGAATCACGGCGAATCAGGGTCGCCTTCACCCCGGACGATGCGGGCGGGGTTTATATCCTGTCGATGGACACAACCGAAGAGACCCAGGCCCGTGTCGCGCTGCAACAATCGCGCCGGCGGGCAATGGCGGCGCAGATGACCAGCGGTCTGGCGCATGATTTTTCGAATCTGCTGACCATCATTCTGGGGATGCAGGGCAAGCTGGAGAATATGGCTCTGGGGGATGAGGCCGACGAGATGGTCAGCGCCACGCAGGACGCGGCACGGCGCGGAGGGCGCCTGCTGAACCGAATCGCCGACATGACCAGCCACCGCACGCTGCGCCCCAAGCCCACCGACATTCATGCGCTTCTGCAAGACCTCAAGATATTGGCCACCCCCAGCCTGCCCCGCGATGTGGGGCTCAGCGTGCTGGACCACATCCCCGATGCAATGCTGATGCTGGATGCGGGCATGTTGCAGGACGCGCTGCTGAACCTGATCCTGAATGCCCGCGATGCCTGTGGCGGCCACGGCCAGATCACCGTCAGCGCCCACAGCGTCAACCGCATCTGGATCACCATCACCGTCAGCGACACCGGTCCCGGTTTTTCCCCCGAGGCTGGAACAGGGGCTGAACCCGTTCTTTACCACCAAGGGTGGCGAAGGATCGGGGCTGGGTCTGCCGATGGTTTACGACAAGGTCAAGCTGGCCGGTGGCGACCTTAGGCTTTCCAACACCCCTACCGGGGCCAGCGTTACGCTGCGCCTGCCCTATCGCTCGGCGGCTGCGATCAGCGGTGGACTGGCGCTTTTGGTTGAGGATAACGAAGAACTGCGGGCGATGTTCCGCGACATGCTGATGAACCTTGGCCATTCGGTGATCGAAGCAACCTCGGTCGACGAGGCAATGGCGCTGGTGGCAGATCTGTCGGACATCACCGTGATCCTCAGCGATATCAACCTTCAGGGCAGCGGTACCGGCCTTGATTTGCTGGACCGACTTCGGGGCACAGGCCTCCCCTGCATCCTTATGACCTCGCTGCCGAAATCCAACCCGCTGCACCAGGTTGCCCTGTCCCGCGCGCAAGTGCTGTGCAAACCCTTCACCGCCGAGCAACTGTCGACGCTGATCCATTCAAAGGCCAAAGCATGAACGCCCCATTGGTGACCATCCTTGATGACGAACCCGAAATCCGCCAGATCCTGACCGATGTGCTTCAGGAGGCGGGCTTTCGCACGCATAGCTTTGCCCGCGCCCGCGAATTCGAAGCTGCGCTTACCCAAGTGACCCCGGATGTCTGCCTGGTTGACCTGTCCCTGCCCGACACCGATGGTCTGGCTCTGGTGCACCGGCTGGCGCTGGAACAGGGGGCCTCGGTGATCATCATCTCGGGGCGTGCCCAGGTACAGGATCGGGTGACGGGTCTGGAACTGGGGGCGGACGATTATATCACCAAACCTTTCGACCCGGCCGAGGTTGTCGCCCGTATTCGCGCCCGCCTGCGCAGCAGCAGCCGCCCCTTGACACAATCGGGCAACACCGCGCATTTCAACGGCTGGATCGCCCATTTCGACCGCTATGTACTGGAGGATGAAACCGGCACCGAGACCCCGTTCAGCCATGCCGAGGGAGAAGTGCTGAGGCTGTTTCTGGACAGCCCGAAACGCCTGATTACCCGGTCGCAAATGCAGGAATCCCTGGGCGGAGCAGCGGGCGAAAGCTTTGACAGGGCGATGGATGTGCGGATCTCGCGTCTGCGCACCAAACTGCTTGAGGACCCCAAGAATCCACGTCTGATCAAGACCATCTACGGGGCCGGCTATATCTTTCTCGGGGATGTCAGCTGGAGCTGAGTCAGCCAACAAAATCCGACCGCCGGGCCCGGAAGTACGGCACCAGAATTTCACGAAAAGCCGCCACCTTGACCGACGGCCACACATCCCTGTGCCCGACCAACCAGATGTCGGTATAAGGCTGCGGCGGCAGAACCGGCACCTGCACCAGACCTTCGGTCGCACGGCCCAGAAACATCGGCATCCTGACCACGCCCAACCCGGCCTGTGCGGCCCCGACCAGAGCCACCATATCGTCCAGCCGCAGGGAAACTTTTGCGTTGGGATAGTGTTTCAGGGACTGCTTTGGCACGCTTGGGGTTAGTTCGTAGACCAGCCAGTCAATGCGTTGCCCCGGATTGGCGGCAATGCTCTCGGCCACCGCGGGGCTGGCAAAGCTGGCATTATCCTGCGCGCACAGCCGAACCCCGATTAGCGTATCGCCCGGATTCCGGCTGATCCGGATTGCCAGATCTGCCTCGCGCCGGTTCAGGTCAAGAAGGTCATTGGTAGCGCGAATCCTGATATCAACCGCATCGTTTTCGGCCCGGAACCGGGCAATCACCGGTGCAATATAGGGCCCGATCAGCAATTGCGGCGCGGTGATCACCAGCTGACCTTTCAGGCTCTGGTCCCGGCCCTGCAATGCACGCAGCAAACCGTTCTGCTGCGCCTCCATTTCACCCGCGTGAGTTGCCACCATCTTTGCGGTTTCGGTCGGCTGATAGCCCCCCTTCAACCGTTCGAACAAAGGCGCGCCCAAGGCGGTCTCGATCCGTTGAATGCGCCGCGCCACGGTTGTGTAGTTCACCCCCAGCGCCGCGCCGGCCCCGGCCAGCGTTCCGTGGCGCACCACGGCAAGAACCGTTCTCATATCATCCCAGTCAGCATCCATGGAATGCGTTTTCGCATGTNTACTATTCAATTACACGCGTTTTCGCAGGNACCCCGACGCCCTACCTGTCTTTCACTTCAAACCCAAAGGACAAAACCAATGATCTACGCCGTATTCAAAGCCGACATAAAGCGCCCCGAAGCCATGGCCAGCTATCGCGAAAAGGCCGGGGCCGCGCTGGCCAGGCATGGTGGCAAGGTGGAACAGGCAACCCCAAGCCCCAGTGCCCTTGACGGCAGCCCGACCCTTTCAGATGCCGCAGCCGTTCTGTCCTTCCCCGACAAAGATGCGGCTCAGGCCTGGATCAACGACCCGGAACTGGCGGACCTGCACGATCTGCGCCGCAGCGCTGGGCGTACTGAAATTCTTCTGTTGGGCTAAACCGCATTTCTGCGCGAACCGATCTGTCGGTTCGCCACCCTCTTCATCTTGCCAAATAAGCTCCTGGCGGAGACTCCGACACTGGCAACCTGCGCGCCGCTCGCCTAGAAGGATGGGCAAGCAGGAGCCTGATATGTCCCACATCACCCTCATCCGTCACGGTCAGGCCAATACCGGTGCCCGCACCGAAGACGCCTATGATCAACTCAGCCCGCTTGGCCAACAGCAATCGGCCTGGCTGGGCGAGCATCTGCGCGCCTCGGCCAGCCATCATCCGCGGGTTTATTGCGGCACCCTGAACCGACATATCCAAACGGTTGACGCAATGGGATACGGGGCCAATGTCGTGCGCGACGCGCGATTGAACGAACTGGAATATTTCACCCTTGCACAATTGCTGGAAACCCAGACCGGCCTGGAAATCCCGGTCGAACGCGAGGGGTTTGTTGCCCATCTGCCGCAAGTATTCGCGGCTTGGCAACAGGACGAAATCCGCGATCCGCCCGAGAGTTTCGGGGCCTTTCACGCCCGTGTCGATCAGGCCCTCGGGGAAATCGCAGACGGGCCGGGGCCGGCGTTGGTGATTACCTCTGGTGGTCTGATCTCGATGGCCATGCGGCAGGTGCTGGGGCTGAACACCCAAGCNATGGCGCAGATGGCGCTGGCGATCATGAACACGTCGATGCACCGGCTTTTTCCGATTGGNGACCAGTTAAGCCCGGTGTTGTTCAACGCCGTGCCCCACCTGGACGCCCCGGATCGCCACTATGCTCAAACCCATGTCTGACCACGAAGGGCCGCCATCCATGCTCCGCCTGTTCTATGCTCCCGGTACTATCGCCACAGCCACCGCCGTCACGCTGCACGAGGCCGGTCTCGCCTTTGAACCGGTGCTGGTTGATTTCACCGCTGCCGAGCAGACCAAGCCAGACTATCATAACATAAACCCCAAGGGCCGGGTGCCGGCACTGGCCACAAAGATGGGTATCCTGACCGAAACCGGTGCCTTGCTTGACTATATCGCCGCGCTGGCCCCGTCGGCCAATCTGATCCCGAGCGACCCGTTCAAGGCCGCCAAAATGCGCGAGGTGATGTATTACTGCGCCTCGACCATGCATGTGAACCACGCCCATGGCAGACGGGGCAACCGCTGGGCCGACAATCAAGCCTCTTGGCAGGACATGACCGCAAAGGTGCCTGAAACCATGACCGCCAGCAGCGCCTATATTGAAACCTGCTGCCTGCAGGGCCCATTTGTGCTGGGCAATACGTTCAGCCTTGCCGATCCTTATCTTTTCACCATTTGCAACTGGCTGCGCAATGACGGTGTCGATCTCTCCGCCTTTGGCGGGCTGTCCGCGTATCTTCGCACCATGGAAGCGCGCCCTTCGGTCAAGGCTGTGCGCGCCGCAGGGATATTATAGGGGAAACCGCCAGATGACGCATCTTTGGGTCCGGGCCGAACAACGGCCCAACGAGGAACGGGTCGGCCTGACCCCGGACGGCGCACGCGCATTGCTGGACGCGGGGATGCGGGTCACGGTGGAAGAAAGCTCGGTCAGGGCGATCCCGATTGAGGGCTACCGTGCCGCAGGCTGCGAAATTGCCGCCGAAAACAGTTGGCCGGATGCGCCGGTTGACGCGATCATCTTCGGACTCAAGGAATTGCCCGAAGACGCGACACCGCTCATCCACCGTCACATTCTGTTCGGGCATGCCTACAAGGGCCAGCCTGCGGGACAGATCCTGCTTGGCCGGTTCGGGGCCGGGGGTGGCACGATGTATGACCTGGAATACCTGTTGGACGAAGATGGTCGCCGTGTTGCCGCCTTTGGTTATTGGGCGGGCTATGCCGGGGCGGCTGTTGCACTAAAGTGCTGGGCGGCGCAGCAACGGGGGGCGATTGCCGGACCGGTTTCTGCCTGCTCCGGGTCGTCGGACCTGCGCGCCGATCTGCAATCGGAACTGGACAGCGCCGGCAAAGCGCGCCCAACTGCCATGGTGATCGGCGCTTTGGGCCGGGTCGGGCGCGGGGCCAGTGACCTCTGTTCGGCGGTGGGTGTTGACGTCACCAAATGGGATTTGGCCGAAACATCCCACGGCGGGCCATTTCCGGAAATCCTGGCCCATGACATTTTTCTGAACTGCATTCTTGCCCGTCCCGGCACCCCGGTTTTTGTCCCTCTGACGGCAAAAACCGCGTCGCGCAAGCTCAGCGTCATTGGCGACATTGCCTGTGACCCGGACAGCGACTTTTCCCCCATCAAGGTCTACAACCGGACCACCACCTGGGACAAACCGGCCCTGCGTGTGCATGAAACGCCACCGCTGGACGTGACCGCCATCGACAATCTGCCCTCTATATTGCCGGTGGAATCCTCGCAGGATTACGCCGCTCAACTCTTGCCATCGCTCCTGACTTTAGGCAGTCTGGACATCGGCGTCTGGGGTCGAGCCAAAGCCATTTTCGACACGCATATGAAGGGGATCTGAGACATGGCAATCCATTGGTGTGGCACCGGTCTTTCCGCCATCCCCGGCCTGCGCCGGCTGATCGAGAATGGCCAGGATGTGACTGTCTGGAACCGGACTGTCGACAAGGCACAGGCGGCAGTTGGCGACCTGACCGACAAAATCCGCGCCTTCGACATGGATAGCCTGACGGGTGCCATCGAGGCTGGTGATGTCATCGTCTCAATGCTGCCTGGCGACTGGCATGTGCCGCTTGCTGAACTGGCCATCTCCAAGGGTGCCAATTTTGTCAGCTCATCCTACATCGCCCCGGAAATGCGCGCCCTTGATGATGCGGCCCGCCTGGCGGGCGTGGCGCTGGTCAACGAGGTCGGGTTGGACCCCGGCATCGACCACCTGATGGCGCACGCCCTGATGGCAGACTATTGCGCCTCCGAGGCGTTTGACGCGAAAAACCACCTTAGCTTTGTATCGTATTGCGGCGGCGTGCCGAAAATCGCGAACCCGTTCCGCTACAAGTTCAGCTGGTCGCCGCTGGGCGTGCTCAAGGCGCTTCGCTCTCCCTCTCGCTCGGTCCGGAACTACGCCCAGCTAAGGGTTGACCGGCCTTGGGATGCCATCACCAGCTATACCGCCCCCTTGCCCACCCCCGAAATCTTTGAGGTCTACCCAAATCGCGACAGTATCCCGTTCATGGCGCAATACGGGTTCCACAAGGACTGGCCTGTGCGCGAATTTGTCCGTGGCACACTGCGCCTGAACGGCTGGGCCGACGCTTGGAGCGATGTGTTCAAAGAGGTGGAAACCCTGTCCGGCCCATCGGGGGATGCGCGCCTGTCAGAAATGTCAGATCAGTTTTGGGCAGAGAACGCCTATGACGAAGGCGAACCCGACCGGGTGATCCTTTGTGTCGGGCTTCAGGCAGACCGCGAAGGCGTGCCGGTCTGGCACAAAACCTATGTGATGGACGCCTGGGGCGATGCGCGGGGCACTGCCATGGCGCGTCTGGTATCGGTTCCGGTGTCTCTGGCAGTGGAAGCGGTGCAGAATCGGGCAATTCCTGTGGGCGTACACGCGGCCCCAAGTGACCCCGCGCTGGTGAAACGCTGGATGGCCGAGATCGACAAACAGGCGCAATACCTGCAAATCGTCGACCATCTGACCTGATCTTCATCTTGGCCGGTGAGGGCCTAAAAATCGAAATACAAACGCTGTTTCCGGATGCCAATCGCTAAACCGGTGCAGCGCCTTTGGCGTGGATTCGTTGGATTACAGCAGGCCTTCTTCCACATCCGCGGCCGAAATTCCAAGCGAATCCAGCCCGTTTTCCAGATGATCCGACAAATGCGGTGTACCGATCAGATAATCCGCGCATGGGGTCGTTGCCTCGGCCTTGGCCGTGCTGATCGCCTCGGCCAGATCTTCAGCAAAAAAACTCTCGCGGCCGATCCACATGATTGCAACCAATTCGGCCTGCTCATCCTCACTCAGCCGGTCGACAAAGGCGCGCAATTCGCCCTCGGCGCGCTCCAGTTCACGCCCCATGAGCGCAACTTGTACAACTTTTCGGGCAGAAATTTCCAGCATTCCCGTATTCCTTCTGTTCGCCAGGGGTCAACTGAACCCTTACCCCGGCACCGGCCCGTGTCTTTGATCTTGCGCAAACAGGACCAATGCAGGCGAGAGCAAGTTGCGCGCAATTGAATTCACCTAAACGCAATATACTCTAGGGTCTGGACCCATTAATCCTGCGCCATCAGTTCACTCTGAAAGCCCTTAATGCTATGAATTCAAACGAAAGCATAGTGGTTCTATGTATCGTTTGAA
>JGI24025J20009_10002022_pt1 | contig 14929 bp, 11 predicted proteins | sample Cruoilmetagenom3_FD_20009 | JGI IMG/M metagenome (IMG submission 20009)
CCTGTTTAGTTAAAATCAGTTTAGTTAAATTATATATCTTCCCTACAGGAGCATTTCCTCCAACTTCGCAGTAGTTGGCAGGCTTTCCTCCGTGATTAAGTACAGCATCAAAAGTAGTCAGGCTGCCTCCACCCGCTCCAATTAATAAACCGAGATTACCATCAAACTCGGTTACTCTTCCGGCAACTCCTCGATAATCTGCCCTGTCAATTTCAGCAGCTCTTATCTCAAACTTGGTAGGAGGACGAGCTTTATCTTCTCTTTCTTTAATACCAAACTCTTCCAATCTCTTTTTTTGTCTAAATAAAGCATCATCTTCTATTTCAATGTGAGCATCACAAACAATTAGCTTATCCTCTTTTGTTAGCACTAAAGGATTTATCTCTGTGAGGGTGGCATCAAATTTTACAAATATTTCCCATAATTTAAGCATTATAGATTGGATGGCTCTGGATATCTGGGGAGGTAGTCCTAATGCACAAGATAGCTCCTTAGCCTGGTAGGGTTGAAACCCTATAAAAGGGTCAATCAATACCTTAAATATCTTCTCCGGATGCTTTTGGGAGACCTCGTTTATATCCATCCCACCCATGCTGCTGCAAATTATTATTCTCTTCTTTTCTACCTCATCATAAGTAGCCCCTACATATAACTCTTGCTTCATCTCTAACTTTTCTTCAACTAAGATTTGCTCCACAGAGTAGCCCTTTATCCTGGTCTTAAGCATCCGGGAAGCAGCGCTTTCGGCCTCTTCAGGGTTGGAGACAAATTTTACTCCCCCCACCTTTCCTCTTCCTGTAGCCAGAACCTGAGCCTTAAGAGCTGCTTTCTTACCGATTTCTTTAGTTGCTTTTCTTGCCTCCTCCGGCGTAGTAATAATTTTACCCTGAGGAATGGGAATATTATAAGCAGCAAAAATATTCTTAGCTTCACATTCATATAGTCTCATTTTTCCTCCTCACTCTCTTGATGTTTTCTTGTTTTTCCCTTTAATCCTCTAATCCTTTAATCCTTTTTCCCCTCCCTTGAGCACAAAGATAGCCTTCTTCCAATGCTTTTAAATTAATCTCCTCTGTTCCTCGAGGGACGCTCTCCTTAACCGCTTTTTCCATAGCCTCTTTGCTAACTATATCTGTTAAATTGGTGAGAGCTCCCAGCATTACTATATTAGCTACAATTCCTTTACCTAATTTCTCTGAGGCTATACCGGTAGCCGGAACTTTATTCACTTTAATCTCAGATTTTTCAGGGAGGCGGGATATTGTATCTGAATCTACGATTAACATCCCCCCTTTTTTTATGCTGTTTATATGCTTATCCAGAGCTTCCTGAGACATAGCTACTAAAATATCAGCCTCTTCTACTAAGGGATAGTGGATTGCCTCATCAGAGATGACCACTTCGGAACGGCAAGCTCCACCCCTTGCCTCGGGACCATAAGATTGAGTCTGGACCACTCCCTTTTTATCATGCATTGCTGCTCTGGCTAAAATGATTCCCGAAAGCACTATCCCTTGTCCACCAAATCCAGTTAATCTCACTTCAACTCTTGCCATTTTCTCCCCTCCTTTTTTCAATAAGTTTTCTCAAGGAGGCACCAAATTCAGCCTTTTCTATGTCTACGAATTCACCAACAATAAATTTGTCCTTTAACTCTTCCTTAGACATCTTTTCCGCCCTCTCTTTCCTTACCGAGTTTTCTTTAAACCATTTCATCATCTGCATTCCGTTTCCAATTTTGTTTCTCCTTCCATATTGAGTAGGACATTGAGAGATAACTTCTATAAGAGAGAACCCTCTTTTCTGGATGCCTTTTTTGATAGACCTGATCAAGGGTCTTGACTGAAAAGTAGTCCATCTGGCTACATAGGTAGCTCCACAGGTAGCGGCCAGTTCACATAAATCAAAGGGATATTCAATATGTCCCAATTGAGAGGTCATCGTAAAAGCACCCCGAGGAGTAGTGGGCGAGAATTGCCCGCCGGTCATTCCATAGTTAAAGTTATTTACTACTATAGCTACCAAGTCAACGTTTCGTCTTGCTGTTTGAATAAGATGATTCCCACCAATGCCGGCAACTTCACCATCTCCCATATGGCAGATTACAGTGAGCTCAGGATTAGCCAATTTTACACCAGTGGCAAATCCTAATGGTCTACCGTGAAGGGTATGAAAATAATCTCCTATCCAGTAGGTGCACATTCTTCCTGTACAGCCACTGCCTCCTACCCATAAAACCTTATCTATATCTAACTTTAATTCCTCTATAGCCTTGATAGTATAATACCAGATTTGAGGTATTCCACATCCTGAACACCAGAGATGAGGGTTTCCTGGGCGGTCAAATCTAAAATATTTTAGAGCTGGATGTCTTTTCAATTAAATTACCCTCCTTATAAGATTATATATTTCTTTTGGTTTATGAAGTTCAACCCCTGGTTTGGGAAAGGAGACAATCTCTGTCCTTCTCCCAACAACTCTCTCTACTTCTCTAACTATTTTCCCCATATTCATTTCCGGAAAAATTATCGCTTTAGGCTTTCTCTTTGTAATATTTTCAATAACTTTATCCGGGAAAGGCCAGACAGTTATCAGTCTAAGATAACCTGCTTTAACTCCTCTCTTCCTTGCTTCCAGGACAGCGCTCTTTACTGACCTTGCTACAGAACCGTAAGCTAAAACTATTATCTGCGCATCCTCAAGATATGCAGACTCAATCTTGGTTATCTGTTCCACCTTTTTTTCAACTTTATTCCATAATCGGGAAACCATTCTTTTCTGGACTTCATAGTCTGTAGAGGGAGAGCCTGTTTCTGTATGGGTAAGGCCAGATACAGGCATTCTATATCCCTCTCCAAAAGCGGGCATAGGGGGAACATCGGTATCGCTTTCTACTTTAAAAGGAAGAAATGCTTGCGGAGAAACTTTTGCTTTTTTTCTTTCTACGATTTTTACCTTTTCTGGAATAACCACTTTCTCTCTCATATGACCAACTGTCTCATCGGAAAGAATAAAAGTAGGCACTCTATAAATCTCTGAGAGATTAAAAGCTTCAACAGTAAGGTCGAACATCTCCTGAGGAGATTCTGGAGCAAGTGCTATTATAGAGTAATCGGCGTTACTCCCGTACCTTACCTGATAGACATCTCCTTGCATAGTCTTGGTAGCTGCTCCTGTTCCCGGGCCTGCTCTTTGCACATCTACAATTACACAGGGAGTTTCCGTTATAGCTGCATAACCTATGCATTCCTGCATCAAACATATTCCATTTCCTGAGGTAGCGGTCATAGCCTTCCAGCCAGCACAGGCAGCGCCAATGACAATAGTTAAAGAATCAAGTTCATCAGCACCCTGGACAAAAATTCCTCCAACATCAAATAATCTCCATGATAATCTTTCAGAAATTTCAGTAGCTGGAGTGATTGGATACCCGGCGAATAGATTGCATCCGGCAGCTGTAGCTCCTTCAACGCAGGCCTCATCTCCCTGAAAGAGATGGACGCCGGAAAGAATTCGTTTATTCATCTTTTTCTCCTTTCACAGCTATAGCAAAAGCTGAACAGTATACCTCGCACATTCTGCAGAGAGTGCAAGCCTCTAAATTCTCTACCCGCACAGGATAGATCCCTTTAAGACTTCGTTGGGTTGAGTAAGATAAAACCTTCTTAGGACAAAACTCTATACAGATACCACATCCTGTGCATAGATTCTCATCTACATAAATCTTTTTCATCCTTTCTCCTTTTTTCGCAATATTTCATATTCTACTTTTATCTCACCGATAAATATTAATTAAATCTCTAAGTAAGGCAGCGGCGGCACCTCTGGGACTGGATTTTCCTCCTGTAACCGTAATCTTACCCATAGACTCTGTAGTAAAAGTTATACCTTTCTCTGCTCCCTTAACTGTGCAGAGAGGATGCTCCGTTGAGAGTAACTCTGGAGAGACACAAGCAATAATTTTCTTCTCTTCTCTTGAAACCTTACCTATTAATTTGATAACTTTACCCTGTCTCTTAGCATCTAATACTTCTTTCCCTGTAACATCTAAAATCCCCTTCACTTTTACCTCAGAAAGCGAAAGATTACATCCAAATAGTTTGTTTGCAATTAAGATAAGCTTATTAGCTGTATCCCATCCTTCAAGGTCTAATCGGGGATTCTTTTCAGCAATGCCCATATTCTGTGCTTCGGATAACGCTTCTTCAAGTGAACATCCAGAATCGTGCATCCGAGTTAGAATATAGTTCGTAGTTCCATTTAAAATACCCTCAATCTTAATAATTTCTGTGCCAGCCAGACAGTAGTATCCTAAATCAACAGTAGGTAAAGCCGCAGCAGTTGCCGCTCCAAATCTCAATTGCACTCCTTGCTTCTTCGCCAATGAATTAAGTTCCTTAAATTTAAGAACCAACGGCCCCTTATTGGCACTGATAACATTCATCTTCCTTTTTAAAGCTGCTCTTATATGTGTTAGACCAGGCTCTCCCGTAACAATATTAGTGGGGGTAGTCTCTACGAGTACATCTGCTTCTGTTTCCAAAATAGCCTGCTCACCCTTAAAACCTTCTTCTCCCAAAGAAGGAAATTGGTCAACTCTTCCTCCCTGTTTAACGAAAGCTAAGAGACTTCTTAAAGGTATGCACACATCTTTTCTCTGGATAGTGGCTGCACCAAATAAATCTATTACACATACCATACATACCTCTAAGTTAAACTGATTCTTTAATTTACCTTTTTTGTTTTCTAACAACTCTGCAAATGCTTGTCCCACTTTACCAAAGCCACAGATGATAAGTTTAACTTTCATTAACTAAACCCCCTTTATGAATTTGCAATTTTCTCCCTTGTAGCTCTAATATGAGTACGCATCAAAGTTTCAGCTAACTCTCCGTTATGATTCGCTAAGGCGTTAATAATTTCAAGGTGGTCCTTCAAAGTATCCTTGGGAGACCTGAATATTCCTGGTTCAAATGCAGCAATTTGGATACCAAAACCTTGAATAACTTTGCGTAAAACATCATTACCGCTTTTCTGAGCTAAGAACTCATGAAATTTTAAATCGGTAGTTATATATAATTTAGAGGAAGATTTACTTGCGGATTCTTTCAAACGAGTAAACATTTCCCGCATCTTTTTTATGTCCTTTCCATCTATCTTTTCCGCTGCCAATCTCGCAGATAGTCCTTCCAATACTTCTCTAACATCATATATCGCCAATATCTCCTTTTTAGAGAATCTACTCACATAGATTTGCCCTTTTGATTTAACAGTAACCAACCCCAGTTCAGCAAGTTTTGTCAGAGCCTTCTTTACAGGTGTTCTGCTCACTCCAAGACTCCTGGCAACCGAGTCTTGAATTATTCTCTCGTCAGGTTTTAACTCCTGCACTAAAATCATATCTTTGAGAGCCTCAAAGGTCTTCTCTTCCACGCTCTTGTGTCTAACTTTTCTTTTAGGGTTAATTAGCATTGGTTTACGCAAGAATATCTGAGATTAAATTTGGAATTCCGTATTCGGGATTTATTATTTGTATTATGTAATATCTCTTCAAAAATGTCAATCTCAGCCGTCTTCTTATTTCCCCCAAAAATTTGACTTCAATTTGTTTGAAATGATTATATAATGAGGGATACAGCTTTTGAGAAGTAGGATAGGAGAATTATTTTGAGATACAGGGATTTTGGGATAAAATTCTAAGGAAACTCTTAAATTTGACAGTAACTTTATACTATTATAGACTAATTATGTAAAATACTAAGCTTGAAATATATGAGAAGGGAACTTAGAGGAGAGAACACAATGTTCATAATTAAAGTACTCCGTAACAGTCAACTAACTATGGAATTTATCTATTTATCTTAATAATAACTAAGAAATTCAAAGATGCTACGTAAAACGATTGAAGAAAATCTAAAAACTATAGGTCAAAAGAGATTAGACATCCTTAAAGGGCTTAAATTTTTAAAGGATTACAATTTTTATTTAGCCGGTGGAACTGCGTTAGCTCTACAGTTAGGGCATCGTATCTCTTTAGACTTCGATTTTTATACCGAAGAAGAATTTGACCCTGAGACTCTCCTTCAAGATTTTCAAAAACACTTTAAAGATATCCAATTAATCCGAAAGGTTAAAAACACTCTGATTTTGAGTGTAGATAATATTGAAGTGAGCCTTTTCAGTTATCCTTATCCTTTAATTTCTCCATTAATAAAGATTCCTGCGGTGAACTTANCATCAATAGAAGATATTTGCGCCATGAAAATAGTGGCTATAATTCAAAGAGGAANTAAAAGAGATTTTATTGATATTCACTTTTTGCTTGAGAAATTTAGCTTAGAAAGAGTCTTTACTTTGGCTCAGAAAAAATACAAGAGATTATTTAATAAATATCTGGCTCTACAAGCTTTGACTTACTTTGTAGATGCGGACGAGGAAAAAGGAGAACAGAGAACTACCATTTCAACCAGCATTAGTTGGGATGAAATAAAAAAAGGGTTAGTTGAAACAGTAGAGAACTTTAAAAAGAATCATTTATCTTAAAAAATGAAAAATATTAGCCGCAAAATTCCTCCTTATATTGTTAGGTGTCTCTGGTCTTTCGATGTTAATAATCTTGATTTAGAAAGACACAAGGAACTGCTCATTACTCAAGTTTTGAACTATGGTGATTGGCAAGGGATTAAATGGCTTTATAAAACTTATTCTGAGAAGGAGATAAAAGAAGTGGTAAAACATCCCCGCCGTGGTCTCTGGTTTAAAAGGGTACTTAATTTTTGGCAAATAATGCTTAAAGTTGAAATCCCACAAGAGAAACTCCAAAGAGCGATTATTCGCTTAGGTGAACAAGAATTAGAATAATATAAATCAAACTATGTATAGCTGTTATTTTTATTGAAATGTTTCAGACCTCGTGGGCCGAGCTGCCTTCACCTATTGGTAAGCATCCCGTAGTGCTCCTTTCTCGAGATGAGGCCTACCTGGTAAGAAATGCAGTTACGGTAGCAGAGGTAACTACCACCATCAGAGATATACCTGTTGAGGTATTAAAAATATGATATCTTCAAATGATGGCAAGAGTATTCATAGTTTACTCTTGAGCAGGGCAGGAATTTAGAGTGAGTTTGAATAGCTTTGCTCAAGCAACAAAAAGTATTCAATATCATTATAGCCAAAAGAAAGAACAAGTTTGACAAAATACAAAATAGGGTTAGAATGTATTAAGGGTAATCTAAGGTTACTATAATCCTAACCAGAGGCCTTTAAATGGAGAAAGGTACTCTAACCGTACAAAAACTCGTTTCACATTCCTGCACAAATAATGACACTACCTATCCTTCAGCTAACCTGTTCAATCATAGGGGGACAGTCCAAAGCTTAAGAATATACGGTTTGGTATGGAGGAAATAGATGAGCAAAGAAAAGATATTTTTCAAGTGCTTGTTTTTCATTTTCCTCATTATTGGGTTTCATTCTTCTAATTTGCTCGCTCAGGAGAAATTAGAAGGTGAAACTTCTCTTAACCAGATAATCATTCATACTCCTATTCAAAAATTCAACTATGGAGATGAACTAAAGATTACTGCTAAAGTTAAAGAAGAGGTTGAATGGATGAGATTTTTCTATCGGGCTGAAGGAATTGAATATTTTCAAGTAAGGAATATGGAGAAATTATCGGATAGTTCATATTTATACATATATGATACATCTCAACTGGTAACTCCCAATTTTGAGTATTATCTTTCAGCAAAATTAAAAGGTAAAGTAATTTACTATCCTGAGCAAGCACCCGAAGAGTTCCTTAAAGCTATAGGAGAGACAAAGAAACCCTTGCCTGAAATAACAGAGAAAATTAAGCCTGAAAAGGAAAAATACGAATTGCCTCTCTCTATCAATGTAGATGCAAGCATTCAACAAAAAATAAGTGAGGAGCACGTGGTAGAAGAAGAGGAAGCCACTATAGCCGATGGAAATATTATGCTATCTAAATTTTATAAAAAGGGAAATCGACAGATTAATTTTGATATGAACTCAGCCTATACCAATCATCCTCTGGAAGGAGATGATAATTTTAATTTAAGTAACTTAGCCTTATCTTTGGTAGAGAGGAATCATTTTCTAAAAATCGGGGATATATCCTTAGATACTTCTAAATTTACTGCTTATGGTTTAGGAAGGAGAGGTGCTGAGTATCAATTTAACGACCAGAAATTTCTCTTTCATCTTTTTGATATAAGTTCCCAACAACCAAAAGGGTGGGGAGAGCTCATTCCTGAATCAGATTTAAGTATTTATGGAGGAGCTTTAGGATATAGTTTTTTTAATCAGACGCTGACTACAAAGGCAGTTTATTTAACTGGGAAAGATGACCCTATGGAGGGAAGGAATGTGTCTGGCTCATTTTTAGAAAGGAGAAAAGGGGATGTTTGGGCTTTAATAGAAGAATTAAAAATCTTTGATGATAAATTAAAGATAACTGGGGAATTTGCCGAGAGTAAATGCGACAATCTTCAGGATGAACAAGGCGCAAAAAAAGATAATGCCTGGGATATTGGTGTGAATTATTCTTATGGGATACTGAGTTTAGGAGGTAATTATAAATACATTGGAAAGGATTTCAACTCTATTGGCTATCAATATTTTACCAATGACAGGAAAGGATATGATACTTCTTTAGGGATTTCATTTAAAAAAATAGGGCTAAATCTAACTTACACAGATGAGCAGGATAATGTAGATGATGACCCAAATTGTTTGACCTCCTATGATAAGGATGGAACTGTTAGCCTATCCTGGGACCTTTCCCCTAAAACCTCCTTGAACTTAGGCTATGGTCAGAATAAGCAAGAGACATTTACTGACAAAAATAAAGAGATTCTTTTCCAGGATAGTTTAATAAAGGATGCTTCCTTAGGATTAAATTTCCTGTTGAGCCATCAAACGAGTCTTAATTTATCTATCGTTGATTCTCAATTAAGCAGTAAGACTGATTCCTCACTTGATAGTTCCACCTTAACTGGTAGCTTAGGAGGTTCATTTAAACCTGGAAAGAGCCTCTCCCTCTCCCCAAATCTGAGCTATAGTACATCCAGGATTAAGGTGAGTGGCAAAGAGACAAAAACCTATAACTCGTTTTTAAGTGGTGAGCTGGATATAATTCCTAAAAAATTATCCATTTCTACATCTGGCTCATTTACAAGAACCGAGGCACCAGAAAATACAACAATTAATTATACAGATATCTCAGCCAGCTTAAACTGGTGTTTGAAAGGTAAGATATTAGGTTTAGCCAGTGAAATTTTATCTTTGAGGTGGGATTTAGAGCAAACAGAAGGCTTATCCCCTTCAGATAAATCTGAGCGTTTTATGCTGCAGTTTAATTTCTCATTTTAACCGGGGAGAGGGGAGAAAAATAAATCTTCTCGGACAAAGGAGATAAAAATGTTTAAGAAAAATCGTCTTAAGGTAAAAAATACTATTGGGATTTTTTTCTCAATTGGCATTCTCTTTTTTATCACCGCAAATGCTCTTGCTTTCATCTCTTATACTCCATCCAGTCCAAATGTTGAGGAGACAGTTACCTTTACGGTTACCCCGCCCTCAGGAGATATAGTTGGCGATATCAAATGGGATTTTGGAGATGGGACCACCCAGACACTTCCTCCACCTAATGCTGAACATAAGTATAGTGCCGCAGGGACCTGCAATGTTAAAGCAATGTATGGCTATAGCGTACCTACAGGAGTAAAGAAGCAGGCAGATACCACCACCGTAAAAGTCACTCAAGCTCCAACCCCCTCAATATCTTATTCACCCTCAGCTCCCCAGGCAGGTCAGACGATTACCTTTACAGCCAATAACTTTAAATCAACAACCTGTATTAAGTGGGATTTTGGCGATGGCACCCTAACAAATGATACTTCCCCTCCCTCAATAACGCATATCTATATTAGCCCTGGCACATATTCAGTTAAGGCTTATGATAACTGTGGAGCAACCGTCACCGCAACAAAGGCGGTAAAAGTAGGGGGGGCTGAGCGCTATATCAGCTACACTCCCTCCGACCCAAGAGTAAATGAGGAGGTTAGCTTTAAAGCAAACAATTTTTTCTCCAATCAGATTAAATGGGATTTTGGAGATGGTAAAACAGTTTCTCAGGGAACATCAACTGCTCTTCATACATATAAGAGTACAGGAACCTATACCGTTAAAGCCTGGGATTATTATGGACAGCAAAAAATTCAAGCAACGCAACAGACAATCCCTCCCGTGACCACCCAAATTACCGTTAGCCCAGATATTAGAACAATTTCCTACACGCCTACTCCAACTGTAACTAACAAAGAGATTACCTTTACAGCCTCAAATTTTAGATCAACTTGCATTAAATGGGATTTTGGGGATGATACCATTTTAGCAAAAGGCTCACCCAGTGAAACGCATATCTATAAAAAAGAAGGCACCTACAAAGTCAGCGCTTATGATAACTGTGGTAAAGATAAATCTCCCAAGTCAATAACTCTCAGGGTTCTACCCAGAAGAGGTCCTTTAGCTCCCTTTAGTATTTCTTTTATTCAGCTCCGTTTTGAAGATGGAAAAGCTTATAAGCAAGTGCCAAAGGGTTTTACCCCACTAATTGCCTTTGCTGATATTAAATATGAAGGAACAGGGATTCTGCAAGCTCAATGGTTAGTGGACGGCAAAAGATTTAAAACGATATCCCACTCTTTACCCTATGCTAAAGAGAAGACTATAAGTTCAGGTAAAACTCCTCCTTTACCCACTCAGATGCCCGGCATTCATGAGGTGAGTTTACATATTATTAAGCCTCAGGCAGAGTATAAGATTCCTATCATTAGATACTTTGTTTCATCAAAAGAGGTAGAGAAGAGGGTTAAACTTTCAATCTCCCAGGTTGAAGATTTAGAGGGAAAGAGAATTACTTTAAAAAGAGACCATCTATCAGTTATTCCGGGTAAGAATTATCTTTTCTCAGGAATTATCCAAAACCTATCAGAAGATGAGATTCCTTTCGTTCTCCTACAAGTCTCTTTAGCGGACAAATTACTTGACCAGCAAATGATTAAAAAGCTAAAACCTGGAGAAAAGAGGAATTTTGAAACATCCATTTTAAGTGAATCCACTAAAGAGAAAAAGCTCACTTTAAGGGTATTTGATACCTCTATTAAAGGGAAAGTTTTAGGAGAAAAAGAACTGAAGTTGATTGCATCTGCTCTACCACCAGGGAAGGTAGAAGAAATTACTCAGAGAGAAGAACTCATAACATTTGGTGGTGGTGCTGATCTCGAAATATGTGATTTTGATATCCTTGAAGGTCCGGAAGAAGAGGAAAGTGGGTGGGGAAGTACGGCAGCCTATTTATACAACGGTGGCGGGGAATACGACGATATTAAATTTCGGGTTAGAGTATTAAACCTAAAGTCTGTTGATTTTTCTGATGTCTGTCTCAGTATTACAGTATATTCTGGTTTCATGCGAGCATGCTATGCCACACCCTACTTTACATTAAATGCTCATCGAAGATCTCCATATTTTGAAGTAACCTTAAATCAATCAGAGGCGATTGAGCGAGGAGAGTTGTCTCCAGGCATATACAGTTTTAGTGCTAAGATTAGACCATACTTTGCTGGGGCAGAAGCCTCCATTGGAGAAGACATCTACTCGCCAAACGAGGTGACTCTTGATTTGCATGAAAGTGTAACAATCATATTGTTGAGCCAAGATTACCTGACAGGATCGGTGACAAACACAGGTGATACAACACATTCCTTTTTACAGGTAGGGAATTGCGGTATGACATTGACAGCGCGTGGGTTTATTAGCTTTGATCTTTCTGAAATCCAAAGAGAGCTTTTGCGAAGGGGTCTGTTTTGGACAGATTTTGAAATAGAGAGCGCAACCTTAGAAATAGAGGAATACCAATTTCTTAGCTTCATCCCCGGAGAGTACGACCCTTGGTATCAACAACTTTGGGATTTTATCGCCGGGAACCTAGACCTGGAAGGGAAAATGCCAACTCCTCGTCCCTGTAGCGGAGTAGATTTTTCAAGTATAAGCATCCTCCTCGACTATCTCAGCGGGTACGATACATTTTCACCAAGTATCTACAATGCTCCCATGGTTACTAATCTACTAACGTTTCAATCAGCCTGTGGTGTTCACTCGTTTCCTTATCTTGACGCCTATGTTCGATATCAGCTGGAAAGAGGTGAAAGAAAGATTCAATTTCGTTTGAGATTTCTAGATGAAGAGGTCGAGGGCGATCCAGCGTGGACATGGGTTTATTCGGTTTTCTTTAGGAACCCCCGGCTTACCATAACCGTTGTTCCAGAGTAAAGTCTTCCACTATTTTTTCTCTTTACTCCTTGTAAACGTATACCGATTGCGGAAACCTTTCTTTTCATTACTACTCAGGTGACACTGCCCATAGTACAAGATAGGGCCACATTTCTTGAGGGAGAGGACGGATGCGTTCTAAGGATTACATATACATACCCCTATGGTGAGTAAGTATCCAATCAGCAAATAGAAAAGATTTCTCTCTTAGCTGAGATTGCATGGTCAAACCCTAATTTCTAAATTGACAGGAAGATTTGACTACGTTAGCCTGAAGCACAGGTAAACTGCTAAGAATAGAATATCCCTCCGCCTGGTATCATATAACTTCACAGGGAAACCAAAGGATAAACATTTCTGAGGAAGATAAAAATAGGAAAGGGTTTCTCTGTTTGGCAGCCTCCGAATATTTCAATTCATCCACTGTGTTCACTCGCTTGCCCATTTGGAGGTTTATATTCAATAAAAAAATTGGAGGAAAGAATAAAACTTGCATATTTACCAAAATTTGGCTATAATAAGGAAACAAAATTATTGCCGGAGTGGCGGAATGGCAGACGCGCTGGACTCAAAATCCAGTGAGGTTTATCCCTCATGTGGGTTCAACCCCCACCTCCGGCACTGCAGCAGAGGGGAAAAATGGAATGGCTAATTATCTCTATGATTATTCCCTTATTGATAGCCTGGTGGGTAGCTTCTGATGCTAAGAAGAGGGGATATAGGAGAAATGCTATTATTGGGTGGTTTTTAGGAGTCTGGCTCATTCTTATCGTATTTTTACCACTTTATCTTATCTTGAGAAATAGACGGAAAGAGGAGAAAGAAGAAAAAGGACCCTGGATATGTCCTTATTGTGGCAGACTTTATACAGAGAAAACCCCATTCTGTCCTTATTGCGGACACAAGTTGTAAATAAACAGAGAAAAGCTAAAGGAACTCTTAATGGCAAGCAGAGAAGAGAGGAAACCGGCAATAATAATTTTTTCTATGGCTTTAGCCGTGGGAATTTTATCCAGAATGAAGCCTTCTCTTATTTTAAAGAATTTTCTTTATGGTGCTCTCGAGCCAGCTACTTTAAAGTTAATAGTTCTTGTTATTCTTATTCTCTTTTTAGGTAACCTTCTAAGAGAAAATGGAAATTTGGGGAAAATTGTATCTTCTCTGGATGTCCTTATTAAAGATTCACGCCTCAGTCTTATCATACCGCCCGCCCTCATAGGACTTTTGCCTATGCCTGCAGGGGCAATGTTCTCTGCTCCTATGGTGGCAGAATCCGGTGAAAAAATAAACTTAAATCCTGAAGAAAAAACCTTTTTGAATTTCTGGTTTCGGCATGTCTGGGAGTATAGCTGGCCTCTTTATCCCGGAATAATCTTAGCTGCAGGTATCCTTGATGTTCCTGTAAGAAGAGTCGTTTTCACTCAGTATCCTTTAACTTTAGTCGCTATCTTTGCTGGTTTTATCTTTGGGGTGAGAAGACTTCTTCCTGGTAAAGTGTATCTGAATAACGGAAAAAGGGATTTTACCAGAGGAGTAAGGTCTCTCTTTGTTAATATCTGGTCTATTTTAGCAGTAATACTCCTGGTAATCATCTTTAAAGTAGAGCTAACTCTATCGCTGATAGTAATTATTTCTCTTTTCCTTATAACGGCAAAAATGGGATGGGAAAAGATATCCCGAGCTATTAAAGCAAGCATCAATTGGGAAATGATATTATTAATTATTGCTGTAATGATTTTTAAAAGAGTTCTTGAAACTTCCGGTGTGTTAACCATAATTCCACAAATATCTAATTATCTAAAGATTTCACCTTTTATCATTCTTGTTTTCCTCCCTTTTGTACTCGGTCTTTTAACAGGATTTCCTGCGGGGTTTGTAGGGCCTGCAATTCCTCTGTTTCTACCGTTCATAGGAGAAGCCGACCCAAATCTAAACTATGTTATGTTAATTTATGCAGGAGGATTTGCTGGCGCTCTTCTTTCCCCTTTCCATCTATGCCTTTTTTTAACAAAAAGCTACTTTGGAGCAAATTTTAAAGGAGTATATAAACTTCTCTGGATGCCTGTCAGTTTCGTTCTTCTTGTAGGCATCATAATTGTATTTATCCGCCAACTTTTAATTTAACCCAGAAACTCGTTAACTTAGTTTTTCTAAGGAGGCCAAGACATGGCTGAGGTGCGTTTAAAGAATGTGAGTAAGAGTTTTGGAAAGGTGGTAGCCGTTAAAAATTTTAGTTCAAATATTAGAGATGGAGAGTTTGTTGTGTTAGTGGGGCCTTCTGGATGTGGGAAGACAACTACTTTAAGGTTGATTGCAGGATTGGAGGAGATTGTTACAGGAGAGATCTATATCGGCAATAGATTAGTTAATGATGTCCCTCCAAAAAATAGAGATATTGCCATGGTTTTTCAAAATTATGCTCTTTATCCTCATATGAATGTTTACGCGAATATGTCTTTTGGATTAAAACTGAGAAAAGTTCCCAAAAAAGAGATTGATAAAATAGTTAAAAGGACAGCAGACCTTCTTGGTATTGGGGAGTTGCTAAATAGAAAGCCAAAGGAGTTATCTG
>JGI24025J20009_10002028_pt1 | contig 14895 bp, 14 predicted proteins | sample Cruoilmetagenom3_FD_20009 | JGI IMG/M metagenome (IMG submission 20009)
GAATTTTCTGGTCAATTTTTTTGAAAAAAATTTGGACCTGGTGTTTACGCTTTAAGTCATTAGAAAACAGGGGGTACCATGCATATTGACCATATCGCCGTGGCCGGGGCCACGTTGGCCGAAGCAACTGATGCGGTGGAATCTGCGCTGGGCGTTGCCCTGCAACCTGGCGGGCAACACGATCTGTTTGCCACGCATAACCGCTTGTTGGGCCTGGCGAACGGCTTTTACATCGAGGCGATTGCCATTGACCCGTCCGCGCCGACGCCCGCGCGTCCACGCTGGTTCGATCTTGATGATTTTACCGGTCCCGCGCGCCTGACCAACTGGATTTGCCGCACGGATAATATGGCTGCCACCCTGCCGAACCTGCCCGCCGGGGTTGGCACGCCGGTGGCGTTGCAGCGGGGCGATCTGCGCTGGCAAATGGCGGTGCCTGCGGATGGAAAACTGCCCTATGACAACCTATTCCCGGCGCTGATCGAATGGCAGGGCAGCCTGCATCCCGGCGCAATGTTGGCGCCTTCGGACTGCGTCCTGCGGCGGATGGTGGTGGCGCATCCGCAAGCGGATGCGCTGGCCCGCGCGCTGGCACCGTTTCTGGAGGATGCAAGGGTGGTGTTTGAACCCGGTTCACCGGCTTTGATGGCCGAGATTACCACGCCCCATGGGGTGCGGGTGCTGCGGTGATCCTGCACCCGGCCACATCCCGGGACGCCCCGGAGATTTGCGCCATCAGCATCGTCAATCCGCGGGCGGTCGCATTTCCCGGCCTATGGCCAGGCCCGTGTTTCAAACGAGCCGCGCAAGCTGGGTGGCCGCATAAAGGCCAAGCTGAAATCACCGCAACCGAACGGCATCTGCGAGCGCTTTCACAAAACGATCCTGCAGAAGTTCTATCAGATCACATCTGCACCACTATATATTATTCGACCCACTTGAAGGCCGTATCGTGTTCCTGAATTGTGCCCAACGAAGGAAGAGGGAAATGGCTTCCGATCACCAGATGCCCGGCGCTAGATGCCGATGCAAGAAATGATCGGCGCGTTCTGCCCGCTTGCGCGCCGTCATAATCGCGCGCGAAACTTAATTCCGGCTTATAACACTGAATTGCGCTGTGCATCATATCGCCGGTAATGACGGCCTCATGACCCGCGTCTGCAATGCGCACCGAGACATGACCGGGTGAGTGACCCGGAGTTGATATGAGCGATACATAGTCACCCAGCATGTGATCCGAACTTACGAAATCGGCCTGTCCTGCGGCGATAACGGGCAAGACGCTTTCAGTGTAAACGACGCCAGGATCGACACTGAAATAGGCGTTGTCGGCTGCGGGCATGATATAACGGGCATTGGGAAATGTCGGGACCCAGCGACCGTTTTCCAACCGTGTATTCCACCCAACATGATCGACGTGCAAATGGGTGCACAAAACGAAATCGATATCAGCCGGAGTTACGCCAGCTGCCGTCAGGCCAGCCATGAAACGCCCGTCGGATCGTTGGTGCCAATTCTCGTAAAAACTGCATGTCTTATCGTTGCCAACGCAGGCGTCGACCAGAATAGTATGCTGAGGTGTTTTGACCAAGAAACCCTGAATGGGTAGCAGAATAAGGCCAGTGTCAGGACACAGTTGACGTGGCACCACATGTTGCATCAACGACAGTCCATCTTCTCCCAAATCCGGAAAAAATTCCAGCGGGTCCATATAGGCTTCGACGCTTTCCAGAATTCGCCATATTTCGATGGCTCCGATACGGGTGAGCAAGTAAGCCTCCTGTGTGTGTGCTACAAACATGTTAGGGGGCTCAGGCCGTTTCAGCAAGCTAGCGCCTCAGTTTTTCAGGTGTCCGCAAGTCCGCACCTTGTCTGATGGTCTGATCGCTGATTCAATTTTCTCAACGGAGCGGGAGATTGAACAATGATGGGGTCAAGGCAGTGTAGCCTAGACGAACCCGCGGGCCTTCACCAACGCAGGCCTATCCGTAACAATCAGCCCGAAGCGGCGCCGGGCTTGCCTATGCTGGGATGTTTTGCCGGTTTCAGAATGCAGGCGCTGACCGGGACCTGCTAAGAACACCGGAAGCCAGGAAAACACCGGCCGCCACTAGGGCGACGCCAGCGATTTTAAGCGGGGTGACGGTTTCGCCCAGAAAAGCCACGCCCCCCCAGCAAAGCAAGGATAGGTGTCAGTGCACCAAAGGCGGCGGTCTCGGCAGCTCCGAGAATCTGCACCGCGTAGCCGAACAGGAACATCGCAAGAATGCCGATTACGAAACTTTGAAGTACGATCATCACTGTGATGTCGCCCAGACTGGCCTTGGCGAAGCTCACGTTGCCCGTCGCGAGGAGCAGTGGGGTGGCAAGCAACGTGCCCCAGAACAGTCCGATGACCAGCCCGTGCAAGGGGCTGAGCCTGCTTTGGCGGAAAATGACCGAATAGATCGCCCAGAGCCCCGACCCGGTCAGAAACATCAGGTGGCCCTTCCAAGCGTGCTCGTCAGCACCGCTGAGGATCTGCCATAGGCCAACGATTATCGCGCCGGTCAAGATCATCGCCAGCCCAAGCCGACGGCGTGGGCCGGGGATTTCTCTGGCCAGGGCATAGGCCGCCAGCGCGGTCCAGAATGGCAGCATCCCGGGTGCCAGCACCCCGCCGTCCGAGGCAGGTGCATAAGCCAACCCCTTGCTCACCACGAAGGGAAAGACTGCGCTGGCACCAACCATCAGAATCGCCGCGCGTGGCCAGGACTGCCCGTGCGGCATGACACCCAGCCGCCACATAACCGGGGCCATCACGAAGGCACCGGGGGCGAGGCGCAGGATCAGAAGCTCTTCGACTGTGAAACTGCCCTGCACGGCGAACCGCGTGACCAGCATGAACGCCGCCCAGATCGTCACGGTCGCAAGCGCTGCCACCAATCCAAGTGCCCATGTCCTGGGTAGGTCCATCGATCCGGCCTTTCATCGGTTGATCATCGCCCGGACTTAACGTCATTGCGCGAGAGCACGCCAGTCGAAAGCGAGGACCGCCCGGCTTATTTGAGCCATTCCGGCCCCGCTCCCTCGAAGCCAAAGAGGTTTCGGGTCGCTTGAAGCGGATACATCGCCAGATGTTGTCGCGTGAATCTAGGCCGCACTGTCGTCGGCGTGAACAGCGGCACGCTTACCTTCTGGCTGAGGGCCGCAATCAAAGATTGATCCCGCCCAACTCAGCAACGCCCACGAAGCTTCGGTTCCACGTCGGGCTGATCAGAACCTCGTTCACGCAGACATGCGGCGGGGCCTCGGCGATATAACGCACCATCGCGCCCAGATCATCGGCCTGCAACATCTTTCCAAGATCTTCAGCCGAAGGCGGCTTAGGTCGTGATTGCATAATAGGTGTGGCAACTTCGCCCGGCATCAGCGCAGTGCAGCGGATTCCATTCACGCCCTCATCTTGATTTATCGAATGGCTGAGCGCCACAACCGCGTGCTTGGAGGCGCTATAGGCCGGACCTGTCAGGCGCGACGGATGCCGTCCCGCCCATGAAGAGGTTAAGATCAACGTGCCCGTACCCTTGCTGCGCATCTGCGGCAGGACAGCGAGAACCCCGTTCATGACCCCGTTTAGATTGACATCGACCACCTTGGCAAAATCCGTCGGCGTAATCGCTGCGACAGCACGATTGGGCACATTGATGCCAGCGTTTGCCATGAAGATGTCGATGCCACCAAGGCGCGCGATCATGTCATCGGCAATCGCCTGCGTCGCCTCGGCGTCAACCACGTCAAGCTGTGCCGCTTCAGCTGAGCCACCAGCGACCTGGATCTCTGCCACGACCCGTTCCAGTTCCTCCAACCGGCGACCAGACAGCACAACATGCGCACCACTGGCCGCCAATGCCTTGGCCGATGCTTCGCCGATGCCACCGCCTGCGCCCGTCACCCAAGCAATTTTTCCAGCTAAATTTCCCATATCGTCCATCCCTGATATATAAGCATCCGGGGCTAGGAACTCATAGAACCTGTGATTTGTCCATGAAATGCGCTGAAGAGGAAACGGATATGAAGCTGAGTATGATTTGCGATGGGCTGGATTTTCCCGAAGGACCGATTGCCATGGCGGATGGCTCTGTCATTCTGGTGGAGATCCGGCGGCAAACATTGTCACGCGTTTATCCTGATGGCCGGATCGACGTCATTGCAAGGCTTGGTGGTGGCCCGAATGGGGCCGCCGTTGGTCCGGACGGTATGATTTACGTCTGCAACAATGGTGGATTTATCTGGACCCAAGCCGACGGCATCACCCGCCCAATCGGCACGCCCGATGATTACGTCAGCGGCTCGATCCAGCGGGTTGATCCGGATACAGGTGCGTTTGAGACGATCTATGCAAGCTGCGACGGGCAACCGCTCAGAGGGCCGAATGACATCGTGTTTGACGCGGCGGGTGGCTTTTACTTTACCGATTTGGGCAAAACGACGGCTGAATATGTGCATCACGGCGCATTCTATTATGCCAAAGCAGACGGCAGCCAGATCAGGCGCGTTCACGCCCCGATGATCACGCCGAACGGCATCGGCCTGTCGCCTGATGACAAAACCGTACACGTCGCCGAAACGCGGACTGGCCGGGTCTGGAGTTTTGATCTGGTCGCGCCGGGTGGAATAGCGCCCTTGCCCTTCGACATGCCGGGAAGACTGGTGACCACGCTGCCCGAATACCAACTGCTCGACAGCCTTGCCGTTCAAGCGGACGGTCAAATCTGCGTGGCCACCTTGATGCGTGGGGGGATCAGCGTCGTGCCCCTGATGGCGGTCCCGTTGCGTTTGTCGATGTGCCCGGTGACCCCTATGTCACAAACATCTGCTTTGGCGGGCCGGACATGCGGGATGCATGGATCACGGCGTCAGGGACCGGATGCCTTTATCACACCCGCTGGCCCAGCCCCGGGCACCGATTGCATTTCAACGGATAGGTGCGGGCGGGCGTTATCGACCAATCTCACTAAGCCATCAGCCAAGATAAATTCAACGAGAACCCGAATGCGCAGAGCCTCTTCAGGCGTGGTTAAATGAACCGCCCCGGGTTTGCCGGAGAGTGGTTTGTTCAAATGTCGGGCGGCTTTATCAAGCGCGTTCATGCTTGCATAGAAGGTTCCCTCTGCTTCTTGCGGTGTGACGCACCTGTCACCCGACAGGCAATGCTTGCGAAGCACGCAGTTGGATGAACCTCAAGCCAATGAATGAGGCCAGCGCCGAATGCAGAAAACTTTACCCCAATAGGCGTAACCGCCCCTGACAGCGCCGCCGTAGCAGGGTAAACATACCCGCATGTCTGTCTGGACCCGCATATCCGAGGCCCTGTCGGCGCTGACCAAGGGCGAAAGCCTGACCGAGGTGTTCGACCGGTTGCGCACGCCGCCCGAACGCAGCGTGGCCTTTGCCATTGCGGTGATCGCGCTGGGGGCCAAAATGGCCAAGGCCGACGGGCAGGTCACCCGCGACGAGGTGACGGCGTTTCGCGATGTGTTCCAGATTGCCCGCAAGGACGAGGTCGGCGCGGCGCGGGTGTTCAACATGGCGCGCACCGATGTGGCAGGCTATCAGGACTATGCCCGCCAGATCGCGAGGATGTTCGCAGCAGATCCCGATGCCTTGCTGGACCTGATGGAGGGGCTGTTTCACATTGCCCTGGCCGATGGGTTCTATCACCCGAGTGAAAACGAATTTCTTGAAGATGTTTCGCAAATATTTGGCCTTCCAGGCGCTCAGTTCCGCGCGCTTCGGGCGCGGTTTGTGCCCGACGCGCATCCTGACCCCTATGCGGTTCTGGGGGTGACACCAGATATGGACCCGGCCGAGATGCGCAAGATCTGGCGCGCTTTGGTGCGCGCCACCCATCCCGACGCGATGATCGCCCGTGGTGTTCCCGAAGAAGCGATCCGGCTGGCTGAAAAGCGGATGATCGACATCAACCGCGCCTGGGACGAGATTAACGCGGCGCGCGTCTGATGCGGCTGGCGACCTATAATGTGGAATGGTTTGCCAACCTGTTTGACGATGCGGACCAGATGATTGTCGATGACAGCTGGTCCGGGCGTCAGGACGTTACCCGTGCCCAGCAGATTGAGGCGCTGGCCAAGGTGTTCACGGCCCTGGACGCCGATGCGGTGATGATCATCGAGGCGCCCAATTCCGGGCACCAACAAAACACGGTGCGCGCGCTTGAAGGTTTTGCTGCTGCGTTTGACCTGCGCACCCGTAAGGTGGTGATCGGTTTTGCCAATGACACCCACCAGGAAATCGCGCTGCTGTATGATCCCGATGCCCTGCATGCCCGCCATGATCCGCGCGGCAGCGACACCGGCAAGAAAGGCAGCGCTGACGCGCCGCGGTTTGATGCCGTCTTTCGCATTGATCTGGATATCGACGCCACCGAAGACCTGGTGCAGTTTTCCAAACCGCCGCTAGAGCTGGCCGTCACCACCGCCAAGGGGACAAAATTGCGGCTGATCGGGGCACATCTGAAATCTAAGGCGCCGCATGGCGAACATACGCGCGACGGGATCATGCGCGCCTCGATCGCCAACCGGCGCAAACAACTGGCGCAGGCGATCTGGTTGCGGGCCCGGATTGATGCCAATCTGGCCGAGGGCACGCCGGTGATCCTGTTGGGGGATCTGAATGACGGGCCGGGGCTGGACGAATTCGAAGACCTGTTTGGCCGCTCGTCGGTGGAAATCCTGTTGGGCGATACCCTCTATGATCCCCACGCCAAAGAGGCGTTGACCCGGCGGGTTGGCGCGGTGCGCAGCACGGCCCGGTTCAAGATGCCCAAGGGCGAGCGGTATTTACAGGCGCTGCTGGATTACATCATGGTTTCAACCGATCTGATGAACTATCGGCCCGTCTGGCGCATTTGGCATCCGTTTGATGATGCCAAATGTTGGGAAATGGAAGATTTGCGCAATGCGCTGTTAACGGCTTCGGATCACTTTCCAGTCACGTTGGACATTGACATCTAAAGGCACGTTTGCAGCGGATCGTAAAACGCGTTGGCTTTTATGTTAACGCGACAAACTGAACCCACGCCAACCCTTACACCGGGGGCAATTCGCCCCTATATTGGTCTTATGTCCCTTCGCTTTGTCATACCGTTTACCCTTGCGCTGGCCGCGTCCCCTGTTTGGGCGCAGCAGGATGATGACAGCCGCAGCCTGATGGAACGCGGTGCCGAGCTGTTTCTGGAAGGGCTACGCCAGGAAATGGCGCCGACCTTGGATGATCTGCGCGACATGGTTGAACAGTTCGGTCCGGCGATGCAAAGCTTTCTGGCGGAAATGGGCCCGGCGCTGGGGGATATTCTGGAAGAGGTCAAGGATTGGTCGGCCTATCACCCGCCGGAAATCCTGCCGAATGGCGATATTATTATGCGCCGCAAAACCGACGTTCCCCCGAAAAAGGAACCGAATGTCGACCCTGAAACCGGCCCCCAGGATGACAGTCCCCAGGACGACAGTGCGCCGTCGGGGCCAGCCGATATCTAAGGCACCCGGGCCAAAGTGTGGATCAGTTTTTGATTATGATCGCTTGGGTGTCGGATTTCAACGCATTTGCCAGAGATAGAAACCGGGCCTCGGCGACTTCGCCATAAAGCGGTCTGACGTTTTCTGGCAGGGTTAGCTGCAACAGCTTCTTCTTGGGAAACCATTGAAGGGTGGCCATCTGCTCATTTTTCATCGGCCAAAGCATCGCGCCAAACCGCATTGCCTTGCCCAGAATTTCGGCCTGTCTCTGGCTCTTTTCGTCCAGTAACTTATATAGCGGTTCAAACCGTGTGCCTTCGCGCCGGTTGGAATAGCGGTGCAACAGCGCCAGTCCCAGAACACCCGTTCCGAATGCTTTAGCCCACCCATATTGGCGCGTGTGGCATAGTCAAAACACACTTCAGCCCGGTAATCGGGATGGGCGCGCCAACTGACGTCATGCAACAAGCAGGCTGCCTTGACCAGGCGTTTCTGAGCGCCGGGCGCCGGTCTGAACAGCGGCAGGACAAACTGAAACAGTGATTTACCAAACCCCGGCAAACGCGCGTCCTTGGCCTCGGCAAAGCGGCAGGCCTCGATCAGCGGGTCGCGGTCGCGCAGGCGTTGGGGCATTTGTTCGTATAGCAAGCCCTCGCGGATGCCATAGCTGGACACGGCGATGTCCTTGGGCCTGAAGGTGCTGACCAGGCGCGACAACACGTCGGTCGCATAAGGCACCAGCGCCATTCGCGCCGAGGAAACTTGGGCCAGGGAACGCAGGCTGCCCATGTCTTCGGTTTCAATAAATCGGATAGTTTCACGCACCGACGCGGCGGTCATGCGGTATTCGTGCAGCACCTTCAGCGGATAGCCCTGCCGCGCCATGTCGATCTTGGCAATGGCCCGCCAACTGCCGCCTACCAGAAATAGCCGGTCGGGTTGCGGGCCCATCGCCTCGCTCAGGCCGCTGATCACCGTTTTGATATGCGCCTTGCGCCCGCGCCGTCCACCGCGCACATCGCGCAGTTTCAGCGGCCCCAGTTCTGATGTCACGCATTTGCCAACCTCGCCATCGGCAATCTCGGCCAGTTCCATCGACGACCCGCCAATGTCACAGACCAACCCGTAGGATCCCGGCCAGCCCAGCAAAACACCCTGGGCCGACAATCGCGCCTCTTCCTGGCCGTTGATCACCCAGATTTTCAGGCCGGTTTTTTCCTGCACTTCGGCGCAGAAATCCGGCCCGTCAATAGCGTCGCGCACCGCAGCGGTGGCCACAACGCTAAGCGGGGCCAGCCCCATGCCGTCGGCCACATGGCTGAAGCGGATCAGCGCCGACAAGGCGCGCGCGCGCCCGCCGGGATTCAGCCGTCCGGTTTCCGACAGGCCAGCCCCCAGTGCGCACATGATCTTTTCGTTATAAAAATAGGCCGGAGACCGCGCCGCGCCATCAAACACCACCAACCGGACAGAGTTTGACCCGACATCGACAACCCCAACCCGCGACAACGCCCGCGCACTAGGGTCGTCAAATAACGGGTGCCCAAACGGACCCGAATCGGCGGCAGCCTGTTCCAATTGCAAGTTCATGTCATCCCCAAGCCAAGCCACCGCAGAATGCGGGATAGAGGCGCCCCGGTCAATTCCCGGTTCAGTCTTCAGTATGCGTCAATTTGGGAACATCAGATGCCCCCGCCGATCCGCGCCCGGACAAGGACGGGTTTTCCATGAAAAACCGGTGACATGAGAATGCAAATTCGCCTTCTGGCACGCGGTATCGGGTAAAGGAGCCATCTGGTGACATCACCCAGCTTTGCGCGACATCCGCCAGATTAGCTGCCATGATCTGGCTGACAATCTGTGCTTTGACGGTGGCATTATTGATCTCGACCAGCGTTTCGACCCGCCGGTTCAGGTTGCGGCCCATCCAGTCAGCAGAGCTGATGAACACCCGGGCCTTTTTGGCAGGCAGGCCAAAGCCATTGCCAAAACACACAATGCGCGAATGTTCCAGAAATCGGCCAACCACCGATTTCACCCGAATGTTTTCACTTAAGCCTTTGACCCCAGGCCGCAATCCGCAGATGCCGCGAATGATCAGACTGATTTTTACGCCACTTTGGCTGGCCGCATACAGCGCGTCGATCACTTCGCTGTCGACCACCGAATTCATCTTGGCCCAAATCTCGGCCGGGCGNCCGGCTTTGGCATGCTCGGCCTCGGCGTCAATCATATCGATCAGGCGCTTTTTCAGGTTCAGCGGTGAAATTGCCAAATTATCCAGCGATTCTGGTGTTGCGTAGCCGGACAGGTAATTGAACACTTTGGTGGCATCGCGCCCCAGTTTGGTGTCACAGGTGAACAGCGAAAGGTCGGTATAGATACGCGCAGTGATCGGGTGGTAATTGCCGGTGCCGTAATGGGTATAGGTCACCAGTTGGTCACCTTCGCGCCGCACGACGGTGCTGATCTTGGCGTGAGTCTTCAGGTCAACAAACCCGTAAACCACATGCGCCCCCGCCCGCTCCAGCCGCCGTGATTGCCGGATATTGGCGGCCTCGTCGAACCGCGCTTTCAATTCGATCAGCGCGGTGACGGATTTGCCGTCTTCGGCCGCCTCGCACAGGGCTTCGACGATGGGAGAGTTTCGTGACGTTCGGTAGAGCGTCTGTTTGATTGCCACAACATCCGGATCGCGCGCTGCCTGTTGCAGGAACCGGACGACCATGTCGAAGGTTTCATAGGGGTGGTGCAGCAACATGTCCTTTTGGCGAATCGCTGCAAACAGGTTGCCCTCAAAATCGGTGACCCGTTCGGGGACGCGGGGGGTGAAGAATGGCCATAGCAGATCGGGGCGATTGTCCAGCACCAGTTCGCTTAGGTCGGCCATGCCAATCATGCCCTCGACCTCGATCACCTCTTCGGGGTCAACATGCAGTTCATTCATGATGGTGGCCATCAGTTTGGCCGGGGCGCCCGCCGAATGGGTCATGCGCACCACTTCGCCGCGACGGCGGCGTTTCAGGGCGGTTTCAAACTCGCGCACCAGATCTTCGGCCTCTTCTTCGACTTCCAGATCGCTGTCGCGCAGTACCTGGAATTCGAAATGCGCCTTTAGGCGATAGCCGGGAAACAGGCGGTCGATGCTGTGGATCAGCAATTCTTCCAGCGGCAGAAAGCGGCTTTGTCCAGGGGCCGAGGGCAGGGCGATAAACCGGTCGATCTGGCGCGGGATTGGCAACAGCGCCTGCAGGCTGCGTTTGGTGCTGATCCGTTCCAGTTGCAGTGCCAGCGTGAAGCCGGTGTTGGGAATGAACGGGAACGGATGCGCCGGGTCGATGGCCAGCGGCGATAAAACCGGGAACACCCGGTTCAGAAACACATCTGCCAAAAACTCCTTATCCGCGTCATTCAACGCATCGCGTTGCAGAACCGAGATGTTTTCCGCTTGCATCTGAACGTGCAAATCGCTGAGCACCCGCTGCTGCGCCAGCATCAAGCGGCGCGCATCTTCGTTGATCAGCACCAATTGTTTGGCGGGCGACAAGCCGTCGGCGGCGGGGGTTGTGTGCCCTTCATGCGCCAACTCGCGCAGGCCCGCGACGCGCACGGTGTAAAACTCGTCCAGATTATTGGCCGAGATCGACAGGAACCGCAGCCGTTCTAGCAGGGGAACCCGCGGGTTTTCAGCCTCTTCCAGTACCCGCCAGTTGAATCCCAGCCAGCTGAGTTCACGATTGTAAAAACGCCCCGGCCCGCTGATGTCTAGATCAGGCAGTTCAATGGCGGGCTCAAACGGGGATTGCAAGAAATCTGCGTGTGTCATGTTTACCTGAATACAGGAGCTAAATGAGGAAATTGTGACTGTGTTGGCAGGATGTTAGCCGTTTGCGTTCAGATCGGCAATCAGCCGCACCGCAAGTGGGCGCGACATAGTGCGCGATTCCGACAGGGACATCTGGTCCAACTGGTCGACAATCGCGGCGGCCGCCTCAAAAGACCGGTCCATGTGATGCACCAGATAGGGGATGACATTTGGTTTTGGCGTGATCTGGCGGTCATCAAACAGCTTGGCCAGCACAGCGGCCAGCAATGCATCATCGGGGGCAGGCAGCGCCACGTGATGCGCCGCCTCGACCCGGCTTTGCAGGTCAGGCAGGGTCAGGCCCCACAGGTTGGGGGCGCCCTGGCCGGTCAGCAACAGCGCGTGGCCCTCGGCCAGCACCAGATTGTGCAGGTGAAACAAGGTGTTCTGGGCTGATGGCGCATTGGCGATCTGCGGCACGTCCTCGACCACCACAGGGCCGGTTGCCAATCGCGGCACATCCGCGTCAACCAGATCGCATGCCGCCACAATCGGGGCACCGGTCAGCGCTGCCCAGACATGCGCCAGATGGGTCTTGCCGGATCCGGTGGGGCCGGTCAGGACCAGTTTGCGGTTCGGCCAACTGATGGACGATTCTATCATCGCCACGGCCAGCGCATTGGTGGGCGACACAAAAAAGTCGTCCCGACCCAGCGCGGGTATGGCGGGCAAATCAAAGCTTAGCTGCTGTGGCACGGTTATGGCGCGTCCCGGTGTTGGCCGCCCTGGTATAAACGGCTGTCCAGATATTGTTCGACAGCGAACCGGGCCACCACGCCCAGGGCTGCGGCCACCGGCACCGCCACCAGCATACCGACAAAGCCGAACAATGTGCCGAACACCGACAATGCCAGCAACAACCAGACCGGATGCAACCCAACCGAGTTGCCAACCAGCTTGGGCGTCAAAAAATTGCCCTCGACCACCTGACCGATAACAAAGATTACCGCCACCAGCCCGATCGACCCCCAGTCGCCCCAGAACTGAAACAAGGCCAGCCCGATCGCCAGCGCCCCGCCAATCATCGCGCCCAGATAGGGGATAAAGGTCACCAACCCGGCGATAAATCCGACAGCCAGGCCAAATTGCAGCCCCACCAGCATCAGCGTCACCGCGTAATACGTGCCAAGGATCAGGCAGACCGTGCCCATTCCGCGGACGAACGACGCCAGCGTGTCATCGATTTCACCTGCCAGCCGCCGGATGACCGGCGCATGATCGCGTGGCAACAGATCGTTGATCTGGGCGATCATCCGGTCCCAATCCAGCAACATATAAACCGAAACCACCGGAACGATCACCAGCAACAGAACGACATTCAGCAGCGACAGGGCCGATCCCAGCACACCTTCCAACAAGATGCCGCCTTTGTCCTTAAAGGCTTCACCGATGGAAACCAGCGCCTTTCGGGTGGTTGAATCCTCGTCCAGCAATGCCGGGAATTTTTCGTTCAAAAAGGCCTGAAGATCCCGGAACAGTTGTGGAATGATGTTGATCAGATCAACCATTTGCGAGATCAGCGCCGGGAAGACGGCCAGCGACATCACCACAAAGATCAGAATGGCCGCAATGGTAATCACGCCGGTTGCTGCCGTGCGTGACAGGCCCGCGCGTTCCAGCCGGTCGGCCACTGGATCAATGAAATAGGCAATCGCACTCCCCAGCACAAAGGGCAGCAATACATTGCCCAGCAACCACAGAACCACCACGAATATCACTGCCGTGATACCCCAGTATTTCAGCTGTTTATTGCCTTGATGTGCCATCATTTTTCCGTTGTCTGTTGACTGCATCGCTGATGCGCGACCAGCATTCAAGGGTTGATCGTGTGAAACATACCATCGTTATATGGTCTTATCGCCGGGTATCTGTCAGTTGCCAATCCATTTCGCACCCGCTTGTGCGGCGCAGCCCAAGCCGCTAGACCGGGCGTGATCTGAAACCATCGAAAAGATACAGCAAATGCGCCTGTCCCGTTACTTTCTGCCCGTCCTCAAGGAAAACCCCGCCGAGGCACAGATCGTCAGCCACCGGCTGATGCTGCGCGCCGGGATGATCAAGCAGGCCAGCGCTGGTATCTATTCCTGGCTGCCGCTGGGGTATAAGGTGCTCAAGAACATCGAGAATATCGTGCACCAGGAACAGGCCCGCGCTGGCCATCTGGCGATGTTGATGCCGACAATCCAGTCTGCTGATCTGTGGCGCGAAAGCGGGCGCTACGATGCTTATGGGGCGGAAATGTTGCGGATCAAAGACCGCCATGACCGCGACATGTTGTTCACGCCTACCGCCGAAGAACTGATCACCGATATTTTCCGCAGCCATGTGAACAGCTACAAAGACCTGCCACTGACCATGTATCAGATCCAGTGGAAATTCCGTGACGAAATGCGCCCGCGCTTTGGCGTCATGCGGGGGCGCGAGTTTTACATGAAGGACGGATATAATTTCGACCTTTCCAAAGAAGGCGCGATGCATGCGTATAACCGTCATTTGGTCAGCTATCTGCGCACCTATGAACGGATGGGCCTGCAGGCGATCCCGATGCGCGCCGACAGTGGCCCGATCGGCGGCGAGGATACCCATGAATTTCTGGTTCTGGCCGAAACCGGCGAATCCGAAGTGTTCTATGACAGCGCCGTCACCGATCTGACCTTTGGTGACCGTGCCATCGATTACGATGATGTGGCCCAGTGTCAGGCGATCATGGAAGAATTTACCACCAAATACGCCCGCACCGATGAAACCCATGACGAGGCGCTGTTCAATCAGCTGCCCGAAGAGCGGCGCCGCACGGCCCGGGGCATCGAAGTTGGCCAGATCTTCTATTTTGGCACCAAATATTCCGAAGCGATGGGCGCAACCGTCCAGAATGCCGACGGCAAGCCGGTGCCGGTGCATATGGGTAGCCACGGCATTGGCGTGTCGCGTCTGGTTGGTGCGATCATTGAGGCCAGCCATGACGACAACGGCATCATCTGGCCCGAAGGTGTCACCCCGTTTCATTGCGGTATCGTCAACCTGAAGCAGGGCGATGATCAGGCCGATGCTGCCTGTAACCAGCTTTATGCGGCGCTGACAGCCGTAGGGCTAGAGCCGCTGTATGATGACCGCAAGGAACGTGCCGGGGGCAAGTTTGCCACGATGGATCTGATCGGCCTGCCATGGCGAATCACTGTCGGCCCACGCGGGTTGAAAAATGGCGTGGTTGAACTGACCAGCCGCCGCACCGGGATCAGCCAAGAGCTGAGCCCGGAAGAAGCGGTAAAGAAGGTGGCGGAAATCTATACCCCGCACCGCGCAAAACCTACCCATTGGGAACCGATGGCGCAGCAGTCTTTTCACACTTGGGTGTAACCGGGCACTGAACGCCGGGGAAATGTCGTTTAATCCACCTGCGGCCCCGTTTAATCCACCTGCGACGCTGGCGCGTGGCACTGCAACTCGCCATCTGCCGTTCGGCCGGGCAGGGCGCGCACCACCGGGCGCCCCAACCGCGCCACCAGATCGCTT
>JGI24025J20009_10002029_pt1 | contig 14894 bp, 11 predicted proteins | sample Cruoilmetagenom3_FD_20009 | JGI IMG/M metagenome (IMG submission 20009)
CTTCCACTAATCGGGCAATGTGTAATTTTCATAATAGATAATTATTATACGCATTCAATTTTCTAAGTCAAATTCACAATTTCAAGCAAAAGCAGTAAATTTATCGCAATCAGACAATGCTGCCGTCAGGGTTTTCCTGATCAGAATTTGCATTACTTATTATAATGGCTTTATTCACATACTGTTTAAATATAAACAAGGCTTAAATATAACCAGGCTGTCAGGATATTCAAAATCAAGTAAAATCAATTCTCTGGAACTGTAAAAAGATTTTCTAATATTTTTTTTGTAAATCAAGTTTTAGTTATGATTTATTATTAAAGACTGGAGTAGCCAAATGTCAACCAAAGACTTTAGCGTGAATAGACAAATTTCTCCATCCAATACCTATGAAAATTTTCACAACCAGGCTATTGTTGAAGAATTTAAAAAGGCAAAAGAAAAGGTGGATCAATTGGAGCGCTGTACAAAATGTGTATTGCCTGAGACCTTTCCGTTTATTGAATTTGATGAGGATGGCGTTTGTAATTTTTGTCATTATTATGAAAAGAAGAACTTGTTCGGGATGGATGCGCTTCAAGCCTTACTTGAAAGCAATAAAGACGCCGATGGCAAGGTTAAATGTGTGGTGTCATTTAGCGGCGGCCGTGATAGCAGTTATGGTTTGCATCTTGTAAAAAAGGTTCTTGGGCTCGACGTTGTTGCATTCACATACGATTGGGGTGTCGCAACAGATATGGCGCATAGAAACCAAAAACGAATGTGTGAAAAGCTTGGTGTAGAGCAAATTATCGTTAAAGCTGACCTGGATCGGAAGAGAGAGAATATTAAAGCCAACCTTCAGGCATGGTTGAAAAAGCCTGATTTAGGAACAATTCCAATATTGACAAGTGTTGGTCAACAATTTTTCTACCACGCCAACCAGGTAGGCAAGAAACTTGGCCGAGATTTAATTGTTTTATGTGCAACACCCTTTGAACATACCTATTTCAAAGCAGGATTTTCGGGCATTAAACCACATTTTGACAGTTCAGATAATACGGTGGCGGATAAATTGAATATGATTTTCAGTTATATCGGGAAATATATAGATAACCCTTCCTATATAAACAGGTCATTAATTGACACAATTGGCGGATATCTTTCTTTTTATGTTATTCCCCATAATTACTTACGGCTTTTCGATTACCTCCGGTGGGACGAAGAAGAAGTAAACAAGACCCTGATTGAGGAATACGGTTGGGAAACTTCTGATGAATCACCCAGTACCTGGCGTATTGATGATGGGACGGTGCCGCTTTCAGATTATATGTACTATATGATGTCCGGTTTAACCATAAATGATACCTTTAGAAGCAATCAATTCGCGAAGAACGGATTACTCGGGAGCAAGCCTTGGAATTGCTTGAAAGAGAAAGCCTTCCACGATTCAATGCTATTCAATGGTATTGCGACCAGGTTGGTGTTGATTTTGAAACTACTATTGGTACAATCAACAGTGCACCTCGCCTTTACTAGTGGATCAAGAAGGGTAGGCTTTTGGCTATTCTGGAAAATTTCAAAGGATTATTAAACTTCAGCATATTCGATAAGCAGCTAGCATGAAATCAAAAGAAATTTACAAAATTGGAATAATAGGCACCGGGTTCATCGGCAGCGGACTGAAAAGAACCATTGACAGATTGCCCGATATGGAAGTTTCTCGCATCCTGACACAAAGGGATTTGACAGACTTTCCCGATGAAGGCATCTACACCCATTCTATACAGGAGCTGATTGACCACAGCGATCTGGTTGTGGAATGCAATGGCAACCCGGTTTATGCCACTGAGGTGCTCTGCCAGGTGATGAATGCAGGGCTTCCCGTTGTTACTATGGATGCAGAACTTCATGTTACGACCGGAACTTACCTGGCAAAGAAAGGCTTGATTACGGAGGCTGAGGGGGATCAACCTGGTGCACTTGCGGCTTTAAATCGAAAGCTTGTTGAAATTGGTTTCAAGCCCCTGGTTTACGGTAACTTAAAAGGTTTTCTAAACCTGAATCCAACACCTGAGGAAATGGCTTATTGGGCAGAGAAGCAAGGCATATCTGTGGAGCAAGTGACGGGTGCAACAGATGGGACAAAGATCCAGATTGAGCAGGTTTTTGTGGCAAATGGTTTGGGGGCTGTTATCGCCAAGCAGGGCTTATACGGTTTTGAAAGCATGGATATTAATGAGGGTGCACAAAAACTTGCGCATCATGCTAAAGAAATCGGGCAGCCCATCAGTGATTACTTGCTATGCAGCGCAAATGCAAAGCAAAGGTTTCCTGCGGGTGTGTTCATCACTGCTGAATATGATCCGGTTGAAGCCTCAACTTTGAAATATCTGAAGTTGGGGGAAGGACCGTTTTTTACAATGCTTCAGAGTTTTCACCTGATCTACCTGGAGATTCCGGTGACGATAAGGCAGGTGCTGAAGGGGGATGGGGTCTTATTAAACAACGGCTTGAAGCCGAAGGCCAGTGTTTGTACCATCGCCAAACATAAATTATCCCCAGGGACAGTAATCGAGCGTGCTGACAGAAACTTCCATGTTCGTGGGGAAGCTATCTCCATTAAGGACGCACCCAACCAGGTTCCGATTGGGTTGATGTACGATGTCGTTATAAAACGCAGAGTTGAACCCGGGCAAATGCTTGAATTTGATGATGTTGAAATTGAAGAATCAAAAGCATATCAAGCCTGGCAGGATACTTTAAGCCAGTTAGGTTAGGATGTATTCAGGTGCAGTGTTATACATAATGCACTCGTTTATTCAATAGAAGAACCATTCGACCATTGTCTCTAGATTACCGGCAATTCTTTTCTAGCTTTTCTTCGATGCTTTGTTTCAACTCACCTACATTTCCAAAGTTTTGAATTTCATTTTGTTTAAATTCAATCCCGAACGAGATCTCAATCGCAATAATCAGGTTTACATGTGAAAGGGAATCCCAGGAATCCACATCATCGGCAGTCATTTCATCTGTCACAACCAGGGTTTCGTCATCAAAGACTTCTCTGAAGACCTGTGTCAATTTTTCTGTAATCGCCATTTTTTTTACTCCATTGTTGAAATATCGCCGGGATCTTTGCCTTCGTAATATGCTTTTAAAACTCTGCGAAGAATCTTCCCGCTTTGATTTTTTGGTATTTTATCAGTAATGATAAATTCGGATGGGATTGCCACCGTTGACACCTTGTTGGATATATAAATGCGGCATTTAAGTTCAAGGGCTCTATCCCATTTCACATTGTTTGGTAAAACGATAAATGCCACGATTTTCTTGTGCAAAATGGGATCATCAGCGCCAATGACTGCTGCATCCCCGATCTCGTCAATTTCGAGCAATGCGCTCTCGACTTCAAAGGGTCCAACAAGGTGACCGGCGGTGTTGATGACATCATCAGAACGGCTGACATACCAGAAATAGCCATCTTCATCCTGGTAGGCAAGGTCACCGGTGATATAATATTCGCCACGGAATTTTTCTGCATACGCCGCTTCTTTGTGGAAATAGGTTCTGAACATGGATCGCCAGCCCTTCTGTAAGGTCAGGTGACCCTGTAAGCCAATCGGGCGAGCTTTTATATCATCATCCATGATGAAGACGTTAATATCGGACCTGGGCTTGCCCATTGAACCGGGTTTTACCTCCAGCCCTGGGCGATTTGCGATCATGATGCTGCCTGTTTCTGATTGGAACCAGTTATCATAAACTTCAGTGCCGAACACCTTTTTGCCCCAATTATAAATTTCCGGGTTTAAAGGCTCGCCAACGCTGTAGATTCGCTTTAAGCTGTTGATTCGCACCTCGTTAAATTTTTCTTCATTTTCTTGCATCAACATCCTGAGCGCCGTTGGCGCAGTGTACCAGATGCTTACCTGCTTATCCTTGATAATTTTCAACCAATGGTCTGCATTATACGTTCCACCGAACTGGATGCTATCTGTCATTGTGTTCAAAGGTGCAATGATACCGTAAGACAAACCGGTAATCCAAGCGGGATCCGCCGTGCACCAATACCGATCATCAGCCTCAGGTTGTAAGATTTCTTGAAAAGCCTGAACAATGTCCTGAATTGCACCGTGAACATGCAGCGCGCCTTTGGGTTTTCCTGTTGACCCCGATGTATACTGCAAGAAAGCCGGCGTTTCAGCATCTACTTGATGGGGATAGACAAAGTCAGACTCAGCATTTTTCAGTAATGCTGGCAGGCTCAGGATAAATTCGTCACGATTTTCCTCTTTATCAACGACAAGAATATTCTTTAATTCAGGCAATTTTTCTTTGATTGCCAGAATTTTCCTGACAAGGCTGTTTTTTGTAATGACGAACTTTGCCTGGCTGTTTCCCAACCTGTCAAGTAAGGCATCCTCACCCAAAGTGGAGAATAAAATGCAGGACATTGCTTGTAATTTTAGTATGCCAAAGAAGCTGCTTATTAATTTCGGACTTCTTGGGAGAAAAATACTGACGACGTCTTCAACCTGGATGCCACTATCTTTCAAAACATGGGCAATTTTATTAGATTCAAGCTCAAAATCACCATAGGTGAACCCGGTTTCAGAGAGGTCGTTTTGTATCCAGTTAATAATTTTTTTGTCTTTATGCCCATTTTCACAATGCTGCGTGAGGCAGGCATATGCAATGTTGTTTACTTTCATGGTCAGGTCCTTTTTTAAGGATTTATCTTCCAATATTTTAGATCTTCAAAGGCAACATCATTATCGCCAATAATTAGTATATCATCCACATCATGCTCAGCCAAAAATTCAGATAAAGAAAAATCGGTGGAATAACGCAAATCAACACAGTATGTCTTTTTATAATGCGATGCTACCAGCGGGTCTAATGCATACCTGTAAGATGAGCCAATAAACAGTAAATTGCGGTTNGANTCATTTTCAAAGATATATTCTGTGTAATTGGTGACATATCCGTAAAATTCATTGTAGTGGTTGGTGTAAGGCACGGTTGAATACTTTCCTTCGAAATAGGCTTGCCTCTGGTTACCATCAATAAGCTGGTCGTTGACCTTCATTTCATAGGATGGAAAATCTACAATTTCCACTGCAAAATTATCACCTTTGATGGGATAAAAAGTTCGACGTGCCATCAAACCCAAGAATTCTATATCCGGGAATTTGACAATATCTTCTTTTTCAAGCATCGTTGATATGCCCGGATAATTTAAGGAGAGCATGTCATGGATATCTGTATATGCTTTTAGAATGCCATGCACATTCCAATGGTGATCGGTTCGATAATAATTATCAAGATGATCTTCCATGCCAGCAAGCATAAATTTCTTAAAAACCAAATCCTCAGGCAAGTTTTCCTCAAAATACCCAATGGATTGACTGTTATCCGCTTCCGCAAAGCTGGCGCTTAAAGGATGGAACTCAGAATTTTCAAGGGTTTGATGGTAATAGAGGTAAAAATGTTTGTCGGGGTGTGATTTAATAATTTCTTCGTAGTTGCTAACCCGTTCGTCAATCGACTCCCTGGCTGCATCATCAAACAGATTTGGAGAAAAAACCAGCTGGTTATTGAATTTATCGTAAAAAATATCCGATGTCGTATCTGCAGGTATGGCTGTGTCCTTGAGGAAGCTGTAAGCTATCTTAATAATTCCTCTATCCAAAGCTTTCGAAAATTGGATGATTGGCATTCGGAAGGGAAATTGATCGCTGGTTGCCCGTTCAAATTTGTTGACGAATGAAGCACTGGTGTACAGGTTGATCAGAATTTTAGCTGCATCTTGGTATTTCCCTTGTTTTATGAAATCCAGGGCACGTCCGAGGTTCGGGTTGGAAGCAGGTTCTAAAGCGACAAGGGTCCTTGCTTCTACCACGGATTCCTCAGGGGATGACCCGACCTTTGTAACCCAGGAAACCGGCACTAAAAGCAATATTAAGAAAAATAAGCTTAAAAAATACGGTGTGAATTTCTTCAAAAATCAATCCTTTTACTGATAAATGTTATTAAACTGACTAACAAGTGTCTATTTCAAAGATAAGCGCACTGGCTAAGGTTCTATCATCCACTGGTCGGTGTCCATGAAGACGACTTCGTAATCACTGACAATAAGAAGATCATCAATGGTGTGGTTCTCTGTGAAATCTGACAATGAGAAGTCGTTGTTTTGCCTGAGGTCGACAAAATAAGTTTGATGATAGTGTGTTGCAATTAAAGCCACCAGCGGGCGTGTGTAAGAATCACCAAGGATAAGGATATTCCGATCGGTTTGGGTTTCACAAATGAATTCCAACAGCCCTTTTTGCGAGCCAAAATACGCACCATAATGGTCAGTGTAGGCTGTGGTTGGATAATTTCCTGCAGCATACTCATCTCGAAAATCATAATCTCCTGGAAGGGCCTGGTCCTTTACAACACAATCAGGAAAATCCGCTTCATACCCGATGAAAACGTCTCCTTTTACAGGATAGAGAGTTTTCCTGGCAAACGAGCCCAAAAATTCAATTTCAGGGAATGTGATCAAAGAGGTAGATGGTAATTTTTCGGGAAAATCCTCCTTACCTTTGGAAATCAAATCAAAAATCCCGTTATAGGCTTTCAGTATGCCATTGATATTCCAATGGTGGTCGGTGCGGTAATAATTCTTTAAATGCCCTTCTATGCCACCGAGCGGCATTGAGGCAAGTTGAATATTTTCAGGCAGTTTGGATTGAAAGTACTCAAATCCCTGCCCCTGGTCCGCTTTTGCAAAATACTTATTGAGTGGATGATACTGGGAAAATGGCAGGGTTTCAAGATAATAAATGTAAATGTTGAGATTCGGGTATGTTGAAGCAATTTTAGTATAGTTCTCTAAACGGGCGTCAACCTTCTTAAGGCTTTCCTGATCAAAGCTGCCAGGAGGCACGATTAGGGCATCCTGCTTGAGCATGATGTAGATATCCGAGGTCATATCTGCTGGGATGACATCATCCTCGTCATTATATATGACATTTTGATGATTTGATGATCAACCGCTTTAGCAAACTTGATTAAGGGAATTCTAAAGGGGAACTGATCGGTTGCAGCACCATCTAATTTTTTTTGCAATGATCCGCCGGTGTAAAGATCCCAAACAAGGGCTAATGCTTTATCGGGCTTTCCTTGCTGGATATAATCCAAAGCAATCTTTAATGTGGGATAGGATTTTTCAGGTAATCCCAACACTCTTCCTTCGATAATGGATACCTCAGCGGATGGTTTTCCCCTGAGAATCCAATAACCGGGAACAGAAATCAGGAGTATAAAAAATACTAAAAGAAAATATGGGCTGGTTTTTTTCATGCTTAGAATTCAACATACATAAAAGCAGTGAAGCCTTTAGAAAGAATAAACGTGATGGTGAACAGAAATAACGCAATGTAGCCTACATCCAACGCTAATAAAGCTTTTCCGCCTTTGGTTTTTATCCTTTCGCCAAATCTGTGCAAAAATGGCAAGCTGAACAAAATTGCAGGTATCAGGAATGGAAGATAGAAGAGGATGTTAAGCGACCTGAATGTTTCCAAATTTTTCCATCCATTTGCGCCTAACAATGCGCTGAAGAAAGATCCCCATTCGCTAACATCTGTAATTCGGAAAAATATCCAGCCTACCATAATCAAAATGATTGAATAGGCATACTGGAAAAAGGGTACAGCATTTTTAAGCTTTTTGCCGAAACCGCTGGCTTCAACTGCAAGAATGAGACCATAATACGCGCCCCATATGACAAAATTCCAGCTGGCACCGTGCCACAGCCCGGTTAAGAGGAAAACAATCAACAGATTTGATTGTTGGCGAAGGACATTTGCTTTTTTGCGAGCAAACTCAAGCGGGATGAATAAATAGGTTCTGAACCATGCGCCGAGGGTGATATGCCAACGACGCCAAAAGTCGGAGATGCTGCGGCTGACATAGGGGAAGTTGAAATTTTCGGGGAGTTTAAATCCCAGCATTTGACCAACCCCAATGGCCATGTCGGTGTATCCTGAGAAGTCGAGATAAATCTGAAGGGTATATGCGATCAAACCAAACCAGGCAAGGTTTGCACCAATTTCGTTGAATTCTGATGAAAATATTTTATTGGTGGCCATGCTCAGGCTGTCCGCTAAAATGACCTTTTTAGCCAAACCTCCAATAAACCTGCGTACACCTTCCATGATTCCCAAAGGGACAGATTTGGGTTCAAGTAAGTTATCTTTAATCTGGCTAAATCTAGTGATTGGACCCTGTANGAACTTTGGAAACATGATTAAATAAGAACTGAAACGCACNAGGTTCATCTCGGGTGGGTGGATTTCGTTGTAAATGTCCAGGATGTATGAAATGCCGGAAAAAGTGAAAAAGGAAATGCCAAGCGGCAGTGCTTTTTGGGTGTAATCTATAGATAGTGGAAGGATAGAATTCAAAATATCGAGGAAAAAGCCGGTGTATTTGTAGAATCCCAAAAGACCCAGGTTCAAGAGAATCCCGATCCACATCTGAGTTTTCGCTCTTTTTTCAGCCTTTTGCGTTTGTGCACTGCTAATGAAACGTCCCCACAGGTAATTGATCAATATGGATATGAATAAGATATGGATGTGGGTGGGGTCTGACCAGGCAAAGAAAACGAGGGAAGTTAGGACAAGAACGAGGTTACGCCATCCCTTGCGTGGAAGGACGTAAAAAGCGATCAGGGTAATTGGTAAAAATAAAAATATAAATGTGATACTTGAAAATGGCATTTAATCCCTTTCAGGCAATACAATAAATAATTGGATTAAAGATATCAAGCTAATATTATACCTAAAAGGAATACCTCTTGAAGGGTTATTAAAAGTGTGATAATTTTCCCTGAAACTTGTTGATGATTTGTACCTGCTAGTAAAAAGACAGGTAATTGAGGGCATCTTCAACATAAATTGCCCAAATTTCCGGGTAATGCGTTCCACCTGACTTAACAAAATAATCAGATGTCGTGACTCCATCAAGTTTTAAAGCCTCTTTCACATAGTACACCCCCTCGACGTAAAAGCCTCCTGCTGAAGCATCCTCATCTGTGCCGACATATTGAAAAAATCTCACATCTTTAGGTGCGTTGTTATTATCAAACCAAATCTTAAGTCCATTGTTGGAAAACCAAAAATTTTGGCTGTTGTTCGCTAACCAAACTGCAGGAGAAAATGCGAAAACTTTTGAGAATTCATCATGTTTTCTTAAGGCTGCATACAAGGCAAATAATCCGTGACGGCTACCCCACCAATGCCTGTGTGCTCTCTTCCCGGAAGTGTCCGATAACTGGAATCAATGGTTGGTTTGAGCTCATAGACGATAAAATGTAAGAAATCATCACCTACTCCAATGAAATTTTGAGAACTATCTCCAACCCAATAATTCATGTACTGATTATTCCAGGGTGAGTATTCATCCCAGGGATAGTCAGCATCGTATTCCACCGCGACAGCAATTGTACCTTTGTTGTGTTGTACATAAAGTTCATCAAGCGTCTTGTCAAATTTCCAATCCCGTAACGAACCGAGAGGCACACCAGCCTCTGCACCGAATAAGTGTTGGGAATCTGTGAGATAAAGAACCTGGTATTCCAAACCGCTGTTGTTGTAATTGGGAGGGAGATAAACCCAAATTCTTCTTGTGCGGTTTAAAAATGGCGTCATGGATATGTCAAAATTCAGGATGCAGCTGCCATTTGTTGGACAGGCTAAACCGTCAGGTTTGGCAATCCTGAGCTCAAAATATTGACTTGCTGAAGGTGAAGTACCATTATCCGCCTTGATTATTATAGAATAAACACCAACCAAATCTTGTTCTGTTGATGTGTATGATAAAAGAGCAGTGCCATCACCCAAATCTGAAAATGAAACACTTGCAGGCAGTTGACCCGTATAAGTTATTTCAGGTGTGGGGTTACCGGTCGTTATGATTTCGAATTGGTGGTTATGCCCAATGACAAAAGTTGCCGCAGGATCGCTGGTAATTTGTGGCGGGATTGGTGGTGAATATATCAACGGTAAATAAAAAATAAATGCTCCACGAGTCGTCCTGTCTGAGGTTTCAGTTAGAGGTTCTGTCCACTCCTCAGGATTTTGAGTTCCTCCTGAGATATTTGTTATTGGAAAGGCTTCATTAACCAGGGTGATAATAAGTTGTTGTACACCTTCAAGGTAGGCTTGGGAATACGATAGCTTATCACTGTGAGAGTCATAAATTACTGGGTAAAAATCAATGTCGGTTGTCCTATCCTCAGATGAAATATCAATTTTAAATAAAACATTATCTGGTAAACTTATTTTTTCTATTAACGACAACAACCGATTGTTAGACAACCATACACCACCATCCTCAGCAAACCAGATTGACGGTGACATTGACATGACATGTGAGAAGGTTTCTGGTCTGGTTATTCCCGCATATAGAGAAATGAGGCCGCCCATTCTGGTCCCGGCAATCCCTGTGTATTCATGGCCTGGCAGGGTTCGATAACGGCTGTCTATCTCGGGCTTCAGGGTATGGATAATGAAATCAAGGTAAGCATCACCCTCGCCGCCCTCAACACGGTTGCCTTCATAGGGGTCTACCCAGTAATACATGTCTTCTTTAACCCAGGGCGAATATTCATCCCAGAATTTATTTGATTTGTTTTGCAGGGCAACAATGATCACCTTGGAGTCAAAGTCTTTGGTATAGAAATCAAATAAGGATTGGTTTAAATGCCAGCTTTTCTGAAAAGGATCATAGTCAATGAATGTCTCTTTTGTTTCGTTGACATAGATTACCGGATAGGAGGAAATACCTGTACTGTATTCAGATGGGAGATACATAATTATGGATTTTTCTCTGCCATCCAGTTGAGGCATTTTGAGGGAAAAGGTCTCCAATTGATGCGGCGGAATAGGTTCAAACCCGACAGGAAGACCAATTTCGGGAAGAAGATGATTGCCATCAGCAAAAAACGAAGCTTTGGAATCTAGTGGTAAATCTGTTTGTGCAGTTACTGAGGCTGAGGCCCCGGAGATGAGCGTTGAAAAAGCTATTAAAATGACGATGATTTTGGTTTGAATATGCGATAAGGGGTGTAAAAGCTTCATGATTTTTTACCTGGATAAGAATAAATACTGATAATTCCCATAATTTATTATATCACCAGACGAACAATGAAAAAAATAATCAGTCAAAATTGCTGATCCAAACACCTGCAATAATAAATGGTGATACCTCTGNATGATAGATATTTTNGTTAATAGGGGAAATCGCAAGTCTTGCTCGAAATTTATNAGTTTNTGTGTTGAATGCGGATACAGATAAGAAGGTGGCTAGGAATTAGATTTAGATTACTGGTAAAAACGCCAATGAACAAATCTCTCAGCATAACGTGAAACATACATCCACAAACCACCGCTAAAATAGAGCATGATCGATAATGTTAATGTCAGTCGCTTGAGAAAGGTCGAACGGATTTTTAAGAAGTAGTGAATCATCAGCGTAAATATAACGCCATACACAGGAGAAAGGTATCTTCCAGAGATTCCAAAATGCTGAAAACTGTAGTTGACTTCATTCCTGTAATTCATCCGGAAAATATAAGCACAATAAGCTAAAAGAATGAAAATTAACAAGCTTGCAAGTTTGTCTTGAGGTTTCCAATACCGAACCAGGTTGATTAATCCCCAAAAAGTCAACGAGGTGTGAAGCGCAACTGAGAGCAGGGGAACAAAGGTGTTGTGAGAAATGATGCCCCAAATTGATTCCGCCATTTTAAAGAACCAGAATTGTTGTGCATATTGAATAAAATTCGTGGTGTTATCCCTTTGGAACCAAAATACCCTGAGGCTAAAGGGCTGATAATATTCTCTCCTGTTTACAAACCCGCCGCAGTTTTCAGAGGATTTTATTTGTAGACAGATTGGGGTTGTCCTTGAATAACGGATCAGGTTAACGCCGTATAAGCCTATGAACAAGGCTAAAAAGATGACGAAAATCGACACGACGAGAATATTTGTTTTAGTAATTGAGAGTTTAATACTTTTAAAGTTCCGGATTACAAAATAAGCCCAGGCAATAAAAATGATCAGGGTTATAAGAAGGAATTGTTCTTTGGTGAGAGCGCCAATGATTACCCAAATGCCGGTTAGCGCTGTTTGTTTTACGAAATTTTCGCCTTTGTAAACCTTTACAAGGTGGTAAATAGATGCCATGGCAGCCAAATTCATGAGATTGTCGTAGCTAACCGCACCGCTGACAAACACGAACATCAATGTGTTTGACAGGAAAAAGGCAGCCAAAACACCAGCGTAAGGGTTTCCGGTAACCTTTTTGGCTAATTTATAGCTGTAAAAAACCGTAAAAGTAGACAAAAGCACTGAAAACAATCGCCATACGATGACGGTTCTTATTGGCGGGGTATTTGGAAAAATAAATTCATATATTTTAGTAATTGCACCGTTTAACCAATAGTAAAGGTAAGGCTGGCCTGTGACGATGTAATACCCAACTTCCATGTCTTCCTCAGGGAAACCCCATGTCTCAGAAAATCGCTTTGAGAAATATTGGTGCGGTCCCTGGTCAGGCTGCCCTGCGGTATACGCCATGAATACACCNAATANAAAAAAATAAANCAGNACAAGAATCAGTAAAATTTTGTGGNTTGGAATGGATTTTAAATTTAACTTTTTAATCAATGACATCTGATTTTCCAGTTTCAGAATTGGATTTTTCTTCAGTGTAAGNGATGATATGTTCGGANAAGCCAGAGAAGAAGAAAGATAAGTAAATTGCACTCAGTAAAAGCCCGCCAGCTTTTAAGGCTAAAAACCAGGCTTTATGCCAGGGGATTGTAATTTTCGTACCTTGATCGAAACCTTCGTCGATGATTACTTCTCCCGGGAAGGGTTCTTCAGCATCTTTATCGAAGTAAACAACGGATGGGATGTCGTTGATGGCGGTATAAAACCGACCATCAGGCGGTGTTGTTTTGATTAAGAATCTGACCCTGGGAACAATCCACCAGCGATTAGATCGGGAAATCATATTCAACAGACTACCATCGATGCATTCTCCGGACTCCAGATTCAGGGGGTATCTTGAATCGCCAAAAGCAAAAGGTGAGTATTGTCGATTGGTGTTGGGATCGATGATTTCATCAATTGTCACGCTGCCAGAGTCTGTTTCAGCATCAAAACAAATCTCAATTTTGTGCACCACGGGCATATGCCAGTAGTGTTTTGCACCTAATGAAAGGGTCAGGATCAAAATAATTATGACTGAAGCGATAAAAATTAAATTTTCCCATTCTTTAAGTTGAGTGATGTTTGGTAGAATAAACGCCCTGATTGAAAAGAACACAAGAATGGCAAGCACAAGGGAAGCAATGAGAAAAATGATGATTTGGCGACCCGGATTTTGTTCATAAAATCCAATAAGGTTAAATAAAATTACTGCAGAAAGGCATATTCCTATCGCCAGGGCTAAAAGAATGGTAATGATATTTATCGATTGCTTAGAAATTTTTTTTCGCATTGAAAGCGGTTTCCAAATTTTTAGTTGTAGGGGAAAGGTTGACCAGGATTTCACCATCATCAGAAAATGTTAAATTTGGGTTGAATTCTGGATCGTGTTTAAAATACTTTTCCCATTTACTTGCCAATAAATTATTATTATCTAGATAAGATCCATTTCTAGTCTTATGCTGTTCGCTATTGTAATCTTTATCAACCCGAATGTAAAGTTTTACAGAAGGACAGAGGACGTTTCTCAGCCCTGCCTCTTTGAACTTCAAGCAGAGATCAATTGTCCAGAAGAGGGGGAGTACATAAGCCTGTTCGAAGCCCTCAACCGACAAGAAATGTGATCTTTTGAATAAAATGCATTTTTCAGAGAGTGCTGAATAGCCTTTTCGCAGTTTCCCCCATCCAAAGTAGCCATTGAAGTCCTCAAGTTTCCCTTGAAATAGATGGTGAATACTTTTATCAGGTGTCATGATAATTCCATTTGATTGAATATAATTATTTTGATCTATTAATTTTGGTGCCACAGCCCCAATTTTGTCCTGGATAGCCTGACTTAGTAATGTAGACAGCCAACCGGGTGAGAAACCAGTCAGATTTGGATTTAGAATCGCAACATAATCCGTAGAAACTTGATTGATACACTCATTTATTGCTTGTGGATAGGCTGTATTCTCTGAAATTTCATGTAATATTATCCGATCACCCTTTTGATGGGATGTGTGACTTTTTTCTTTGGATTTAAGGCTAATATTATATTGAATGAGAATAATTTGATAATGTTCGTAAAGCGTATTTATTGATATTTCATTAATTAACTTATTGATGATTTTTGTGGTTTTAAAGTTTGGGATTATTAGGGTAATGCTCGGTTTAGTATTTGGTAAGGAATAATTTATACGGTAACCCGAGGTTTTTTCCAGGAATTCTGCTTTTCCTCTTATTCCTTTTCTTTCCAGGTGTTCATTGATTGCACGTTCCCCAGCCTGAATTGCATAAGGCTTGATGTTCAGGCTTTCCGCGACACTGTGCTTTGAAATACGCCAGTGATATAAAATTCTTGGAATATGGTGGATTTGATCGGGTTCTATTTGTTCGAGTGCTCTCAAGAGCAGGTCATAATCCTGTGAGCCCTCCAGGCCCAATCTGAAACCGCCTAATTTTTTAAGGATATCTGCACGGTAAACACCTAGATGCGAGATCATGTTCTGGCTGAGCAGCAGCTCATAATCGAAGTCAGGTTTGAAGTACGGATCCATGCGGTTACCCCGCTTTGTGATCTTATCCTCGTCCGAATAAATGATACGACAATCCGGATATTGGTTGATCGCCTGGGCGACATGGAAAAGAGCTAAGGGATGCAGT
>JGI24025J20009_10002034_pt1 | contig 14875 bp, 14 predicted proteins | sample Cruoilmetagenom3_FD_20009 | JGI IMG/M metagenome (IMG submission 20009)
GTTCCTTTTGCATTTCCAGCATTGGCGCCTGTGCACCGGTGGTCAACAACGTCAGCGTGGCGCCAAAGCCACCGCGCCCGTAGCTGACATTCACCGGTCGCGCGATTTCGGCAATGCCGGACCCGGCGATTTCGGCCCAGTGAGTCAACAGGCGCGACACGGCAAAGCCCCGGCTTTCACCGGCGCGGCGAATCCGGTCGGTCAGCACGGTTGCGGTGCGCTTGAATCCCCGGGTGGTTGAATGTCGTGTTGCCATCTGTTGGTTCCGTTGTCGTTGTGTCTATTGTAAAGCGCCGACAGGCAGGCGCCAGTGAAACCGGGAGGCAGGGCGAAAAAGTTTGCGTGATCACGGGGTAGATACGGGTGAAATACCCGACTTGGTGCTGGGCTGGTATGATCGCAACGCCCGGGTGATGCCGTGGCGGGTGTCTCCGGCGGATTATGCGGGTGGGGTTCGCGCAGACCCGTATCGGGTCTGGCTGTCCGAGGTGATGTTGCAACAGACCACCGTGGCCGCCGTGCGCGACTATTTCCACCGCTTCACCGCGCGCTGGCCGGATGTTCACGCATTGGCCGGGGCCGAGGATGGCGATGTGATGGGCGAATGGGCAGGCTTGGGGTATTATGCCCGCGCCCGCAACCTGTTGAAATGCGCGCGGGTGGTGGCGGGGGATCATGGCGGGGTGTTCCCCGACAGTTATGACAGGTTGCTGACCCTGCCAGGCATCGGCCCCTATACCGCCGCTGCGGTGGCGGCGATTGCCTTTGACCGGGCCGAGGCGGTTGTGGATGGCAATGTCGAACGGGTGATGGCGCGGCTGTTCAATCTGGCCAAGCCGCTGCCCGCCGTCAAACCGGCGCTAAAAGACCGCGCCACCGCCCTGACGCCAGATCAGCGCCCGGGGGATTACGCGCAGGCGATGATGGATCTGGGGGCGACGGTCTGCACGCCCCGATCGCCGACTTGCGGGGTGTGCCCGCTGCGTCCCGCCTGCCTTGGCCACCGCGCCGGAACCGCGCCGGACCTGCCGCAAAGGCTGGCGAAAAAGCCCAAACCGATGCGGTATGGTGTTGTATATCTGGGGCGCGGCGCTGATGGGGGGTGGCTGTTGGAACGCCGTCCTGACAAGGGGTTGCTGGGCGGGATGCTGGGCTGGCCCGGGTCGGNCTGGGGCGANACCNCGCAAGAGGCGCCGCCGGTGTTGGCAGACTGGGCCGTCCTGCCCGCCGAGGTGCGCCATACCTTTACCCATTTCCACCTGATCCTGACCGTCAAGACCGCCATTTTGCCGGTGAATTGCCAGCCAGATGTCGGCTTTTTCCTGCCGCAACAGGATTTTCGCCCATCCGACCTGCCGACAGTGATGCGCAAGGCGTATGATTTGTGGCGCGACCCTTAACCGCTGTTCCCACTCTTGGGTCGGGCCGACAGGTTTGCTAGGCTTTGCACACCCCAACCCAGTGGAGAACCCGATGATCGCCCCCGAAACACTGGCCAAATGGCAAAGCGCGCTGCCGTTCTGGATATCGTATCTTCTGGTGCCACTGGCGTGGGTCGGCGCAACCCAGGGGGGCTGGACCTTGATCTTGGTGCCGCTGGCCACGTGGTATCTGCTTGCCGCTTTAGACGCGCTGGCCGGGCTGAACCTGGAAAATGCGGACCCGGACACGCCAGAGGATGATCTGGTCTGGTATCGCGCGCTGACCTCGGTCTGGGTGCCGGTGCAGTTCCTGATGCTGTTCGGGCTGATCTGGTACGCCACCCATACCGATCATCTGTCGACCCTTGGCAAACTGGTGCTGTTCTTTGGCGTCGGGGTGATCACCGGCACGGTGGGCATTAATTACAGCCACGAACTGATGCATCAGAAAAGCCGGGTGGAACGCGCGCTGGGGGATATCCTGCTGGCGATGGTGCTGTATTCGCATTTCCGCTCGGAGCATCTGTTGGTGCATCACCGCTATGTCGGCACGCCGCGTGATCCGGTGACGGCGCGCTATAACGAAAGCTTTTTCCGCTTTTACCCACGGGTACTGCGCGAATGCCTGCAATCGGCGTTTCGGGCGGAAAAAGAGATGTTGGCGCGTAAAGACCAGCCATGGAGCGACCCTGGCAATCCGTTCTTTCGCTATTGGGCGTTGCAGGGCGGCATGCTGGTGCTGGCCTTTGTGATCGGCGGCTGGGCCGGGCTGGGGCTGTTTCTGCTGCAGGCCGGGGTGGCGATCTGGCAGCTGGAGCTGGTGAATTACGTCGAACACTACGGGCTGACGCGCAAACATCTGGGGGAGGGCAAATACGAACATGTGCGCCCGCAACATTCGTGGAACGCGGCGCACAAGGTATCAAACTGGCTGCTGATCAACCTGCAACGCCATTCGGACCATCATTACAAGCCAGACCGGCGGTTTCCCCTGTTGCAGAACCACACAACAGCGGATGCGCCGCAATTGCCCTATGGCTATCCGGTGATGACCGTGGCGGCGATGATCCCGTCGCTGTGGTGCCGGGTGATGAACCCGCGTGTGCGGCAATGGCGGGCGATGTATTACCCCGAGATCACCGATTGGAAACCCTACAACAAGGCGCAAAACCCGGCCCCAAGATAACGGATTGTCAGACCGTAATCCTTAACCAGTCCCTTGGTAGGATGTCGGGATTGACCAGTTTGGGATCACCAAACCAGCGGGCGGGTCCGGCGACTCGCTTGGCCGGGTGCTGGTTCAGCCACGCCCCCCACCAGGAAAACGACGAATTGCCGATGATATTGTGCTGGCACAGGGACATCAGGTGCATATCCTCAAAATCCGCATCCGGCCCATTGAAATCCACCACCACCTTGGCGCAGGGCAGCGGCAGGTTGTCCTTGGCCCATTGCGGATCATCGGAAAACACAAACACCGTTGCATCGCCCAACACCCCGTCCAGAATCCGCGCCAAAGCGGCCTCGTAATAGACCTGATCGCATAACGCATGCGCCCCCAGCGTCAGGTAATCACCGCGCCGCACATGCAGCGAAACCGACAGGGTGTTGGCGATTTGCAAGGCCATATCGACATTCCGGGCGTCGCTGAATGAAGGAAAGGTGAAATCCTGGCGGATGGTATCGGCGATGTCGGCAAAGTATTTTTCCGACTGCCAATAGCCATGCAGATAATCGCCATCCCCCCAGTTTTCGATCGACGGGTTATAGTCCAGCCCGCGTTCCCGGCGAAATTTCGGCGCGCGGTGCAACATCCGCCACCAGCCATAGCGCAGCACCTGTTGCCGCAAGGGTGGCAATGGGTCCGGATCGACCAACGGCAGGTCAAACACCCGGGTCAAAACCCCCTCGCCCCGCGCCAGGGCGCCACGCGCATCCAGCGCGACCTGCGTACCTAACCGCGCCGCCAANCCACGGGCGGCNGCGTATTGAAACATCTGGTTACCCAGACGACCGTGAAGGCGAGTGATGATCATTTCAGGCCCAATGCTGCGATNTCTTCCCCGATAGTTAAGGGCAAACGCGCANCAGTACCAGCCGGGGATAAGGCTGGCTATTGACCGATCCGCCGCAGATACCTATGTGGTGCATCAGGTTCGGGTCCCTGCCGCCTGCAAGCGTTACGCTTTGGTGAAACCCGGTTTGAACAGCACCTATTGCCCCCCATATGGCATGTGCATGATGGCAATGCAGGCCCCGTCGGTTATCTTTCATGCCGTTCTCGGATGAGGCGCAAGATGACATATTCTAACACAATTGCCCCAATGGCAGAGCTGAAAACACAGGCCAAGCGCCTGCGCGTCCGGTTGAAAGAGACCGGTGTCGAGATCAGCCACAGTGCATCGCTGGAACTGATCGCACAGCAAAATGGCGCGCGGGACTGGAACACGCTGCGCGCGCAGATCGGCAACGCGCCGCCCGCACCAAAAGTGGGTGAACGGGTGACCGGGCGCTATCTGGGCCAGCGGTTTGCCGGTTATGTCAAAGGGCTGGCATGGCTGGGACAGGGGGATCAGTACCGGATTACCCTGCATTTCGATAAGCCGGTGGATGTGGTCAGTTTCGACAGCTTTTCGTCATTCCGTCAGCGAGTGACCGGGGTGATCGGAATTGATGGCCGGTCGACGCAGAAAACCTCGGACGGGGCGCCACAGCTGATCGTGGACCGGCCCGAGGCGTAAGGGCGCATACAGGCGAGACGGAAACAGAAAATTCGAATTTTCTGAGAAAGAATTTTCGAAAATTCTTTTGCCCGGTCGATCCGGCAGGGCTGGATTGATAACCATCGTCATAAAGATAAGACCGCCAAGGCTTCGGCGGTCTTATCTGGTTTTTTTCAGGGTTTATTCGGCGGTCCAACCACTAACGGCTTTGACTTCCATAAAATCCTCGATTCCGTAAATGCCGCCTTCGCGCCCGTTGCCCGATTGCTTCATACCGCCAAAGGGCGCTCCGGCAGACCGTGGCTGGCCGTTCATTTCCACCATGCCCGAGCGCAACCTGCGCGCCATGCGGTTGGCGCGCGCGCCGTCTTGTGTCTGGACATAATTGGTCAGGCCATAAGGCGTGTCATTGGCAATCTCAACGGCCTGTTCTTCGGTGTCAAACGGAATGATTGTCAGCACCGGGCCAAAGATTTCGGTGCGCGCGATGTCCATATTGTTATTCACATCGGCAAACACTGTGGGCTTAACGTAAAACCCCCGGTTCAGCCCGTCAGGCCGCCCGGTGCCGCCCGCGACCAGCCGTGCGCCTTCGTCGATACCGGTCTGGATCAGCGCCTGAATCTTGGTCCACTGCGCCTCGTTCACCACGGGGCCGATATGGCGGCCCTCGTCATGGGCGTTGCCGATGGTCATCTTGCTGGCAACTTCGGCAGCGGTTTCAACCGCTTGGTCATAGATCCCCGACTGTACCAGCATCCGGCTTGGGGCGTTACAGGATTGACCGGTGTTGTTCATCATGTGCAACACACCGCGCTTAACCGCCTTTTCGTCGGCATCATCAAAGATCACGTTGGCGCCTTTGCCGCCCAGTTCCAGATGCACCTTTTTCAGCGTGTCAGCCGCCGCTTTGGAAATCAGCGTGCCGGCGCGGGTCGAGCCGGTAAAGCTGACCATGTCCACATCCGCATGGCTGGACAGCTGCGAGCCGACGCCGACACCATCACCATTCACCAAGTTGAACACGCCAGCGGGAAACCCGGCCTCGTCCATCATTTCGGCAAAGATCATCGCGTTCAGCGGGCTTTGTTCGGACGGTTTCAGAACCATGGTGCAGCCCGCAACGGCGGCGGCGCCGACCTTTAGGGTGATCTGGTTCATCGGCCAGTTCCACGGGGTGATCAGCGCGGCGACGCCGACGGCCTCATAGATGATCCGGTCATTTGGCGCGTGATCGCCTAGCGGCTTGTCGAACTGGAACGCTTTGGCTGCGCGGACAAAGCCCTTGAGATGGCCGATACCGGCCCCCACTTGCTGGGTGCGGGCCATGTCGATCGGGGCACCCATTTCTGCGGTCATCGCCTGGGCCAAGTCCTCGCCCCGGGTTTTGTAAACCTCGATCAGTTTCTCGACCAGCGCGATACGCTCAGCAACCGGGGTGGCCATCCAGCCGGGAAGGGCTGCCTTGGCAGCCGCAACCGCAGCGTCTGTGTCTGCCTGATCGCCCAGCGAAATGATCGCGCAGGCGTCTTCGGTTGAGGGGTCAATCACCGCAAAATCATTGGGCTGTGACGGGGCGACCCATTGGCCGTTTATGTAAAAATCACGTTTCTCGATCATTGTCTGACCTCCGGTTGCCGATAGATAACCTGACCGGACGGTCAGGGATTCGGGCGCAGTCTGTCATTGGTGCGGGTTAGGGGCAATAGACGGGATGCAATGACAGGCCCGAGGGTTTATACTGTGTGTCTAGGCGAATCGATCACAAACGGAATCATCGGCGAAAATCAGGAGAACGATATGAGTTTGCGCATAAACGATACGGTCCCGAACATGAGCGTGGAAACCGATCAGGGCAACTTTCAGCTGCATGACTGGATCGGCGACAGCTGGGCGATCCTGTTTTCGCACCCCAAGGATTTCACGCCCGTCTGCACCACCGAATTTGGTGCCGTTGCCCAACTGGCTGACGAATGGGCCAAGCGGGGCACCAAGGTGATGGGCATTTCGGTTGATGGGGTTGAAGAGCACAAAAAGTGGAAAGCTGACATCGAGAAAACCAGCGGCGCGCCTGCGGGTTTTCCGATTATCGCGGACGAGGATCTGGCCGTGGCCAAGGCGTTCGACATGCTGCCAGCCGAGGCCTATTTGCCCGACGGGCGCACACCGGCGGACAGTGCCACGGTGCGGGCAGTGTTTATCATAGCGCCGGACAAGCAGCTGAAGCTGTCGATGATCTATCCGATGAATGTAGGCCGCAACTTTGCCGAAGTGCTGCGCGCGCTGGACGGGCTGCAGATGGCCAATGGCAAGGGTGTTGCCACCCCGGCCAACTGGAATGTCGGTGATGATGTGATCGTGCCCACCACGATCAGCGACGCAGATGCAAAGGCCAAATTTGGCGAGATCACAACGGTTCTGCCCTATCTGCGCACCACCAAAGCGCCAAAGTAAGCGCTAGATCTTTTGCGGGCGCAGGTCGATCTGCGCCCGGTACCAGGTTCGTTTGATTTCCCGCATCGGCGCCAGGCCGGTGCGGGATTTCTTTTGGATGGTAGATCCGCCAAGTTCATCCGTCAGCTCGCGCACCCCGCCGGGCAGGATTGTATGCACCGGCTGGCCGGTGATCCAGTGCATCTGGATAAACGTATCAACCGGGCGATCCAGCGCGGCGCTGGCGTCCAGCAGGCGCTGCGCGGCGTTGCGACCAACCACCTGACACACTGTCTGCAAGCCGATGACCCGCGGCAGGAACAGCGCCGCATGGTCGCGCCGGGCCACCATCGCCGCCGGTTTTTCCCGCTGTTTGGCCGGGATGCGTATGTATGTATCCGCACTGGCATGGCTGTGAAGCAAATCCAGCGTCTCGGGCCAGATGGTCGGATCAATGGCCAGGTCATCCTCGGCGATCAGGGCGTATTCCAGGCCTTCGGACACGATCTGCTGCCAACACTGGCGGTGGCTGAGAAAACAGCCAACTTCGCCCGGGGTCAGGGGGAACGGGTAGTGCGGGGTGTGCAGGTCTCCGGGATGCAGGGCAAAGCCGTTGCTGTCCAGAACCTGCTGCCCGACAACCGCGTCAACAATCCGGGCCGAGGGCAGGTCTGACAGCAGTTTTTTGGCGTTGAGCTGGCGTTTCTGATTGCCGCGCATATGGATGATCAAGGACCGCATGGGACGTGCATAACCCGGAATTCTGGCACGGGAAAGGTGTGGCTCTTCCGCCCTGGCGGGCGTCCTCGCCAGGGCGCGTATTTAGCCTATGATCTGGCGGATTGCGGACGGCGGGCAAAACCCGCCCCGGAGCGGGCAAACATCGTCGCATACACGCCAACTGGAATCGCGACGGCGAAGCCCACGAGGAAGGTTGGCACGAACACCGCCAGCAGGTTGTCAAAGAGCATTGGTTTCAGCTGGCTGAATACCCCACGCACCAGCGCGCTGGTCTAACAGGGCAACGACACGTCGGCGATGCGCGACAGTTTCAGACGCCCAGCAGCCCGTTATCTGAAAAGACAAAAGCCCCGGCGTTTCCACCGGGGCTTTGTTTTTTTTCAGGATGAGAGGGGTTTATTCCTCTTTTGCTATCTCTTCACCGGTTTCCTGATCGACAACTTTCATCGACAGGCGCACCTTGCCGCGATCGTCAAAGCCAAGCAGCTTGACCTTCACTTCCTGGCCTTCCTTCAGAACGTCCGAAGGATGGTTCAGGCGGCGGTTTTCGATTTGGCTGACATGCACCAGACCATCGCGCTTGCCAAAGAAGTTCACGAACGCGCCGAAATCGACGATCTTGACCACAGTACCAGTATAGATCGCGCCCACTTCAGGCTCGGCCACGATGGCGTGGATCATTTCGTAGGCCTTCTTGATGGCTTCGCTGTTGGGCGAGGCAATCTTGATCACACCTTCGTCGTTGATATCGACCTTGGCGCCCGACACTTCGACGATCTCACGGATCACCTTGCCGCCAGACCCGATCACTTCACGGATTTTGTCGGTGGGGATGTTCATGGTCTCGATGCGCGGCGCGTGGATGCTGAAATCAGCCGCACCAGTGATCGCCTTGGACATTTCACCCAAGATGTGCATCCGCCCATCCTTGGCCTGAGCCAGGGCTTTTTCCATGATCTCGGGTGTGATGCCGGCGATCTTGATGTCCATCTGCAGCGAGGTGATACCGTTTTCGGTGCCTGCGACCTTAAAGTCCATGTCACCCAGGTGGTCTTCGTCACCCAGAATATCCGACAGGATCGCGTAGGACCCGTCTTCTTCCAGGATCAGACCCATGGCAACACCAGCCACAGCCGTTTTCAGCGGAACGCCCGCATCCATCATCGACAAAGAGCCACCGCAAACCGACGCCATTGAGCTGGAGCCGTTGGATTCAGTGATCTCGGACACCAGACGAATGGTATAAGGGAAGTCGGTTGCCGCAGGCAGAACCGCCTGCAACGCGCGCCATGCCAGTTTGCCGTGGCCAATTTCACGCCGTCCAGGGCCCATCACACGACCAACTTCACCAACTGAATAGGGGGGGAAGTTATAGTGCAGCAGGAAGTTCGATTTGAAATTGCCGTACAGCGCGTCGATGAACTGTTCGTCATCACCGGTGCCCAGCGTGGTCACAACCAGACCTTGGGTTTCGCCACGGGTGAACAGCGCCGACCCGTGGGTCCGCGGCAGCAGGCCGGTTTCGCACGCGATCGAACGAATTTCGTCAGTGGCACGACCGTCAATGCGCTTGCCGGTTTTGACAACGTCACCGCGCAGAATGCCTGCCTCAAGCTTTTTCATGGCCGAGCCAAGGTTGGCGTCTTCCAATTGCTCTTCGGTCAGGGCCGCTTTGATCGCATCGCGGGCAGCGGAAACAGCTGCGGTACGCTCTTGCTTGTCGCTGATCGCAAATGCGGCGCGCATGGCGGTTTCACCAGCGGTGGCAACGGCAGCGGACAGATCGGAATAATCGGCAGGCTGGAAATCAAACGGCTCTTTTGCCGCGTCTTCAGCCAGCGAGATGATCAGATCCAGAACCGGCTGGATGCTGTCATGGGCGAATTTCACCGCGCCCAGCATTTCTGCCTCGGACAACTCATACGCTTCGGATTCAACCATCATCACGGCGTCTTTGGTGCCGGCAACAACCAGATCCAGGCGTTGATCGGGATTCAGGCGCAGTTCGTGCATGTCGTCCACGGTTGGGTTCAACACATAGTCGCCATCTTCAAAACCAACGCGGCAACCAGCGATCGGGCCCATGAATGGCGCGCCAGAAATGGTCAGCGCGGCGCTGGCCGCAATCATCGCAACCATATCCGGGTCGTTGACCAGATCGTGGCTTAGCACGGTGCACATCACCAGAACTTCGTTTTTGAAGCCGGGCACAAACAGCGGGCGGATCGGACGGTCGATCAGGCGCGCGGTCAGGGTTTCTTTTTCGGTGGGACGCGCTTCGCGCTTGAAAAAGCCGCCAGGTATTTTACCGGCCGCATAGTATTTTTCCTGATAATGGACGGTCAGGGGAAAGAAATCCTGACCCGGTTTTTGCTTGCGGGCAAAGGTCACGTTGGCCATGACCGATGTTTCACCCAGTGTGGCGATGACAGAGCCATCCGCCTGGCGGGCAATCTTGCCCGTTTCGAGTGTCAGCGTTTCTTCGCCCCACTCAATCGATTTCTTCGTTACGTTGAACATCTACGTTCCTCAAATTGGTCAGTGTGACCATTGCATAGGGGGCGAATTCCCCCTGACTCCGGTTATCTATATAGTCAGGCGCTGGAGTCCGGGCGCCGGATTTCAGATTCTGCGGCCATACATCAGATTCGCGAGCATGGAAAGCTATCGTTGCGGCTGGAGGCGATATGCCAGGGTTTGCGTCGGTTTTCGGCCAGATCAAGCCGCTTGGGTGGCTCAAAATGTTCTGCCCTATGCATCATGGGCAAAGAAAAACCCCGCTACCGGATCGGCAACGGGGCATTGTGATAGCCGTCTTTTGGTCTGGCTTAGCGACGCAGGCCCAGGCGCTTGATCAGGTCCTGATAACGGGCCTCGTCCTTGGCGCGGGTATAATCCAGCAGTTTGCGGCGCAGAGCGACCATTTTCAAAAGACCACGGCGACCGTGGTTGTCTTTCTTGTGGGTCTTGAAGTGCTCTGTCAGGGTCGCGATGCGCGAGCTAAGGATGGCAACCTGAACTTCGGGCGAACCGGTGTCGCCTTCTTTGGTTGCGAATTCCGTCATGACGCGTGCTTTTTCTTCGGCAGTAATCGACATCGGGGTCTCCTTTAGTTGGTTAAAGTGAATGGCGCAGGCCGGGATGTCGTCCAGCACAGGCCCATGGAGTTCCGCCGCCACGCCCCCCTTACAGGTGGAATCGCTGCGACTGCAGGCGTATATGCGCATTTGACGGCAAAGGCAAAGAGTTATTGGGCAAACGACCCTGTGATGCGCATTCGCCTCGGTCNGAGNCGGGCAAGGGTTTCATACGAAGCGAAAACATCGGATGCTCGTCCTAGACACGACGAGTGGATCGAGGGAAAATTGACAATGTCGAAAACAGATCAAATCAGGGCATTGCTGAAAAGCATTGAAACGGGCGAACCCGGTCCCGTCGCCGTGGTAAATGAAGCGAAATACATCCAGCACAACCCACAAACACATGAGGGCAGCGAAGGCCTGGCCCAATTGTTCCAGCGGCTTTCGAAGACAGAACCGCGGGTCAACATGGTACGCGGGTTTGAGGATGGCGATTTTGTATTCGCCCATATGGAGTATGATTTCGCGAGCAGAAAAGTGTGCTTTGAGGTTTTCCGGTTTCAGGATGGCCAGGCGGTAGAGCATTGGGACAACATCCAGGAACGGCAGGGCCCAAACGGATCCGGCTACAGCATGGTGGACGGACCGGCCAAGGCCACTGACCATGAGTTGACCGAAAACAACCGCTTGCTTGTTCGATCCTTTGTCGAAACTGTATTGGTTGCCGGGCAGCTTGATCGTCTGGTCGATTTCATCAATGCCGAGACCTTTGTAGACCACAACCCGCGTCTTGCCGGTGATCTGCCATCGTTGCGATCTGCGCTTGCCTCTGCGATGGAAGGCCAAAGGCATATCGATTATCAGCACGCCCATCGCGTCCTGGCCGAAGGCAATTTCGTTCTTTGCGTAAGCGAGGGGCAGCTAGGGGGGACTCATTCCGCTTTTTACGATCTGTTTCGGGTCGAAAATGGAAAAATTGCGGAACATTGGGATACCACAGAAACCATCGCACCGCGTCGCGAATGGAAGAACGATAACGGCAAGTTTTAGGGCCAGACGGGCAAGCCGAACGAGGCGCTGTCCGCGTGATCGACCAGCACAATGTCCTGCACCGTGACAACGGAATCGCTGCGGATCATGGCAATCTCGGACCCACCCATCAGGATATGGCTGACACCGGGGGTGGCCGGATCGGTTGTGATCTCGATCACCGGATCGTTGGCCTGGGTCATGTCGCAGACCATCACCAGCTGGTCCTGACTGGTGTCAAAATCCATCACTTCGGCGGCCTCGCCATCGGCAATCCAGTCACCCAGAACGATGGTATCGTCGCCATCACCAGCAGTAACAATGTCGCCTTCACCAGCCAGTATGGTGTCATCACCTCCACCGCCATTCAAAAAGTCGCTTGAGGCATCGGGCATTTCAACCGGATCATCCGGGCCGGTTTCAATACCGGAAACCACATCATCGCCCCAGCCACCAAACAGCGTATCCTGACCGTCACCACCTTCAAGATAGTCATTGCCATCGCCGCCCAACAAGGCATCGTCGCCCGCCCCGCCGATTAGGGTGTCATCGCCAAGCCCCCCCTGCAATTCGTCCGCGCCATCACCGCCGGTCATCATGTCATTGTCGTTATGGCCAAACAGCAGATCGTCGCCCGCGTCACCGGACAGAATGTCATCACCATCCTGCCCGTGCAGGGTGTCATCTCCGGTGCCGCCGTTCACAGTATCGCGGCCTTCGGCACCATATAGATAGTCGTTGCCATCACCACCGCGAATAAGATCATCGCCCTGATATCCATTGATCTGGTCGCTGCCCGCGTCACCGGTGATGGTGTTGTCCAAACCATCGCCTGACAGGATCAAGTCAGGCGGGCTTGTGCCGTCCGGTGGTTCGGAAACCTCGGGATCAGTACCCGCACCGCCGTCGGCTACAACATCTTCCTCGCCTGAAAAGTCACCAGCAAAGGCGATGCCGCCAACAGCCATCAGGCCAAATAAACCAGTCAAAAACAGCATACCCACTCCACGCCCAAAGCGCCCACCACCGGCCAGTCAGCCACATCAGACCCCATCGGGTCAAACGTAAACCGGGGCAAAGGTTAACGCCGGGGCGGCTTAGAACCAGGGTTGGGTTTGTTGTGCATAAGCGATGTAAAGCGGGTGTTTGGGGTGGCCATCCTTGGTCAGACCCAGATGACACACCGGTGCGCCGGTGCGGCGCAGCAGGGCCTGCACCTGTGCCCCGCGTCCCAGATGGGCCCCATGTGTTCCCCAGGCAGCGATCACTTGATCGGCCCAACTCGTGCCCGTCAGGATTGCGGCGTCATTTTCAGGCCCCACCGGGTCGGTCGCCGCACGCATGGCGCGTGGATCGGTGTCGCGCCAGGCAAAAATGTTGGTGACCTGAAACGCCCCGAACCCCAGCGTCCGGGCCCGCCTTTCGCACCGCTCAACTGTCGGGTCGTTCTGTACTTCGGTTGCAGTTGACGGGTTCAGCATCACGAACAGCGCTTTGCTGCCTTGCGCGTCCCAGATGCGGGTCAGGCTGTAGCGATAACGCTCGCAATCTGAATAAACCGCAGTAGAGGGTGCGTCGCCTTTGGTATAAGTGCGGGTAATCATTGGTTTGTTCAGATATCCTTGCGCGCCCGCAGAGCGGCGGAAATGGTGCCATCGTCCAGATAGTCCAGCTCGCCGCCAATCGGCACGCCCTGTGCCAGTGAGGTCAGGCGTGCCTGCCCCGCCAACTGGTCGGCGATATAATGCGCCGTTGTCTGGCCATCGACAGTGGCGTTCAGCGCCAGGATCACCTCGGTGATGTTTTCACTGGCCACCCTGTCGATCAGCCGGGGGATGCGCAGGTCTTGCGGGCCGATCGCATCCAGCGCGGACAACGTGCCGCCCAACACATGATAGCGCCCTTTGAACACCGATGCGCGCTCTAACGCCCACAGATCGGCCACGTCTTCGACCACGCACAGCTCGCCCGTGGCGCGCTTTTCGGAGGTGCAGATGTCGCAGATATCAGTGGTGCCGACATTGCCGCAGTTCAGACATTCCCGTGCGGTCTCGGCCACCAGTTGCATCACATCGGCCAACGGAGTCAGCAGCAACGCGCGCTTGCGGATCAGGTGCAACACCGCCCGCCGAGCCGACCGAGGCCCAAGGCCTGGAAGTTTGGCCATCAGATCAATCAGGCTTTCGATGTCGCGGGTGCTGCTCAACGGCGGGACTTTCGGGGGAAATTAGGTCGGGGATGGGGCAAAGCAGAGGGGGGGCGCCAAAAACCTTTGATTTTTGCCCTGTCCCACTGCCGCCATTCTTTTAGAATGGCAGCTTCATATCCTTGGGCAGCCCCATGCCTTCGGTCAGCTTTCCCATTTCTTCCTGGGCTTTATCGCTGGCCTTCATCTGGGCGTCCTTGACGGCGGCAAGGATCAGATCCTCGACCACTTCCTTGTCATCCGCATTAAAGATCGACGGATCGATATCCAGCGATTTCAGCTCGCCCTTGGCCGTGCAAGTCGCCTTGACCAGCCCGGCACCGGATTCACCGGTGACCATCACATTATGCATGTCTTCCTGCATCTGCGTCATCTTGGTCTGCATTTCCTGCGCGGCTTTCATCATCTTGGCCATATCGCCAATGCCGCCTAAGCCTTTGAGCATCTTTCGGGTCTCCTGCTAATAGCTATCGTTGGTCTCAAGATACGGGCGCGGGCGGGGCGGCACAAGGGGAGCAGCGCGGTTCGCATGCCCCATACCTTCGACGGCAAAGGCGTGTGATGCAATGAACAGGGCGTCTTCGCTGGTCACCGGATCAGGCCGGTATCACACCGGTTTCCACTTCGCTGGGCGACATCCAGGTGGCAGCGTTTGCCAGGTTGCCCCAAGACAGGGGGCGCGCATCGCACGCTATCTGTCAATGCATCAGTCTTCTTCAAACGGATCCCATTCATCTTCAACCTCAGGCAAAGCCTCGGATTCCGCACTGGCGGCAATCTGATCCGGGGTACGAATTTCGGTGATCTTTGCCTTGGGAAAGCGTGCCAGAACCGCCTGAACCAACGGGTGTTCGGCGGCAGTGGCTACAAGCGCATTCTTCACAGCATGCCGCTTTTCCAGAATGCTCTCGGCACCGCCCTCGCTGACGATCATCACCGCCCAACGGTTTCCAGTCCATAATTGCAGCCGCTGGCCAAGGCGCTGCGCCAGGTCGGCGGGCGCAAGTGGCGTGGGTTCAAAGGTGATCCGTCCGGGTTGGTAAGACACCAGCCGCAAATCAGCCTCGACATCCATCAACAGCTTGGCATCGCGATTGGCGCGGATCAGCTCAATCACATGATCAAAGCTGGGAAACCGTGCCAGTCCCGCATCCGCGTCCTGCGCCAACGTCGCCGTTAGGGCCCCGCCATTGCCACCCGCGCGGGCCGAGGCGACAGCCGAGGCCCCCCCGCCCGCCGCAG
>JGI24025J20009_10002035_pt1 | contig 14871 bp, 11 predicted proteins | sample Cruoilmetagenom3_FD_20009 | JGI IMG/M metagenome (IMG submission 20009)
GATACCAAATACGAGCGGCCAACGTGCCCCAAACCAGGTGTAGAAAAATTGGCTGATGGTTTGCATAATCGCAGCGCCAAGTATCGGCCCGACCAAGGTACCTATCCCACCCAGGATGGTCATTATTAGCGCATTTATGGTCATGACTGCTGAAATCATTGTGGGAGATGCGCTTGTATTCCAAATCGAATATAAGGCGCCAGCAAGACCAGCAAATACTGAGGATGAAACAAAGGCAATTGTTCGGTAAACAACCGGATTATAGCCAATCATACGCATGCGGTCTTCATTTTCGCGATTTGCAACAATGACTCGACCTGTGGGCGAATTGACCATCCGTTTCATTAGTAAATAACACACAAACAAGAAAATGAGTGAGATGAAATAAACGGTCAACCGGTTCTGTGTTGGGTTTAACCATAATGGTACTGGCACACCATGTAAACCTTCATCAGCGCCAGTCCATTTATGGAAGTCAGTGGCTTTGACCAGTATGTACATAGCTGTACCCAAAGCAAGGGTCAGCATGGCAAAATAGGAGCCTTTTAAGCGAACGGAGGTTGCGCTAAATAGTAAGCCAACCAAAATTGACACCAAAANTACTACTAGAAAAACTAAAGCCAGTACAATGCCTTCAGTGATATTGATGTTACCCACCATGATGCGGTAATTACTCATAAAATTTGGTGCCCAATGTTTCATTAAAAGCGCAAACGCATAAGCCCCCCCACCAAAGCTGGCTGCATGTCCGAAGGAGAGGATACCACCATAACCCATCAAGAGATCATAACTCATTGCAAATACTGCCATTATAAAAAAGACGATCAACTGGCCTTGCCAGAATTTTGTGATTCCTTCGTTCAGCCCTGTACCTGTGATTAGGTTCATTACAAATGGAAAGGCAGCCAATAAAACCAGAAACAAAATCAGAATGCGTTCATTTTTAATATTTGCGAGCACACTTCTCTTTTTTGGACCAAAATTTTCTGACATGTGATTTGTTACTCCTTCTTCCCAAAAAGACCTTTTGGTCGGATGAGAAGTACGATGACCATGATAATAACTGTTGATGCTTCAGCAATTGCGGGGGAAAGCGACAATTTAAGTGCAAAATAATCTCCAAAAGCACGTCCCATTCCTAATATAATGGCACCCACAAAGGCACCTACATAACTTCCCATGCCGCCAATCACAACCGTAATAAACCCTTGCATTTGATATTGATCACCCATCAGGGGTTGTATGGGAAGGAACGGCCCAGCACCTATACCGCCCAGGGCTGCCATAGCTACACCCAGGGCAAATACAAAGGTGAAGACCCTCTTGACATTAATCCCAAGTGCCTCAACCATTTGTGGATCCTGAACTCCTGCTCGTATTATCATCCCAAGTCGAGTTTTGGTCATCAGGAGGGTAATGAAGATGAACATGATAAGACCAAGAAAGATGACAAACAAGCGATACGTTGGAAAGGTCACGCCGTAAATATCGATGGTTGCATTGCCATTTCTGAGCCATTCCAGCAGATTGGCTGCTTTCCCAGGTTGAGCGAAGAGCGGCGGCCTCACCATCTGATATGCTAACGGGTCCCATAAAAGCTGTACTAACTCTCGTATCACGAAACTAAGCCCAAGAGTCATTAAAACGATAAAGAAGGATCGCTCGTAAAGCGGTCTAATAAAGGCAATCTCAATAACTGCCCCAAATAGAAATCCAAAAGCTAAAGCAACGACCATTGATATCAAGAATCGCCAATTCCCGTTCATAAGCAAAATGGCTTCAGGAGCGGATTCACGAACAATAATTGCAAAAATCGTTAAGATAAACAACAAGATTGGTACTAGAAGCTTTTGCAGAATATTTTCTTTTAGTGCAAATTCTGTTTTTACCCCGGGTTTAGAAGATGCAAAAGCTAAAAATAAACCAGACAGCAACATCAATACAGGTCGGTACCAGAAAGCAGCTAATGGCTGCTGTGGGCTTATTTCTGCTAAAGGATTGTTCGCTGTAGCCACAGATGCAGCGACCATTGCTGTGTCTGCCAATTCTAAAATATCTAGTCCAGCAAAGCTCAAAACCGCTGCAATTAATGCTAATGCGTATCCAATCCTCGGCAAAATTTTTACCCATTTATCTGGCAATTTCAATCGGATTAAATATGGCTTTATGACCGAAGTCATCATAATCCCCGCAGAGAAAGCCAGAATAAATGGCATCAATGCAAAGATAAAGGTGGGATTGGTATACAGCTGCCAGCCCATGTACGCACCTAACATAAACATGGCACCATGAGCAAAATTTAAAACATCCATCAAGCCAAAGATGAGTGTCAGGCCGGCTGCGACCATAAAGAACAATGAACCTAAGGTCAATCCTGAGAGAGTTGTGCGAATAAATGGTTCTTTACCAGCATAAAGATAGAGCCCTGCCACAATAGCAATACTAAGCACAGCCCAGATAGCAATGGTAATTATCTTCTTACGCTTTGTTTTCATGCTGTTGCTCCAATTCTTTTCGAGTTTTGATGGACGCACCAAGATATTGGTGGATAATTGCCTCGTTATTAACCAGGTCTGTCATTAATCCTTCTTCCACACTTTTACCATCATCAATGATGGTGAAACGCTTAGCCAGCTGGCTTGCCATCAGAAAGTTTTGTTCAACCATGAGAATGGTTGTTTTCTCACTCAGAGACCGGATTGCTTCCATCATTTGCTGGATCAGGATGGGTGCCAATCCTTCGCTGGGCTCATCAATTAACAGCAGCTTATTATCCGGCACAAGTGCCCTTGCAACAGCCAGCATTTGCTGCTGTCCGCCAGAAAGATGATTTCCAGGAAGCTTATAAAGTCGCTCCAGATCCGGGAAAAGATCAAAGATAAAATCAGCATTTCGATTAAAATCACCTTTCTTCCTCTCAGCTATTTTTAGATTCTCCATTACTGAAAGTGAACGAAAGATAGCGCGATGTTCAGGTACATAGCCAATACCGAGAGAAGCAATATTAAATGCACGTTTTCCCTGAATCTCTATACCATCAAATAAGACTTTGCCTTCCCGAGGAGGTGTAAGCCCTAATATCGATTTCAAGGTTGTTGTTTTTCCAGCACCATTTCGGCCTAATAATACAGTGATAGAACCTTTTGGGACTTTTACTGATACACCTTCTAAAATATGAAATTGTCCAATGAAAGTATGAATATTATCGACAACCAGTATGTTTTCTTGACTAGCAGGATTGTTCATGCCAATTCTCCGTAAAGATCACCCAGGTATGCAATTTGAACTTGCTCATTATTGGAGATTTCATGCGGACTACCTTCCGCTAAAACACGTCCCTGGTTCATTACCGTAACAACATCTGAAATAGACATGACCATATCCATGCGATGCTCTACCAAGATGGCAGTCCTTGAATTTCTTCGTACAACTTTTCTTATAATATTGATTAACTCAGGCACCTGCTCAGATGACATGCCTGCGGTGGGTTCGTCAAATAGCAGCAGTTCTGGATCACAGGCAAGCATGATCCCTAATTCCAATTTGCGTTTGTCCCCATGGGGAAGATTCCGTGCCAGGAAATGTTCTCTACCGTTTAATCCAACCATTTCAATTACTTCCAAAGATTTTTCGATGTATTCTTGAAAGTCATCTGCTCTGGAAAAAAGTTTATAATTATCTTTTCCCCTTGCCTGGGCTGCGAGCCTGATATTTTCCAGAACACTCAGATTGGGAAAAATATTAGTAATTTGGTAAGAGCGCCCAATACCCAGGTGGGCTCGTTTATACGGTGGTAAGGAGGTGATGTCCTTCCCTTTATATAAAACATGCCCTTGCGTAACAGGCATCACACCACTTAATAAATTGAAAAGGGTTGTCTTACCTGCCCCATTTGGCCCAATGATGGCGTGCATGGTCTTTTTGCGGATCTGAATGTTGATACTATCGACAGCGACTAAACCGCCAAAAGCTTTGGATAAATTTTTTGCTTCAAGAATTGTCTCTCGAGTCATGGATGAATTCCTTAAAAGGATGGTGACTAAAAATAAAAAATATTTCCAATATATTATATATAATACGTATAATAATAAATATTAATCTGTAAAATTCCAACCAGCATATAAATTTCAGGAGAAGCTGCTAAGCCTCTCCTGAAATACTTAATCGGCTATTTTATTCAACAGGAACTGTTGGCAGGTCGCCACAGCGTTCTGCGTAATCACCAGCTAGGGTACAAGGTGCACCCAGTTCATCGTATTCAGATACATAAACGGTTTCAAAAAACTCGTATTCATTGATGCCGTCATCATCAAGATCTGGATCTAGGTTGACCAGTCTCAAGATGTTCATTGGCTGTTCGCAGACATGATCTTCTGGGCGGATGTGATAGGTTCCCTTTGGACCTTCAAACATCAAACCTTCAAGTGCAGGGATCATCACCTCGCCACTGGTATCTCCACCTGTATTCTCAAGTGCTGTTGCTAAAGCAATAGCTGAAGCCATACCACCGGCTGTGAAGAGGTCAGGATAGGCATTAATCGCAGCATCAGCCTCATCTTTGTATGCTTCGAAGTGATTCTCGACTAACCAATCATTGACTTCATTTTCAGGAACGGTGTAATGATACACATTTAAACCAACCTGGTTTAAAACATCTTCGCCAAAAACGGCTGTAAAGGAAGCATTGTCACCATAACCGGTTCCAACCGTCAATGTTTCGAGGGCGCCCATATCAGAAAGTGCCTGGAAAAGCGTGATATAACCGGTGCCTGCCCACGTCAGGAACAGGTTCTCAGCGCCTGAGTCCATTGCTTGTTGGACATAGGGTGTGAAGTCCGTGGTCTCAAACGGAGCATAGATATCCGCAACCAGTTCGCCACCAAATTTCTCAACAGAATACTTGAGAGCGGCACCAGAGCCCTGACCAAAAGCATTGTCCACACCAATATGTGCAAAGGTGGGGCCTACATTTTCAACCAGATATTTCGCAATAATGAGGGTGTCATCGAAACTTGTCCGTGCTGTTCGGAAGACATAGGGGTTAAAGTAAAGACCAGTCATGAAGTAAGATGCAGCCGGATCAATCATCAAAATGATCTCGTTCTCGAGGGCAACATTGGTTAAAGCTATCGCACTGGCTGATGAGACGGGTCCCTGGATCAATTCGACGCCATCTTTTTCAATCAATTCAAGAGCAAGGGCAACAGCCTTTTCTGGATCACCTTCATCGTCTTTTACGATGACTTCAACGGGTCGGTTGGCGATAATGTAACGTCCCTGGTCATCTGTTTCACCACCAGACATGTACTTGAGACCCATTTCAAAACCACGCTGCTGCTGAAGCCCGTAAAGCGCCATTGAACCGGACATCATTCCGATTTGTCCGATTTTGAGTACCGGTCCCAGTTCTTCGGTCTCTTCAGCAACCTCTTCTTCGGTTTCTTCGGCAACTTCCTCTGTGGGTTCTTCTACGACTTCTTCTGTTTCTTCAACCATAGGTTCTTCTGTTTCGGGAACTTCAGTTACCTGCTGAACGCATGATGTTACCAACAATGGAATGATTACCATCATTGTAACAATAAACAATTTAAACTTTTTCATTCTTATACTCCTTCTAAATTTTTTGTAAGTATTTGATTTAACTTTGAAATAAAATATTCTTTCTGATTGGGATACCTCCTTTTATCTTTACTTAACTATTTTTTATAACAAAACCCAACAGCAAGGTATTCAGCAAAGCCGGTTTTTCCAAAGAAAGTGCATGCCCAGACCCTGGCACAAGCACAAATTCACTACCTGGTATCTTGTCGGCAAGTACCTTAGCGTATTCTCGCCCTTTAATTAGATCTTTTTCGCCGGCAATGACAAGTGTTGGCGCGGAAATTTTTGAAAGGCTTCAGTAAAATCTAATTGTAAAAAAGCTTCCATTAATCGTGAAAATGCCTGCAAATCCAATTGAGCAAAACGTTCCACTGATCCTTCAATGAAAGCTTGATTTGCCTTAATCCATTCCTCTGAAAAATTCATATGGTAAGAGGTTTGCAATAATAGTTCAGGATCATCACGCTCAGCAGCGATCAACCAGGGATAAGTTTGGGCTTGCAAAAGCGGATGGATTTCACTGACACCATCAATAACCATCAACGATTCTGTCATTTCAGGATACTTGATCGCAAAGACCATGCTGATTTCAGCCCCATAGGATATACCGGCAATATGCGCTTTTGGAATATCAAGGGATTTTAAAAGCGATGCAAGATCATCTGCATGCAGTTCCATGGAATAAGGTCCATCAGGATGATCAGATTTTCCCATGCCCCTGCAATCATACAATAAGACTCTCAGATGTTGATTAAGAACTGAATTCTGGAATACCCAACTTGCGGTACTCATCATAATCCCGTTGGATAGGACCAGTACCGGGGCATCTTCAGGACCTGAAATTTCGTAGTAAATGTTTAAGTCATTGAAGTGAATATATGGCATTATACTTTTTCTTCTTATTATGCGGGTCTGAAGGCTAAATAATTTGCTTTTTTCTCAGCTTCACCACGAATAATTGTGGTCATTCTCAACGGCGTACCAATCTTGATATTTTCGGGGGTACTTATGTCTACTTCCAGGATTTGAGCAGCTATTCTCGGTCCTTCTTCAAGCTCAACAATCCCTACACAATAAGGATTTTTGGCATCATAACCTGCCTCAGCCATCATCACAGGTGGTACGCTGATTACTGTGTAAGCAACCAGTTTGCCTTCACCCGAAAAATCAATGATTTCACTTTCTTGTTGATGACATGTCGGGCAAATTAATTTTTGAGGAATTGCATAAGCATTGCATAATTTGCATCGTGAACCAATGAGTTTGCCATCGTTCAATGCCTTGTAGAAATCTTTACTATTCATCGAATACTTACTCATTTTAATCTCTCCGCTCAAAAATATTTACAACACAGGTTTGGCCCGACCCTCCAACGTTGTGCGTTAAACCAACCCGGGGTTCCCCTGCGACCTGTCTGTCACCGGCAATCCCTTGTAATTGTTTCCAAATTTCGACAACCTGCCCCACACCAGATGCACCTACTGGATGTCCTTTGGCTTTCAGACCACCGGAAGTATTAATTGGACACTCTCCGTTTCTGGCTGTTCTACCCTGCATTACAGCTTTCCACCCCTCTCCATGTGGGAAGAAACCCAAATCCTCAGTAGCCATAATTTCAGCAATGGTGAAGCAATCATGGACTTCTGCCAGGTCGATATCAACAGGTGTAAGACCAGCCATGTGATAAGCTTTTTTTGCCGCTAATTCCGCTGCAGGAATTGATGCGAGGGTAGTGCGGTCAGATAAAGCACCATCGCTAGCCTGGCCGCTTCCAATAAGATAAAGCGGTTCATCTGTAAATTCTTTGGCCAATTCTTCTGCTACCAGTAATGCCACCGCAGCACCGTCAGAAACAGGAGAACAATCAAATAGAGCCATTGGCCAGGCAATATTTGGATTGCCTTTTGGATCACTGAGAAAATCCATTTCACTTTCCCATCCAGGCACAGGGCGCCCCTTCATTGCAGCCCGTTCTTTTTTGCTTTCCATAATCTGGCGAATGGTTTGATTATATTGAGCTTTGTCGTTCAACGCACCGTTATTATGGTTTTTAATACTAACATAGTAAAAAGCCTCTTTTGGAGCATCATATTGTGCCATATAAGCTGTTGCCATTGCAGCATAAAAACCCGGAAAAGTAAAACCAGCCGGAATCTCGAACTGGGTATCTGCCGCGGTCGCTAATACCTCAGTGACCTCGGCGATATGAAGGTCTGTCATTTTCTCAACGCCACCCACGAGAACAACATCGTATTCTCCAGCAGCTATCGCAAGGGCAGCTTGACGAAGTGCAACACCGCTGCTAGCACAGGCATCCTCAACACGCAAGGTAGGAATCGGAGAAATTCCAATCCAACTTGCCAATATGGGTGCTAAATGCGCTTGTTTCTCAAACTGATCGCTGCTGAAATTACCTAAATAAAATGCCTCAATTTTTTGTGGATCAAATCCTTTTTCCACATAATTTTTTAAATCCAAAAAAGCTTCAACAAACAAGTCTCGGGACGTTTTATTGGGGAATGCCCCAAATTTGCTCATCCCAGCGCCCACTAATGCAACGTTTCTTGACCATTTCTTTTGTGCCATATTAATTTCCCTAATTTTCAACTTTGAAATAGATGCGAGCTTCAGATAAGTCTTCAGGACGATCTGCGCCTGGGGCTGAGGCTAGAGACATGAATAATTTACCTTCCTTGATTTTAAACACACCTTTGAAGAAACCCACCATGCCAAGCGTATGTAAAGTTTGGTCAATATCAATGTGCTTTCCATCAATCTGAAAAGTACCGCCAGATTCGATTCCCATTGGTTTGTACTCAGCTTCAAAGGTGCCATCTGGTTTGAATTCAAACCATAATCCTTCAAAAGCTTGCCCCTTTTCCTGGATCCATTTTCCTTCGACAATGCCCATAATATCCTCCTGAATCAGAATTGCATTTTGGGTACAATACCCAATCGATGTGCCTCATCACGTATCCAATCACGGAAGTTTGGATGGGCAATATTGACTAACGCCGCCATACGGTCTTTTATGCACCGACCGCGCAGTTCTGCAATGCCGTATTCTGTGATGATGGTGTCCACATCCTGGCTTGGCACTGTGACACCAGCTCCTGGGATTAAAGTCGGGACGATTGTGGAAATACTGCCGTTCTTGGCGGTTGACCTTAGAGCTATTATCCCTCTTCCACCCGGGGACATTTGTGCCCCTCGATGAGTATCGAGCTGTCCACCCGTACCGCTGAATTGACGGGTGCCAATACTTTGTGAACAAACTTGACCTAAAATATCAACCTGGAGGGCGGTGTTGACACTGATCATCTTATAATTTTTTGCAATTACATACGGATCATTTATGTAATGCCCCCTGTACATTTCAACCTCTTTATTTTGATCAAGAAAATGATATAATTTTTTTGATCCCAAGGCAAATGCGCCGATTGTCTTTCCCGGGTGTAAGGTTTTTTTACGATTTGTGACAACACCAGCCTCAACAAGATCAACCATGCCATCGACAACCATTTCCGTATGGATGCCTAAATCTTTTCGCTCCATTATAAAAGCTGTAATTGCATTGGGTATCCCCCCAATTCCCAACTGAATAGTTGATCCATCTTCAATCAGGTCCGCAATATAGCCACCAATTTGTTGTTCGATTTCGCTTGGGGGCGATGAGGGCAGCTCAACCAGGGGAACATGGTTTTCAACTAAGAAATCAATATCTGATATGTGAACCAGTGTATCACCATAGGTAAATGGTAAATTCTCATTGATCTCAAGGATTTTAAGATCAGCCGACTCCAGCAAGTCTTTTTGAACAATGAGACCTATAGAAAGAGATAAATAACCGTCTTTATTAGGTGGTGTTGCTGTACCCCAAAAGACGTCAAGATGATTGTTGGTGGAATAAAGCTTATCCGTGGATGCGCGATGCAGGTTATTCGGAATGTAAGATACTCTTCCTTCGCTGTGGACTTGACGATCGGTGTAGCTGTAAAACCAGTTTTCGTTAAAAATGTGTCCGGCCATATCAGCTTTCGAAAATATGTCATAAGGACGCATGGGTAAGCAGGTCCAAAAATGCACATTCTCAACATCAAGTGCAACATCAGCCATGGCAGTTAATAATCCAACGGGTTCAGCACCTGCAATACCAACGCCTATGGTTTTGTTTGACTTGATTTTCGAAACTGCTTCAAGTGCTGTGATGTACTTTTCTTTGAATTTTTGCTTTATTTCCATATTTTTCTCTCTTTGCATATCTATGGCATTCGGAACGCGACACCAGCCTGGTTATATCCAACGCCCGATCCTATGAAAACAACCAGATCCCCGGATTTGATTTTTCCAAGTTTTCGGGCATCATCAAAGGCCATGGGCAAACACGCCGAACCGGTGTACCCCCATTTATCCATGATCCAGTGAGCTTTTTCCAGGGGCAGACCGACATCTTCCATGACCAATTTGATGCTGTTAAGTCGAACCTGGGTAAAAATGACAAAATCAATGTCCTGTATATCGAAATTACCATTTTTTGCAACCTCTCGAATGCGCTTTGGCCAGCCTTCATTATTGACCTCTGGAGGAAATGCTGCCACGAGTTTGACCTGGGTTTTTCCGCTTATGACATTTTCAACCGTCGCTGGTTCAGCAGCACCGCCTGCATAGATGCCCCAATTTTTGTAATATGATCCATCAGCAAAAAACGTCGATGCAATAAAGCCTGGTTCATCACTAGGCGCAACAACAGCAGCTCCTGCGCCGTCACCATAGAAAAAGCTGATAACATCATGCTTGTAATCTGCAAAGCGATGCATCATATAAGCGCCAATCACCAGGATGTACTTTAAGTGTGGATTGGTTTTAATGAGGCCTGCTGCCAGGGCAAGTCCGGTCGGGAAGCTCGCACAGGCACATCCAACATCAAATGTGCCAGCATTCTTTGCTCCCAACTTCTCTTGAACAACGACGGATGTAGCTGGTGTTATGTAATCTGGAGAATCAGTCCCAAGTATAATTAAATCAACATCTTCAGCCGAAATGCCTGCATCTTTCATTGCATATTTAGCAGCTTCAACAGCGAGGTCTGATGTTGTCATATCTTCATCGGCATAAAAGCGAGTTTTTATATTGGAACTTGCCTCAAATTTACCTACTACTTCTGCTAATTTCGGACTTATCTCACCCATCCACCCTGAAAACTTTTCATTTGATATCTCATTTTTGGGAACATAGCGCCCCGTTCCGATAATATTTGCATGCCGTTCCATATACTCCTCAATTCTATTCTTGTTCTCACAAATTTTTCTGTCGGAATTTATCAGGTGCCAAGGACCATGCCGCCATCGATACTGATAGCAGCACCATGAATATAAGATGCTTCATCACTTGCAAGCCAGGCGTAAAGGTTTGCGACATCCTCAGGGGTTCCCATCCGGCCCAAAGGTGTCTTGGCTGCTAACCCTTCGAGAATCTTCTCAGGCATCTTTTTAACCATCTCTGTTAGAATAAAACCTGGACATATGGCATTAACCCTGATATTGAACTTGCCTAATTCTCGAGACCAGGTTTTTGTCATGCCAATAACACCAAATTTGGTGGCAGCATAATTGGTCTGGCCAAAATTTCCATACAAACCGACAATTGAAGAGGCATTAAGAATTATGCCGCCGCCCTGCTCTATCATTTGAGGGGTAACAGCTTGCGTACAGTTGAAGACGCCCTTTAGATTTACAGAAATGACAAGGTCAAAATCCTTCTCAGACATTTGGCTGACCAATTCGCCGTTTTTATACTTTATGAATAATCCATCCCTTGTGATTCCGGCATTGTTGACAAGTACATCAACACGTCCAAATTTTTCCACAACATCATCCACCCATTTTTGAACCTCATCCCGATTTACAACATTAATTTTATAAAACGCTGATCCGCTGCCGAGTTCCTTTACGAGTTCTTGTCCGGCGTCTTCGTCCACATCGCAAATTACAACTCTTGCGCCTTCTGAAACAAATTTGATAGCCGTAGCTTTTCCAATACCAGATGCTCCGCCAGTTATAAGACAAACCTTATCTTTCAATCGCATTTTTCCTCTCCTTTGTTTTGAACGTCTTGACATGCATTTGTTAACAAGATTAACAAGCGCAAAAACAGTATATCAATATCAAATTACAAATGCGTTACAAAGGGGTTACAAAATGAACTTTATTATCGTGATTCAGATGCAGACATGATTTTTTCGTAAAGCTGTAATGTAGATAGCGATACAGAACTATCCAGTTGTTGCTTGAATACCTCCTGGGATTGATTGAAAACCTTACGAACCATCGAAAATTCCCCCATCGCATAAAATATTTTCATCTGAGACCTGTATGCAGGTTCCCACAAGTTATCTTTACTAAGGACTTGATAAGATATCTCCAATCCCTTTTCGTATGCTTTCCGTTCCAATAGTGCAGAAATCAATTTCTCCGAGGTTAATAAGTACTGTTGATGGTAATATTGCTCTTCAATGGCGCACCATTCTTGAATAAAACAATCTGCGAAATATTTACCCTGGTAAAGGTTTACTGCATATTCTAATGTTGAAAGCGTCTCATTTTTTACTGCGTCCAGAAATAGATCTGTGTCAATTATAATTTTAGCTTTTGGATTCAGTCTGTATCTTTCCTGTTGACGTTCAACAAAGAAAGTCTGTGCTCCTCGAGGTCTATCGGGTTCAAGTACCTGGTTTAAGGAATTGAAAACTACTTTAAGATAATTCGCTGCATTTTCTACAGGCGTATCTGCCCATAAGATTGCATTAATTTGATCTCGATGAAGCCACTTCTCGCGGTTAACAACCAGCAATTGAAGCAGCTCTCGTGCTTTTTCTCGTTTCCATGATTGATGATCAATTAATTGATCGCCACGCCAAACTCGGAAACCCCCAAATGTGCGAATCCAGATAGAATATCCCGGATGGTAAGAATCCTTATGAAGGTCTCTTGGTTTTAACAGCGTTTCGATATAGTTTTCCTCGACGCCATTCTTATATGCTGTTAATAATAACGGGTAGATCATTTCAGGGTCTTTCAAGCCTAGAAGTGTTTCACGGTTAAACAAAAAGCCATAATCATTCTTTTTCAAAATAGGAATAATTTTTTCCAGGTATCCAAATGCGGTGTTTGAATATCCCTGACGCCAGGCTTTTACAGCCAACCACATTCTTGCAACGCACAAGGTAAATGGATCCTTCACCTTTTGAGCAGTAACTTCTGCAGTTGTCAAATATTGCTGCGCTGCGTCGTATTTTTCTCCAAGGACAGCACCAGCCCCCAAAGACAACTGAATAAGCACACCAATCCATTCATCCCCTGCTTTCTTTGCAATAGCTAAGGACTCGAGTGCCAATTTTTCAGCTTGTTCAATTTGACCTGAATATCCCAAGGCTCGACACATCCCCCATAGCGGTTCTACATGAATACGGACAACATCCACGTTATCAATCGATTTCTGAAAATGCCTCATCGCGACATCAAAGCCATCTTTAATAAAGGGCTGTTGAGACCGAAGTAAAATTGAATGTCCTAATCGCATATAACCAACGGATTGGACAAATTTTGATTGAAGAATTTTGCCAATTTCAATCCCCTGGTTTGCATACTGTTCCGCTTTATCAATTTCACCAATGATGGAATAGAACAAAGACAACAAAAGTGTGCTTTCACGATGAAACCTTTGAGGTCGTGAAGTCAGCAATTTGGGATTATTTGCTTCACGGGCATTTAGCAAAGCGATTCCTTCCTGCAATCTGCCAGAACGGAGATAAATTCGCGCTTGAATCAAGTCGGTTTCCATATCGAATTCAGAGTGAAACTGCTTTGCTTTTTCTAAAAACTCTTGTGCACTATCAGGATAACCTAAATTGAGTTGATTCTCTGCAATAAGGACCAACAAATCCGAGACTTCATTACGCATTTCCTTTGGGTCCAGTAATTTCAAAGCATCCTGTAGCAATTGATCGGCATTTATCGGCCGAATTGTATCTAAAAAGACCTGTCCCTGTCCTTTCAACGCCATTGATATTCCAGGTTTGTTATCATTTTGTCTGTAAATGCGCTCAGCCGTGTGATAATATTCCAGAGCTTCATCAAAATTTTCCAGATAGCGATTTACTTCTCCAAGCAGAAATGCCAAATAAGGGTATTCCCTTCTAATAGATCTAGGGATTTCATTAATCCAGTAATTTATGGATTCATGGCGTCCATCTTGAATCATTTTTTCACCAATATTTTCTAAGATTTGGTTAATTTGGTGAAACTCATTTGCAGATAGTAAATGATAAATGGCTTCTTCCCAATATTCATGAGCACGGAAATAACTTGCGATTTTCAAGTGTAAATCTTTGACAGAAATCTTGCTTCTTTGGAGATGATTATTTAAGAACTCACGGAATAATTCGTGATACCGCCACAATCCAGGTCGTAATTCTTCAATAAAAAGACCAGCATTCTGAATTTGATTGAGGATCTTATCGCTGTTATCTGCGTTCAATAAAAAATCACAGGTTGAACTATCCAACTTTGAAAGTATTGATGTTTGGATAAGAAAGTTTTGGATTGCAGGATCAAGACCTTCTAAAACTTCATACGCGAGGTATTCAAAAAGGGCTGTTTTCGATTGCTGTCCTTCATCCAATATTCTTGAGATGCTCATTTCGGGGTGACTTTGCAGGGTTTTCCAAACGACTTGCAATCCTATCGCCCAACCTTCTGTCTTTTTTTGCAGCAATGAAACATTTTCATCATTAAGGTCGATACCATAAAGACCTTCAAATAAATACCTGATCTCTTCTTCGGTAAACATTAAGTCGCTTTTATTGATTTCTAAAACTTTACCCTTGACAATCCACCTGTTGATGGATGGGAAATTTGGATAATAGCGCGACGAAATAATCATGTGTAATTCTGGGGGTAAACGCTCAATCATCCAATCCACGAAACCAATAACCTCAGGAACGTTACAGACTTGATGAAAATCGTCAAGGACAAAAAGCGTTTGAGATTTAATATTTCTTGAAATTTGATTGAGCAGCGCGATCAGTGCTTCCTGATGTGATGTGTCAGGCATATCCAGGACACGAAGCGCTTCATCTCCCAGCGGCTTCCCAAGCTGATTGAACGCTGTGAACAATTTTGCCAGAAACAATTTTGGGTCACGATCCGTACCCGAGGTCGTAAACCAGTAAATCGGCGATTTTTGAGNTTGTAAAAATGATAAAATAGCTGT
>JGI24025J20009_10002036_pt1 | contig 14870 bp, 22 predicted proteins | sample Cruoilmetagenom3_FD_20009 | JGI IMG/M metagenome (IMG submission 20009)
GAAAGAAGGTTTCCCTGACTGTTGGGCTGAGATCTGTGCTATTGCTATGGTGCGCGTCACCGGCATTGTACCTTTGAAACGTGTAAAAAACGCTTGGTGGATGCTCTAAAACGCAGAAAACACCAATCCACATCTAAATCCGAAGAATCTCACCAGAGTATTGCGAGAAGCAGGTGTGGTGTAAACCGGGTTGGCCAGGAGGTTATCTTCAATGCACTTGCAGATCTGAGCAAACAGCTTGTTTATATCGTTCCTTTCACCCTATATCTACTGTAAACTGGAGCAGCTCTTGAAGAAGGCGGAACTCAACCGTAAGTAAGCGCACTCCGATTGATCTGTTGTTCAAATACGGCAAGGGCTATCATGTCGATCTGGGGGAGCATAACAGGGTCTCCGAGGTTCCAAAGAAGGTCTGGGACTTGGAATGGAAGAGAAGAGAGACTTGGGTTGAATGAACATATTCCCTAAGTGATGCGGAGTTAAGGATACAAGTAGTGCACAGCTCTAAAGTTAGTCCTGCTCAACGAACTTCGCTGGCCGATTCACGAGATATATCCCTGCACCGACGAGTATGAGGCCAAACCAGAGCAACAGTGGTAGTGGCTCTTTTAGCACCAGGCCGCTCAGGATTACCCCGAACAGAGGTGCGAGAAAGGTAAATGCTGTGAGACGACTAACGGGGAAGCGATGAATCAGCCAGAACCAGAGCAGGTAACTGAAGAAAGCGACCACTGCACACTGATAGCCGATAGCGCCCAGTACCAGCACGTTCAGAGAAAGTGGCTCGTCCAGTTCGAAGATCAGCCATCCTGCGAGCAGCACGGGTATGGAGAAGAATAGCTGTGCGAATAGTGTCTGGTAATGTGTAAAATCCCTTGTTACCACGACCTTTTTGATATAAACTGTGGTGGCGGCCCAGAAGAATGCGGCAGCCAACGCCATCATGTCCCCAATCCAAAAGTTGGGACTTAGGGTCGAGGGTCGTGATCCGAACACCGAGATAAGCCCGGCGAAGGCCAAAACTAACCCTCCAACTTTGACCATCGTCAGACGATCGTCCGGCAGCAGGAAATGCGCGCCGAGGGCAACCCAGAACGGGTGCATGTAAAGGAAGATAGTGCCTCTGGACGCATGGGTGAAGTCCAGCCCCCAATAGAGACATAAAAATTCGAGCCCGAAGAGTATGCCGATGACAGCTCCGTGTCGCAGGTCACTTCGCCGCACAAAGACCTCTTTTCCCATTACCAGGGCGTAGGCCCAGAGGAGTCCAGCGGCCACTACTGACCTGATCGTGGCGGCCATAATGGGCGGGATACCCTGGTTACTGATCTTGATGCTGACGAGGTTTCCGCCCCAGAGTAAACAGAGCAGCACCAGCAACAGACTCGCGATCAGTGGAATAGTTCCAGCACTCTTTTCACCGTTTTGGGTCTCTTTCATTGTCTTGCTACTTATTCAGAAGTCTGCCTGAGGGCTTTCGAAATCGTCAACGACGTACTTCTTGCCTTTTTGAATAACGGTATGCCCTTCCGTTTCCAGCAGTTTCTTTTGAGACTCAACGCCACCCGGGTATTTCGGGTTGATCTCCCCACCCGTTTTGAGTGTACGCCAGTAAGGAGTTGTATCTTTCTTTCCTTCGGCTGCGGCATGCGCGGCGATCCATGCGAAAATGCCGGTCGTCATCGGGCAGCCAATGGTTGCACCATGCTTCTGCGCAAGTACCTCGCGAATTTGGTTGATTGTAATAAGCTTACCTTCAGGGACCCGTGCCATGATCTCGTCTACCTCTTTCGGTGCTGGAATAACGACCGTACCTGAGCCCCATCGCTTGCTCATCTTCTCCGTGATCTCTTCAACCCGCGGCAGGTCTTTGCTATCAGCCAGTTTCTCCTGCCACGATTTCCGCTTTTTCGGAGTTTTGGTCATCTTTCACCTCCAAGTATTTAGTATAGTTAACAAATCATTTACTTACTGAATAGCCATTTTAACTTCTCAGATCTCCGTCTTGATATTTATCCGGTTATTTCAGTGCAGTTCCTTTGAAGAAGGTGTAAATGAAGGTGCCGTCAGGCTCAGTAGTCCGGTAGAGACCAGCAATACCTTTTGACCATGTAGCCTCATCAATCATGTTTAACGCCAATGACTGCTCCCTGACACCTTCGACCATCGCAATGAACGTGTTTTTGGTAAAGCCTTCTACTAGGTGCGGCTTGCTTGAATCAGCGTAGACCATCCGGGGCGATACCCGCACGTTCTTAAACTCGGCTTTGGTTAGCAGAGGATAAAGCTGGCGTCCTACGAGAGCATTGCCGTTCATACGTGCCTGAATATCAATCAAGCACTGGATGGTCTGCATCGCTTCCTCACTTTTTGGGTAGAAATAGGCCGAGCCGTGATCGCCTTCGATAACAGTAATCGAGCCGCCGGGTTTCAAAACGGTCTTCAAGCTCATTAATGCTTTCGCCGGGTCGTGCACGTGCTCAAGCACGAAGCAGACAAAGACATGGTCGAACCTTTCTGGCTCAAAGGGCAGCGCAAAGATGTCCGCTTGTTGGAACCCGACGTTGTGTAGCCCTTCTCTTTCAAGCAATGCGCGTGCTTTACCGAGCGATTCATCGGAGATATCAACGGCTGTGAACAGAGCCTCGGGGCTGTTTCGTGCTAAGATAACCGTTTGTGCACCGACGCCGCAGCCTGCCTCTAAGATTTCACTACCTGCGGGATAAACGGTATCAATATGTAACAGCTCTGCTAACGTGTTCGCCTGATCGTATAACCGGGTCAGTTCGCGATCCGAATAGCCGTGGACATACTCTTTACGTTTAGGGGTCAATTTTAGTCACCTCTCTGGCTGGCTGTTGCTTTATATTAATTTCTGTTGTTACGTTAAAGGTAGGCGGATATTATTTTGCTTTATTTCATTACAACATTTCGTGAACCTGCCCCTTTTTGTCGCGGGGGTAAAAAAGAAAAATCCGAAGCGGCTGTGGAAGAAGCTTTGAGGAGTGGTTTGTTTGATTGGAGTTCTCAAAAAAGAGGTATTCAATTCAAAATTATAAGATTCGCCTGAAAATAACTGGTTATAGGGGCGAAGGCGATTAAGAATGACCTTGTGGATAGATGAAAAACTTGCAGTTGGACCGATGCCATCAGAAGATCTCATTGAGGACTTGGCTAAAACTTTCAACGCAGTTGTGGTTCTTTTGGAAGACTGGGAACTTGATTATGATATACAAGTTTGGTCGAAATTTGGGATGAAAGTAAAACACCTACCCATTCCTGATTTTGGAACACCGGGCTTAGATGACCTGCATGGGTTGATAGACTGGATAAAACGGGAAACTGAGGATGGGCGTGCAGTATTTGTGCACTGTTATGCTGGTATTGGAAGAAGTGGAATGGTTGCAGCAGCTTACCTGATGTCAAGAGGATACGATGTGGATGCAGCGATAGAGCATGTTAGAGCACGTGTAAGTGGTGCGATAGAAGTTTATGAGCAAGAGCAACTTTTGAGGCTCTTTGCTAAGAAATAGCAATTAACCGAAGCGACTATGGAAGAAGCTTAGCGGGCATTAACCTTCCTATCAGAAATGACTGTGTATAAAGCAGAAAGTGTTTATACGTACTTTGGGCTATTATCTATCATCAAAAATGGAACCACTTGATGATTTAGCAGCAATGGAAGAGGAAGTATTAGCGCAGATAAAGCGAGTCATTTTGGATATTAAAAAAGCTATCAAGGATGAACCATCAGACCTTGCAGAAGGAATTCGAGTTTTGGCTGATTTAAGAAAAGAGGTTTATGAAGATCTGAATCAACTTCAACACGAAGCCATGATTTTAAGAGCAGCACGATCAATCAATTCAACCGATTTTTTTGGAGATATCATAGAATGGTACTGGAATCCAAGACAAACGGGTTCCGCAGAGGAACCTGACCTTCGTGGAGAAATTAAGGGGAAGGCTGTAGTCTCTGCTGAAATTACTACTTCCGAAAATCCTAAAGGAACGATTGATAAGAGGATGGCCTCTACTCTAAAAAATCTTAATAACATGTCTGGTAAGAAACTATATTTCGTACGGACAGAAACTATGGAAAACCGTGCAAAAACTAAAGTGTTAAAATCGGGATACCAAATTAAAATCAGGAAAGTTTAATTTAACGAATGTCTCCATTTTTAACAGGAGATGATACAAATGGAAATGACAGAGCTAGAAATGAACATTGGACACATATTCATAGATAAAAAATTGTTGGAACGCGCTCTAACAACTAATGCATGGGTAAATGAACATAGTATACCTGATACCGATCGAATACAAAGTCAAGAAGCATTTCGCACCCTAGGTGATGCAGTATTGAAATTAATATTAGTTGATATATTAGTAGCTAAAGGTATTGAAGACAGTGGAAAAATTACTGAAGATAAAAAGGATGCTGAGAATAGAAAAAAACTTTCTAGGATAAGTAGAAAATTTAATGTCGGCAAATTTATGAAAATGGGAAAGGGGGAAAAAGAACACAATAAAATCTACGATAACGATGATAATCTTGCTGAAACTCTAGAAGCTTTGATTGGGGCGGTATATTTAGATGTGGGGTTTGATGCTACTAAAAAAGTGATTATGAAATGGCCTGACTTCGAACGCTTATTGTATAACATTCCTTAGAACTCTTTTTATTCTTTACTTCACCAAAACCCGCCTAATCTAAAACCCGAAGCGGCTATGCAAGAAGCTTTGAAAAGGGGTTGTTCATTCTTGCAGAGATATTTACTCGATTTGTTTTATTCATGCTTTTTTATCCGAGTTCAATGGAAAAATGCTTTGCATGAAGTTGTAATATCAAAATTTTTACATGTCGTGAAAAAATCTAAAAGCTTTTATATGTCCTCAATTTATAGCATAATGCAGGCTACGTACTTAAGGTATAGTGACTTGAAAGATAGTTTTATATAAAAATGAAAGTATGATAAAAATAATGAGGGTGAAACTAATGAAGAAAATCGTTACGATCGTGACGTTTTTACTTATCGTAGCGATGGTTGCTGGGTGTGTCGAAAGCAGCACTCCGGAATCAACACCTACGCTAACGCCAACTCCCACTCCTATACCAATGGGCACCATTTCAGCATCTTCATCACCGTTAGGAGCGCCGGTGCATCTCGATGAAGTTTACAAGGGCACCACGCCCCTGACAATATCTAATGTGCCTGTGGGTTCTCATACGGTTAAGGTAACACTGTCTGGTTATGAGGATTGGTCTGGATCAATAACTGTCAGTGCTGGCGTTACCGCCAGTATTTCTCCCACTTTAACCCCATTGACAGGCACCATTTCAGTAACGACCTCTCCAGTTATCGGAGCGATTTATATTGACGGTAAGTATGTTGGAACAGGACAAGTCTCTAGAGAGTATCCTCTTGGGACTTATGGGGCTACATTCGGTCCTGTTAGTGGATACCATACTCCAAAAGCCCAAACAGTAACAGTCGAAGTTGGTGAGACATTAAACATTGTAGGGGAATACATACAACTATCGCCCGCAAAGTTGGAGGCAAGCGTTAGTCAAACGATAAGCGGCGTCAGCCCAGCCATTTATACGTTAATGTTGAATCGGAATACGCCTTTATTCATTCTTTCAATCGTGAACACTGGTGAGTCTCCAGCCGAATACGTGCGTGTTTCAACTCGTGTCGAAGGGTTAACCGATTGGCAAACAGAAACGATTAGTGATATCGGTCCAGGCGTCTCTCGCAACGTAAATTTAATGCCAATCATACCAGAAGATGCCGTAACTGGATTTGACGAAAGTACATATCGAGCGGTTCAAATCAAGATCGAGTATATGTCAATTGAAAAAGAGTTACCTCCCATGTCCATATCCCAACCAATCACAATTTACAGTAAAAATGCTGTACCTTTGGGCGAGGCAAGCATAGTTGCATCAGAACTTGGAATCCCATCAGTCTGGTATTTCTATGCCTATTACGTAACACCTCATGATCCAGAGATTCGAAGTTTAGCAACTGATGCAACAACTGGAAAATACACAACAGATGATCGTGCTAAAGCAATTTTTGATGCACTTTGTCGGAAGGGTGTGAGTTATGCTTATGATCCTAACGATCCGATTGGTGGGAGCGTTGATTATTGCCAATTTCCGTCTCAAACCTTAGAGCTAGGTAGAGGTGACTGTGATGATTTGTCGACTTTGTATGCCTCTTGTTTAGAATCCGTTGGAATAGAGTCGAAGCTTGTCTTTGTTCCAGGTCATGTTTTTGTTGGATACGAATGTCCTGAGACGGGTGGTTGGAGTGTTGTTGAGCCTACGATGATTGAACAATTTCTGATATTTTCACCTTTTTCTGATGCTTGTGAATCAGCACACGAACAATATATCGCATACAAGGATGTGGCCACCATCGTTGATGTAGAATATGCTTGGCAATTGGGTATCCGATCTGGCATTTAATGTTTTTTTGATATATCTGGAAGATGAAATGGAGCGGAGGGCATTATTGGGAGATGGTGAGGAAATACCTGGCAGATAAACGCATTCCAGTGATCTTGGGGATGGTGGGACTCATGCCTATTATAAGGTGCTTGATTAGGGCATGTGCAAGTATTAATCTCCATTGCCAAATCTGTGGTGCAGAATTCAAGTGGTATTGGAGATGGCGACATTATTGTTATTATTGTGGTAAATGTGTTTGCGTCGATTGTATAAGTAAATCTTATCCAAAAAGTAAAAATGTATGCAAGCAATGCTTTGATGAGATGATAGTTGTACGCTCCGGTCACGTTGGAGGACATACAACTATAAAAATATTAGGAGATATCGGGACTGACTTTGAATACGATGACTTTGATGACGCAAAATCTGAGTTGAAGTGTAAAACCTTGGAAGCTGGGGGTAATGCTATTTTGAACTACAAATATCACAGACATAAATATTCCAAGTCTACAAATGGTGGGACCTACTACTACAGTAGGTTTTCAGCAACCGGGACCGCGGCAATTGTCAAAGAGCGTGCCTATGGTGGAGACAGAAGGGTATTTTGAGGAAAACACACCAACTCAAATTTCTGATAAATTTATTATTATAGACGGAAGTAATGTGGCATGGGATACAGTCAGAGATAAGGAAAAGGGAGATAAACCTTCAGCTAAAAACATAAAACTTGTTGTGAACTCACTTAAAAATAAAGGTTTTAAGGAGGTAATTGTAATCGTTGACGCATCACTTTACCATCAAATTGAAGATAAAAATATTTTTGATGAGTTAAAGAAAGACAGTATCGTTAAAGAAGCTTAGTCACTATCAAAAACATCTTCAACAAATGCAGATAATAAAAAGGAAAACTTTATAAAGGTAGGATAATTCTAATCTCATTGAAGTTTCAAATGGATGAAAAAAGAAGGGTGGAAATACAAGAACTCCTTAGTAACCCTATTTTTAATATTGTAGTGGTGGATGAGAGATCTCTCAATATATATAATCAGTCTTTGACTCATAGTTCTTACGCAAAAGAAATGAAAGACAGAGGTATAGAATGCGACGACAACGAAAGATTTGAATTCCTAGGGGACTTTGTATTGAACTTTGTAGTCAGTGATTATATCTTCGAAATATTTAAAGACGATTCTGAGGGATGTATGACGAAGAGAATGGAGGTAGTCAGTAATGAGATACTCGCCGAGATTATTAAGAAAAAAAAGATCGGGATTGAAAAGCACATAAAAGTTGGGAAAGGAGTATCTGGGAATAAAGAAGATCTTGAAGATTCTATTGTTGCCGACGCGTTTGAAGCACTTATCGGAGCAGTTTATCGTGTTAAGGGTATGCAAAAGGCAAAAGAGATAATACTTGGTATGCTATCAGATGAAATAGAAGACTTTGATCCCGAGCGAAATCATATTGGAAGACTTCAGGAAATTGTGCAAATTGAAAAATTAGGTGATTTGAGATATAACGTAGATAAAATAGCAGGACCAAGCCATAGCCCCACGTTTAGAGCGGTTGTAGACATATCAGGAAAAATGTGTGGTGAAGGCACGGGGAATAGCAAAAGAGCTGCTAAAATGGAGGCAGCTGGAGCTGCTCTTAATAAAGTCAAATACAAATCAGAAAATGCTAAAAATATTGCAATTTATCTCTAAATCCTCGCGGATTTCCCCCTTTTAAAGCTTTTCTGTGGTTCTATGCGTACTAAAATAACCACACTTTCAAAAACCCCAAGCGGTTCTTTCATGGGTGCTGAGGGTTTCATATCTGGCGATATTTTTTCTGCGAGGAAATTTAGTATTCGTGTCTTAATTATTACGATCTAATTGTATAATTATGAAATTAAAAGATGCTGTTGAATTATTTAGGAAAGAAGAAAGGGCACCTGTAAATTCATATGAGTGGTACAGAAAACAAGCACATGAGAGCGGAACTGTATCAATAGACGGCGCTAATGTGCCTGCGTATAAGTATAAAGGGTCTTGGCATATCGATGATGAGAGGGTTGATGAAGCGATTAAAAAGCATCGTGAGGCCGTAGAACATCTAAAACAAGTTACTTCCGACTATGACAAGGGAATCATCCATGGGAAGAATGGGGATACTATCTCCACAACATGGGGGGTTATAAAATCGTCGGGGGTTTCCGGTTCGTATGGTCTTATTATGAAGTTTATCGTGATGGTAGCTGGTATTGTAATGAATGTAATATTCTTGCTGAGACTGAACACAATAAAGAAGAATGTCATCTTTGTAGGGACTGGAATGGTTGTGGACGCGATTGCACTCTCAGCAGAGTTTATTGCCCTAAATGTGGTGAATCGATAGAGATATAAATCATCTCGAACCCAAAACCCTCAGCGGCTGTAGAAAAAGCTTTATAGCGGGCTATAAATATGGCAGCTCTATTGCTCATTTCTTCTCAGCTTTAGCTTCAGCTTCAGCTTTGGCTTTTTCTTTAAAAACACCACAGCCAATATATTTCTGCTCATACCAGATCATCATATTTAATTGCGGGCAGAGATACCGCTCATTCTCTACTTTACTCTCGTCAAAGTACTCGCATCTCCTGCATAAGTCCTTCATCGTCGTTTCAACCCGCATCTTGAACCGCCATTACATCTTCGCCACAACAATTTCTATAAACAAACTTCAACGATTTATAAACTTCAAAACGTATTCTTTATTGATGGATGAGTGAACGCCACATGAAACTATTTGCACACTTGATAGAAGAACGGAACTTCCATAATGCATGGGCTAAAGCCATCCATGCGGTACTTAGTAAGGGCATCGATTTGGTTATCGGCGGTGGCGATGAGCGAAAGCCGATAAAAGATTCCTGCATGCTGATCAGTATGACGGATAATGCAATCAAACAGATCGAAGCACGAGAATTACACCCTCAGTACCCCTTCAGGCGAATAGAGGAATATTGTAATGAGTTCACGAGACCTTTCTTAAAAGAGTATAGCTCGAAGCCCGTAAATGAGCGGTTCAGTTACCTTTATTTCGAACGCTTGGCACAATATCAACCTACATCTAGTTCTAACCGTTCGGATCAAATAACGTTATTAAAAGACGCTTTGGCGGACCAAATTAAAGAGGATATAACCTCAAATAGATTCCAGGCAATTACCTGGTATGTTCCATCTGATATAAACCGAAGTTCACCGCCCTGCTTACAACGGATACAAATTCGATATATACCTGAAAATAACGTGGATGTCCATCTTACATGGAGATCGAGAGATCTATTTACTGCGTGGCAGCCTAATATAGTCTGCATAATCGAGATGCTTAATCGTGAAGTAATAAAGCCAAATAACTGCCAGATAGTAAGAATAATCGATTACAGTGATTCATTACACATTTATTCACGAGATTTAGAAGATGCAAAGAAGGTTAAATTTGTACCGGTAAGTCCTCAGGAACTGTAGAGCCGTTTGGAAGAACTCAAGAAACGATATCCTGAACTTGAATGGAAGAAGATTGCTGGTTTACGGGATAAATTAATTCATCACTATTTCGGCATTGATTGGGAAATCGTGAGGAATGTTATCAAAACCAGACTTCCTGTCCTGGAGGCTTGGATAGCAAACTTGATCGATAATGATTTTAGGGTATGGTCTGGTCTTCTTTGATTGCGAGCGAGATTCTGTTCAGAAGCAGATAATCGACCATGCTGCGAAAATGGGTTCTACCGTTTTATCCTCGAAGAGGATAAGAAAGGGGAAGAGAAGGTTTCGGGATGATTGGAAAGTAAAATTTGCGATTACTGTCCGCTACGCTCGCTACGTTACTTCTTCACAGCACCCCGTGAACCTGCTGCCCTTTGTCATGAAAAAAAAACAAAACCGAAGCGGCTATGGAAGGAAGACGCGTAGACGTACAATTAACTTCATCCTATCGATAACTGTGCTAGAGTAAACTTTAGTTATGCCGCGATCTCCATTTCTTATCCTGAATGGTGAAAAGAAGTTTTAGCAAGAATATAAAATCTGTATAATAAAGTGCCAACTATCGCAGCCCACAATGGCATTATGGCTACTATGCCCGGCGATCCATGTAACAATGAAATGAGTATCGCTGTTGCTAATGCTAAGACCTGAGCTGACTGAACCCGCACGGGATCAAGCAATTCTGCAGTCTGGTCAGCGACTGCCCTTACTTTCCGAGAATCAAATATTATCAGTAGGAAAAGTAACGATACCACCACTACAGCAAGCTCAAGAGTGAGGGATAATTCGTTCTCGCCGAATTTAATGCCATTCAAATAAAACGGAATAGCAATAATTAACAGTGGAAGACATGCAAAAAGTAATTGATGTCTCCTTGGGCGGGATAAAATACCATCTAGTAAAAATGCAAGTGAAGTCATCAAACCAACTATAAAGTTACCATAAAAAGTAAGCCATCCAGCCAGAGCAAGGAGAAATAGAGAGTCCAACATTCTCGCCGGAAGCCCACTGGTACGATTTACAACACGGGTCAAAAGAAGGATCCAGAAAAGTACAATGATAATAGGGTCGCCAAAAAAGATGAGACCAAAAAGTGACAATCCTGCCGTGACGAATGCCGATAAATCGTATTCAGGATCGAGTTCTCGGGCTATTGCCCATGATAGAAAAACTGCAAGACTGGCAATGAAACCACGCCACACACTATCTAGAAATCCCTGCCCTGTAACCGTCTGAAAGAGTGTACTGGCTACTATAACCATCATTGATAACAGTACAATCGCTTTATTTGTCGGGTATTTCAGATCAATTGGACGCGCTATTGCAGTAATATCGTAAATCTTCATTTTACTATCTTCTAACCGCTATTTTGTTTTCTGTAATAAAACTACTGGTCACATATTATATTACATCAAAAAAACCGAACCGACTCTTCAAGAAGCTTTGCTGAAAAAAAAGCGTCGGGAAAGGCACAACCAAAGCCGTAAAATCTCAAATTTCATCGGTTCACAACGCCATTATAAAGGCAATAGTGAACGATTCTGAAGTGAAAAACATTACAGGAGGCTTCAAGTCCTTGAGCATGGGATGATAGGATGTGTAATAATCACCACCTCCGAATCTGAAATCCGAAGCGGCTATGGAAAAAATGAGAGGAAGGGTATTTTGAAGAGTTTTCCATAAAAGAGTCCCAAAGACGAGTTCAAATAATATCCAATGCTTTTTGAAGGTATTTAAGTAATAGGAGCCCATTATAATGTGGAGGTATATATGATGAGAACAAGAGATTTTGGCGGACGCGGGCAGGGTTTTGATCGTGGACCACGAGAGATGCATACGGTTACGTGTGCGGACTGTGGTGAAGAATGTCAAGTACCATTTAAACCAGATGGCTCCAGACCTGTTTACTGTCAGGAATGTTACCAGAAACATCGACCAAAAAGATTTTAGTCGAGAATGCGTAGGTAAGTAAGTAATATTGGAACGAGTTTTCCCCTTGTCAAAAATAACTAGGGGAAACTATTTTTTCTTTTTCTAAAAAGCTTTGTAAAATCAACGAATTTGACATTCCACAACCCATCAAATATTTTTAACATCCGTACGCAAACCATCACCCGCAAAAGCGATAAGGCCGAAAAGCCCTCAGCAACTACGAAGGAAGCAGTATCTTTCTTTCGTGCTCTCAAATTTAAACGACTAACAATGCCATTATGAAGGTGATTGACGTATTCTCTTATAAATAGTCACTGCTTATTAGTTTGTATTATTTTGTAATCTAATTGCACGTGCACGATGGCCGGGGTGTGGTAGAGGCTATCCCTGGGGACTGTGGATCCCTAGACCTGGGTTCGAATCCCAGCTCCGGCCCTTATATAAACTAGTATATAAACCATGCGGGCGATAATTGTGGGCTCAGGCGCAGGCGGCGCTACTGTAGCGAAAGAACTGTCAGACAAAGGCGTTGAGATAGTTCTTATAGAAAAAGGACCTACTATAGATGCAAAAGACGCTTCAAAATACTACGCAAATATTGATTCAGAAGTAAAGATTCTGAGGACATTCTGTTTAGGTGGCACTACCACAGTATCAGCCGGTAACGGAGTAAGAACTTTAGAGAAAGAGTTGCGAGAGTTAGGGATTGACCTGAGCGAAGAGTTTAAGGAAGCAGAGCGAGAGCTTGGAGTGAGAACGCTGCCCGATTCGCACTTTGGTGAAGGGACCAAGCGGATTATGGCGGCTGCCGAGAATCTCGGATTTGACGTGAAGAAGATGCCGAAGTTTGTTGACCCTGCGAAATGCACACCGTGTGGTAAGTGTGCGTCTGGCTGTCCGAACAGCGCGAAATGGTGTGCACTCGAATTTGTGAAGACGGCGGAAAAGAACGGTGCGAAGATAATAACAGACATGCCTGTTGACGATATAATTGTAAAGGATGGTGAAGTGGCTGGAGTGAGAAGCAGGGATAAGGTTCTCTCAGCTGATATAGTTGTTCTATCAGCAGGAGCTTTGGAAACGCCCCGGCTGCTTAAAAAACAAGAACTCCTGACTACACCGAGTTTGTTCGTTGACACCTTCATCACAATTGGTGGTGCTCTTGAAGGAATAACGTTTAACAAGGAAGTAACAATGAACGCTCTCATAGCATTCGAAGATTTCATTCTCTCTCCGCATTTTTCCAACCAGTTGGTGAAAAGGATGGCAGCGAGAGGAGTACAGTCCTCTCCAGAGGATGTCCTCGGGATAATGGTGAAGATAAAAGATGCAGAATTGGGAGAAGTAGATAAGGACGTTAAGAAAGGTGTTACGAGCAGGGATGCAGTTCTACTCTCAGAAGGGGCTGCTATTGCAGGGTCTATATTAGAGAAAGCAGGTGTCGATCCTTCAACCTTTGTCTCCACACCTGTACGGGGCGCGCATCCCGGTGGAACTGCAAGAATCGGTGAAGCGGTCGATAAGAACCTGGCGACCGAAGTAGATGGGTTGTACGTAGCAGACGCATCAGTGCTTCCGGCATCGCCAGGTGCTCCGCCTATATTGACGATTGTTGCCTTAGCGAAATACGTCTCAAAGAATATTCTCGATCGGTCATAAGCAAACCGTCAAGTCCTCACCCTGAATATCACACGTTCCAAGCGTTTTAACGACATCAATTTCATCTTGGGATAGCCCACTTTTTTATAACACTGCAATATACTAATGAATAGAGGTAGCAATGAAATGTTTGAAAAGGTGAAGGAAGTAATAGAAAGGGATATCAGCCCGTTTTTAGTACTGGAAGGTGGCAATATAGCACTGGTGAGCGTGGATGACGGTGTAGTGAAGGTGAGGTTACAGGGCGCATGTGGATGCTGCCCGATGAGTCAATACACACTGGTGAACTTCGTTGAGGCGACGCTGAAGGGGAAGATTCCTGAGGTAAAGAGTGTAGTTGCAGTATAGGCTTTTGGACTAGGCTAACAGAGGCTGTAAAAAGAGTTGTTAAATTGGGAGGTGATAGAGTATGGGTGAAGAGTTGGAGGAGTTGGTAAAGAAGATAAAGGCTAAAGATTTAAATGCAGAAGCGAAGAAGAGGGGGATAAAGACCCATTGTGTGAAGAAGATAGATATCGCTAAACAATTGCCACGTGAGGTCGTGGAAAGCTTAGCTCCAAGTAAGTAATGATTGAGGAATTTTGCGTGCTCTTCTGCACTGCAAGCGTGGACGAATCAGAGAAGTTAGCGAAGGTCTTGGTAGAGGAGAGATTGGCCGCGTGTGTTAATATTGCAAACGTCGCTTCTTATTACAGATGGGAAGGCGAGTTTTGCGAAGATAAAGAGGCTTTATTGATAATAAAAACCGAAAAGAGCAGGGTAGATGAGATAATCGAAAGAACAAAAGAATTACACAGCTACGAATTGCCGGAGATTATCGCACTTCCGATTGTTGCGGGCTATGATAAGTATTTGGAATGGGTGGATGAGTCGGTAGAGTGAAAAAGGTTGACTTTTTATTGCGATCAAAATCCCGTCACGACTATGTATTTGATTCCTCCTTTTACCAATCTAGCCGTAAAGCCTAATTTCGCGAGTGCTTTGACAGTTTCTTTTCCAGAAACCACAGGCAGTTTCTCAGACACTTACTTCCACCGTAGAAATTTCGGCTACTTCGCGCAACCCTTTTACTTCCTGATTAAGCACTTCTAACACTGCTTCAATGGCCTCTTTTATATTCTTAAAAGGTTCTTTCTTTGATTCACCTTGGCTAATCGCACCCTGTAATTCGAGGCATTGCGCAGAATACCCGCTTTCATCTTCTTTTTCGGTAGCGTCCTAATATGCGGTTGATATATATGGGCTGATTACCTACCTATATCTATGCCAAATAGCAAATTAGAGGCAGATCCTCAAAAAGAGTTTTGCTC
>JGI24025J20009_10002037_pt1 | contig 14870 bp, 13 predicted proteins | sample Cruoilmetagenom3_FD_20009 | JGI IMG/M metagenome (IMG submission 20009)
ACTCTCACTTCCAGTATGACGAGTGGGAGGCAGCGGGCTATGACCGTGCTTTTGTCGAGGATTACCTCGGCTCAAACGCCGACAGCTATAACCACCCCAACGCGGCAATCGAACCGCGCATCCCCGGCATCTTCCAATACTATTCGGTTGCCGAGGACGAGTTGGCCAAAGGCTTTGCCGGCCAATACGGATCCGCCCAGGAAACAGCAGATGCAATTGCCGCCGCCTGGGAAAAGATCACCGACCAGATCGGTCGCGACAGCCAGGTCGCGCTGTATAAGGCATCCTTGGGGATGTAAGCGAAACCGCCCGCCGAAATCTCTTTCGGCGGGCATCATACTGGCCTATCCAACACAGAAACCCACGCCTTTGCACGTTCAGACCAAGAACCGGCAACTCGCTTAGAGATAGTTCATGTATCTGACAATCCAGAACAAAATCTTTGCCAGCGGCTCGATTGGTCCGGCCTCTGGTGTGATCAGCATGGCTGATCCGGACGCGCCCAGATGCATCAGATGCTCGGGCACGTCGTCTGGCATTTTCAGGCGGACAGCCACTGATCCGCTGCCCAAAAGATCACCAATGGTGGGTAGAAAACCCGTGGATTGCAGCGTTCCCTCGCTGGTGCCCGGAATAACGGCATCAATAACGGCTTCGAAATAGGTGCCGGGTTGACCGCGCATCGCAACCAATACCGGCACACCAACCTGCAGTGCATGCGCGGCAGGTTTGCGAAAACACGCCGGTCAGCGCGCGATTGCCATGCGGCACAAAGGCAATCGCTGAGTTTAAGACTGTGACGCGGCTACCGGCTCTTAGGGTCAACGCGGTTACAATGCCATCACCGGGCGCGCGCACTTCGGTTTGCTGCAGCTTCCATTTTGCAGACCGCAGCATCTGCTGCACTTGAACAACCGCAGAATCGACCCCGTCAACCTGCGAGGCAATGCGCAGTTCCAGCCCCTGTTTGCGTGCTCTTGCGGCTCGCAGGCTCGCCTCAAGCTGGCCAATGGTGGACACGGCTTCTTGCAGTTGGAATTGCGAATTCACGCCCCTATCAGCAAGTTCAACAATGTCATCGCGCCGCTGCTGGCCGTAATCCAGCTGAACCTGCAGGCCTTCAATCTCGGCGTCAACGGCCTCTAGGTCGGTTTTCAGCATGCTTGCAGCGGTTTGCGCTTCGACCAGCGCGGCCTGTAGCCGATCAACTTCGGTCTGGAAAGGGTCTGGGTCAATCGAGAACAGCAAATCACCCTTGCTGACCGGAGTGTTGGGTTCAACGGCTATATCAACGACCGTCCCAGATACATTCGGCGTTATCGCAATGGCTGCGGCCTTTACGGCGACCCGGCCCGACGGAGCAAGATAGTTCAACGCCCCAATCACCACCAATGCGATGATCAGCCCCACAAAGGCCGAAACCGATTTCCAAAAACCGTTCCACGGCAGCAATTTCAAATGACCAAAAATCAGATAAATAACGCCGCCGTAAATCCCCAAAATAATAAGCATGGATCGATACCCNTCAAATAGTGGCGCGCGTGGTCGAATTTGGACATTCCGAAAACGATCAGAACCGGCTCNCTGGNCCGCTCGAACGTGGCAAACGGANCCAAAGCATGACCCTGTGCGTAAGTCGGCGAGATGTAGAGATCCAAAAAACCAGCGCGACGACAAACATAGATCTTCCCCCACCGCAGACTTGGAACAGCCTATCCTACCCCGGCCTTGCGGTCGATGACAAAGAAATGCGAGCCGAAGATTTAGTGGCTTAACACGCCGCACACCCCAAGCTAACATGTTAGCATGAGCACCTATAGCGATCTTCTGCATGTAGTCACCCTGGACAACATCACCCCGCGCCGGGTGCTGTTGGGCAAGCTGCTGATCTGGGGCAGCGCCGCAATCATGGCGCTGTCGTTTCTGCTGCTGGCCCTGTCCGAATATGGCGCGATCGGGATGCAGTTCGAAACCTGGCGGCTAGGGCTGTATGGGTACATCATCTGGGCCACAGGGTTGTGCGTGGCCCAGGTGGTGCTGCGCGGCGAACAGGGTAAGCGCGTGTTGTTCATCCTGCCCGGCGTATTGTTTGTGGTGGCGATGGTAATCTTTCCGCTGCTTTACGCCATCCTGATCGCGCTTAGCGACTGGAACCTTGCCAACCCCAATGGTCGCCAGTTCAACGGCTTGGATAATATTCGCCAGATGTGGGGCGATCCGTTCTACTGGAACGCCCTGAAAAACATGGTGTATTACACCCTTGCCATCATCATCGAATACGCCGTCGCCTTTGGTCTGGCCTTGATCTTGGCCAGCGACATCCGGGCGCGCAAATTCTTTCGCGTAGCGTTTCTGATGCCGCTGATGCTGTCACCCGTGGCGGTCAGTTGGATGGTGGGCAAGTCGATGATGGAAACCCGCTTTGGCCCGCTGGCGCGCCTGGCCCGCTGGCTGGGCTGGGACACGCCCAGCTTTTTCGGCAATCCTGAAATTGCCCGTGCCACCATCATGCTGATGGACGCCTGGACCTATATCCCGTTTATGATGATCATGATCCTTGCCGGTCTTCAGGCGATCCCGCGCGAGGTTCAGGAAGCCGCCCGCGTTGACGGCGCCAACCCGTGGCGCAATTTTTGGGAAGTCACCTTTCCGCTGATGCTGCCCGTCAGCATCACCGCCGTACTGATCCGCATCATCTTTAAACTGAAGCTGGCTGATATCATCATCAACGTCACATCCGGCGGGCCGGGCGGAGCCACCGACAGCGTCACCAGCTTTATCTTTCGCGAATACCGCGACCGGTCGAACGTCGGCTATGGCACGTTGCTGGCCATCGTTTACCTGATCCTGATTGTCATCGCGATCACCCTGTTCATGAAACTGGTCGATCGCTGGATGAACCCAAGGTATCTGCAATGAGCGACGCACCAATCTTTCACGACAGCGAAAGCGATCTGGCGCATAAGGCCAGGTGGCTGACCAAGCGCGTGGTGATCTATGGCATCCTTGCCCTGTGGACGCTGACCTGCCTGTTCCCGATCTACTGGACCCTGACAACATCTTTCAAAATGGCGCCCGACGTGATGCAGGGCAACATGATCCCATGGGTGGATTATGACCCAAAATGGCGTGGCTGGAAATCGCTTGGCCTGTCGCCTGAAACTATCGGCACGGAAAGCACGGTGCGCGAGGAATTCCTGAAACGGTTCTGGAACTCGATGGTGTCGGCGCTGGGGTCGTCAACGCTGGCGGTGGTGCTGGGCAGTATGGCGGCCTATGGGCTTAGCCGGTTCCGCTATCGGTTTGGGTTCATGCGCAACCCCGATATCTCGTTCTTTTTCCTCAGCCAGCTGATCCTGCCGCCGGTGGTGTTGGCCCTGCCGTTTCTGGTGCTTTACAAACAACTGGCGCTGCTGGACACCCGGATCGGGCTGATCCTGCTGTATACACTAACCGTGCTGCCCATCGTCATCTGGATCATGCGCGATCAGTTTCAATCAATCCCGGTAGAGCTGGAAGAGGCCGCTTTGGTCGATGGTCTGTCGATCTGGGGCGCGTTTTTCACCATCGTGCTGCCGATTGCCCTGCCGGGCATGGTGGCGTCGTTCATCCTGTCGCTCGTGCTGACATGGAACGAGTATTTCTTTGCCGCCCTGCTAACGTCCACGGACGCCAAGACCCTGCCAGTGATGGTGGCCAGCCAGACCGGCAGCCAGGGCATCAACTGGTGGTCGATGGCGGCATTGTCCTGGGCGGCGATCCTGCCGCTGATCGTGATCGGCATCGTGCTGGAACGGTACATCATCAAGGGCATGGCATCGGGCGCGGTGAAATAGCCATCTGTCATGGACGCGCGGCAACAGGCGATATGTGGCGGATTTCCAAATCGTCCTTACGCCCGCCCTTTGGTATGGTCGATAATCAGCCTGGCGACAGCTCTGCCGCGATATCCTTGGTCTGCTCATATAACCGCCGAAACAACCGGTATTGGTGATCATAGACCGGATGGGACACTGCGCTGACATGCGCAGCCTTCGGGTTCCAATCCGCTATATCTCCTGGTTCGGCCCGCCCGATGGCCACCGCCGCCAGAAACGCATTGCCATAGCTGGCCCCGGCGGTCTTTTCGCACACGATCTGGTCCAGCCCGCTGACATCGCTGGTGGCCTGCAGCCACAGCGCATTCTTGGTCCCGCCGCCAACCGCCAACACGCGGCGGGGCCGTTGGCCAGCTTGCGCATAGGTCTCGATCACATGGCCCGCACCATAGGCAATGCCTTCGATCAGCGCNCGATACATGTCGCCGCGCGTATGAGTCAGGTTCAGGCCAAAGAACGCACCCTTGGCCAGCGGGTCCTGTATCGGCGTCCGCTCGCCCGAGAAATAGGGCAACATCAGCAGCCCGCGCGCACCGGGCGGTGACACGGCGGCCTCGGCGGCCAGAACCGGAAACGCGTCTTCCCTGCGCAGCTCTTTGGCAAACTGGTCGCGGAACCAATGGGTCAGCGTACCGCTGGTCGCCAGCCCAGCCATCGACGCATGACTGCCAGGATACAGCCAGGGCGCATACCACAGCGCGGCGTCGCATACCCGCGCATCCGCCAGTGTGATCATAAAGATGGTGGAGCCATACATCATCATCATGTCACCCGTATCACGCACCCCGACGCTGACCGCCTCGGCGGCGGCATCAATGGTGCCGGTGGTCACGGGCGTGCCAATTGCCAGCCCGGTTTCCGCCGCCGCTGCGGGTGTTATCTGCCCGGCAATCTCTGTGGACCACAGCAGACGCGGCAGCTGATCACACGAAATGATGCCCGGTGCCAGATCGTCAACCCAGTCAAGCCTTGCCACATCGTAGAACGGGCTGAAATTGGCCGCCGTGCAGTGGTCAATCACGATCTGACCAGTCAGTTTCATCACCAGATACGAGGTTGAGGTCAGGATATGCGCTGTGCGGGCGAAAACGTCAGGCCGCTGGTTTTTCAGCCACAGGATCTTTGGCCCGATGGATTGCGAGGTCAGCGCATTGCCGCAGCGGTCCAGAATGACATCCGGCCCCACTTGCGCATTCAGCGCCTCGATTTCGGCACTGGCGCGGGTATCGACCCCGTAAAGCACCCCGTTCATCAGCGGCTGTCCATCCCTGTCCACCGGCAACATACAGGGACCAATTGCACTGCACGCGACACAGGCAATCTCTGCCGGATCAACGCCGCTCTCGGCCAGCAGGGCGCGGGACAGGGCGACAAACCCGCCCCACCAATCCTTATCCGCGCGGTGTTCGGCCCAGCCGGGTTGCGGCACGATCATCTCATGCGCGCGCGCAGCGCTGGCAATTACCTTGCCCGCAGCGTCCACCAAAACGCCCTTGGCCTCGAACGTGCCAATGTCGATCCCCAGCGTATACCTCATTTCCCCACCTTATCCCGGCCCAACGAAACCCCGGACCAATTCCCGTTAGGCTTGGCCTGACCAAACACCCGTTGAAAATTTTCCATGCGGCAATATCCCCCTACCTGAACAGGCCAAGATTAACGAGGATTGGGGTGCAGACCAAAGCAAATTGCCGTATACTGAGCGGATAAGCAGGAGAGCATCAGGAGAGCATGATGACACTGAAGAAACGGCACTGGGACCGGCTGGGAAATGGCGGGCTGACCTTCACCGAGTTGGGGTTCGGCACTGCGCCCTTGGGCAATCTTTATACCGCGATCAGCGACATTGAGGCGGATGCCATTCTGGCCCGCGCCTGGGACGCGGGCGTGCGATATTATGACACCGCGCCGCTATACGGCTTTGGCCTGTCCGAAACCCGGCTGAACCGGTTTTTGCGCGACAAACCACGGGACGAATATGTGCTGTCCACCAAGGTGGGCCGTCTGCTGCACCCCTGCCCGCCGGACCAGCGCGACGGCATTGACAAATGGTTCGATGTGCCGTCGCGCAAGGAAGAATATGATTACGGCTATGACGCGGTGATGCGCTCGGTTGAATTTTCGCTGGAACGGCTGGGGGTCGACCGCGTCGATATCCTGTTTGTGCATGACCTCGATCTGGCCAACCACAAAAGCCAGGACGTGGTGGACGGCCATATCGACGTACTGATGCAGGGCGGATACCGCGCGCTGATGGAACTGCGCGATCAGGGCGTTATCAAGGCGTTTGGCGCAGGCGTGAACGAATGGCAGCCCTGCCAGACCATGGCCGAACGCGGCGATTTTGACCTGTTCCTGCTGGCCGGGCGTTATACCCTGCTGGAACAAGAAGCGCAGGCAACATTCCTGCCGCTGGCCGAAAGCCGGGGCATCGGGATCATCACCGGGGGCCCGTACAATTCCGGCATTCTGGCCACCGGGCCGCGCGAAGGGGCCTATTACAATTACGATCCGGCCCCGCAAGAGATTTTGGACCGGGTGGCAGCCATCCAGAAGGTCTGTGAAAACCACGGCGTGCGGATGATCGACGCAGCGTTCAAATTCCCGCTGCACCACCCCTGCACCGTCTCGGTGATCCCCGGCGGGCAGGGCGTGGCCGAAATGCAAAGCAACATCGCCGCCACGCGCGCCCATATCCCCTATACTTTGTGGACCGACCTCAAAGACCAGGGCCTGATGCGCCAGGACGCGCCAGTCTAGGGTGGCTGGGATGGTTCAGGTCGACGCGCATCAGCATTATTGGCACCCCGCGCGGGGCGATTACGACTGGATGCCGATGGACAATGCCACTTTGGCACGGCCTTGGCACCCGCCCGACCTGCGCGGCCATCTGGACACTTACGGGATCACCCAAACGGTGCTGGTGCAGGCGGCGGCCACGGTGCAAGAGACAGAGTATCTGCTGGGGATTGCCGATGCGACCGACAGCGTTGGCGGCGTCGTTGGCTGGATCGATTTTGAACAGCCCGGCGACCTGGCGCATCTGACACGGCTGGCCAAACACCCGAAATTCTGCGGTGTGCGACCGATGATTCAGGACATTGCGGATGATGACTGGATGCTGCGCCCGGATGTACAATGGGGGTTCCAGGCGCTGGTGGACCTGGACCTGACGTTTGACGCGCTGGGGTTTTCACGCCATCTGGCGAATTTCCACACCATCCTGATGCGCTATCCTGATATGCGTGTGGTGATCGACCATTGCATGAAACCGCAGATACGCAGCCACCCGGATGACCTGAGAATCTGGGCCGATGGCATGTCGCGGCTCGCCACCGAAACCGGTGCCTTTTGCAAACTGTCCGGCCTTGTGACCGAGGCCGCCCCCGGCTGGGCCATCGACGAGCTGCGCCCCTATGCAACCCATGTGTTGAATGCCTTTGGCCCGGACCGGGTGATGTGGGGGTCGGATTGGCCGGTTTGCCAGTTAAACGCCAGCTACGCCGACTGGAGGCAAGCCGCCGAAACCCTGACCGCCCACCTTAAAACCGCAGACAAAGCCCGGATCTTCGGCGGCACCGCCGCCGCATTCTACCGGTTGGCCGCGTAACCAGCGAGGAAAGCCCGCAAGGGCTTGAGGAGCGGTTGCCAGAAATTTTTACGAAAACAGATCCGGTCTGCTTTGCTCCAGCGGCTCCAGATAGGTCAACAACTGGCGCAGATGCCGCCGGGTGGCAAGTCGCGCGGCCTCGGCATCCCGCGACGCCAGTGCACCCACAATCTCTTGATGCTCACGCAGGGTTTCCCCAATCCGCCCCGGCTCAGGCAGGATCAAACGCCGCGCCCGGCTTACCTGAACCCACACCGTATCGGCCATCCGCGCCAGCCGCTTGAATCCGGTAAACGACATCAGCAACATATGCATCTCCGCGTCTTTTTCATAAAACCCAACGACATCACCATCCTCAACCAACGCTTCCTGCACCCGCAGATTCCGCCTTAGCTGAACAAGTTGGTCGTCGGTAATAAGGGGTGCCAGATAGTCCACCGCTGCCAATTCCAGCGCCTCACGCAAAAAGGCGCTTTCGCGGATTTCTGCCATGGAAAACCGCGCCACATAGGTGCCCGCCTGCGGCAGGATTGTGACAAGCCCCTCGCTGGCCAGCCGCGTGACCGCCTCAGACACCGGCGACCGTGACACTTGCAGCGCCTCGCAGATTTGTTGTTTGCGCAATATCTGGCCGGGCTTGTAATCCAGCCGCAAAATAGCATCCTTGATCGACAGATATACCCGGTTGGACAACGCCCCCTCAAACCCGTCCAGCGGCTTCAGGGCCACCCGGCACGAGGGGTCTTGTGTATCATCTCTATTCACAATTAACATTCTAGCATGTTAGGTATTCACCAAATTCCGTCAACTCACTGCAGGCCCGCACGGTCTTGTGGGCCACCCTATGGGCCAACCGTCCATACGACGGCCCAACAGCCAAAATACAACCCTACTGGCTTGCGTGGCGTGGGTTTTGTGCCAAGGCAACCCTGCCAGGACCACAAAGAAGGATAATTCTGTGCGATTAAAGGGAAAAACCGCGTTTGTCACGGCTGCAGGGGCTGGGATTGGCCAGGCTACGGCCCGTGCCTTTGCCGCCGAGGGCGCGAAAGTGATTGCCACCGATATCAATGCCGATGCATTGGCGCCGCTGGCCGATCAGGGCATCACAACCGCTGTTCTGGACGTGACCGATGCAGCCGCCGTCGCCGGTGCTGCCAGATCCGCGGGGGCCGTGGACATCTTGTTCAACTGCGCCGGATTTGTGCATGCAGGTTCAATCCTGGATTGCGACGAAGAGGCGTTTGGCTTTTCGATGAACCTGAATGTCTGGGGCCTGTACCGGATGACCCGGGCGTTCCTGCCCGCAATGCTGGACAATGGCGGTGGGTCGATCGTCAACATGTCGTCGGCAGTCTCGTCAATCATCGCCGCGCCAAACCGGTTTGTCTATGGTGCCACCAAAGCCGCCGTGATTGGCATAACCAAATCTGTCGCCGCCGACTACATCACCCAAGGCATCCGCTGCAACGCCATCTGCCCGGCCACTGTCGAAAGCCCGTCCTTGCAGGACCGGATGCGGGCCACTGGCGATTATGACGCCGCGCGCGCCGATTTCGTGGCGCGCCAACCGATGGGGCGCATCGGCAAACCCGAAGAGACAGCCGCGCTGGCGGTTTATCTGGCCTCGGACGAGGCCGGATTCGTCACCGGACAGGCCATTACCATTGATGGCGGCTGGACCAACACTTAAAGGAACTCCCATGAAATTATTGCGCTACGGACCCGTCGGCTCCGAAAAACCCGGCCTGATGCATAGCGACGGCACTATCCGGGATCTGTCGGCCTATGTGACTGACATCGCAGGCGAGGCACTGTCTGACACAGGGCTGGCCGCACTGGCTGCGCTTGACCCCAAGGATCTGCCCGTGGTCAGCGGCGCGCCCCGCCTTGGCCCTTGTGTGGGCGCTATCGGCAAATTCATCTGCATCGGGCTGAATTACTCGGACCACGCGGCTGAATCCAACATGCAGGTGCCGCCCGAGCCGATCCTGTTTTTCAAAGCCACCAGTGCCGTCTGCGGCCCGAATGACGACGTGATCATCCCGCGTGGCTCGGAAAAGACCGATTGGGAGGTCGAGCTGGGCATCGTGATTGGCAAACACACCGCCTATGTCGATGAGGCCGACGCGCTGGATTATGTGGCCGGTTATTGCGTGATCAACGATGTGTCGGAACGTGCCTTTCAACTGGAACGCTCTGGCCAGTGGGTCAAAGGCAAATCCGCTGACACCTTTGGCCCCACCGGCCCCTGGCTGGTGACCCGCGACGAAGTGCCGGACCCGCAGAACCTGTCCATGTGGCTAGAAGTCGACGGCCACCGTTATCAGGATGGCTCAACCCGCACGATGGTCTATGGCGCGGCCACGTTGGTGTCACATATTTCGCAGTTTATGTCCTTGCAGCCGGGCGACGTGATTTCCACCGGCACCCCGCCGGGTGTGGGCATGGGGCAGTCACCACAGGTCTATCTGCGGCCCGGGCAAACCATCCGTCTGGGCATCGAAGGGCTGGGCGAGCAAACCCAGGTCACCCGCGCCTGGGACGCCAGCTAAACAATAGCGGGCGGGATCACCCCCGCCCGCCACCCGGAAACATCCGCGATGTGCAGCCCACCCAATGGTGCCCTGCGCGCCGCAGGAACAGACGGCGAAACGCGGTTTTTGCCCGCTGTTTCAAACCCCTAAACAGCCTCGGGCTGATGCTTTGGCTTTTTGGACCTAAATTAGCCACCCATCTGGACCTATAGAAATCCGCAAATCTGGCGTTTCTAATTGTGCAGAACGACTCTGTTCAGGCACTGCTTGGCCACAGTCTGTCACCCAATTTCAGCTTGGAAAGGACATGTCATGGACGGCACGTTCAACGAAAACGACATCTCTGGTGTGGTCGCGGCAGACAAGGCCCATGTCTGGCATCACCTGATCCAGCACAAGCAGTTCGAAACCAATGATCCGCGCATTATCCTTGAAGGCAAGGGCATGCGCGTCTGGGACCAGAACGGCCGCGAATACCTGGATGCGGTTTCGGGCGGCGTGTGGACGGTAAATGTTGGCTATGGCCGTGAAAGCATCGCCAAGGCGGTTTATGACCAGCTGATGAAGCTGTGCTATTTCGCCCAGTCCGCCGGGTCAATTCCCGGCTCGCGCTTTGCCGAAAAACTGATCACCAAAATGCCGGGGATGAGCCGGGTTTACTATACAAACTCGGGGTCTGAGGCGAACGAGAAAGCGTTCAAGATGATCCGCCAGATCGCGCATAAGCGCAGTGGCGGCAAGAAACACAAAATCCTCTACCGTGACCGCGATTATCATGGCGGCACGCTGGCCACCATGTCGGCAGGCGGTCAGGACGAACGGGTGATGCAATACGGCCCGCTTGCGCCGGGCTTTGTCAGGGTACCGCATTGCATGCAATACCGCGCCCATGAACAGGGCTGGGACCATCTAAGCAGCGAAGAATATGGCAAGCGCGCAGCGGATGCCATCGAAGAAGTGATCCTGGCCGAAGGCGCGGACACCGTAGGCGGGCTGTGCCTGGAACCGGTGACTGCAGGCGGCGGCGTTATCCCCCCTCCCCCCGGCTATTGGGAGCGGGTGCAAGAGATTTGCACCAAATATGACATCCTGCTGCATATCGACGAAGTCGTCTGCGGTATCGGCCGTACCGGCACCTGGTTTGGCTATCAGAACTATGGCGTCAAGCCGGATTTCGTGACGATGGCCAAGGGTGTGGCGTCGGGCTATGCGGCCATTGCCTGCTGCGTGACCACCGAAGAGGTGTTCAACATGTTCAAAGACGACGCCGCAGACCCGATGAACTATTTCCGCGACATCTCGACCTTTGGCGGCTGTACGGCGGGGCCTGCGGCGGCGCTGGAGAATATGCGCATCATCGAGGATGAAAACCTGTTGGGCAATTGCACCGACATGGGCGCGCGGATGATGGGCAACCTGCAGGGACTGATGGAAAAGCACAAAGTTGTTGGCGATGTGCGTGGCAAGGGGCTGTTTCTGGGGGCCGAACTGGTCAGCGACCGGGGCACCAAAGACCCGGTGACCGAGGCGCAGATGGCCCAAGTCGTCGCCGATTGCAGCGCGCAGGGCGTGATCATCGGCATGCTAAACCGCTCAATCCCCGGGCGCAACAACGTGCTGTGCTTCTCTCCGGCGCTGATCGCCACGGCGGATGACATCGACCAGATCACCGATGCCGTTGACGGCGCATTAGGCCGGGTGTTCGGGTAAAGATGTGCAGAAAGCACCCCCTACGGGACAAACGCCGCAGGGGGTGCTTTTAGCGCGACTTCAGACGAGCTGGAACACGATCCCAGCCAGGATCGCTCCGGTCACGCCCAGCCCCAGATACACCGCAAACACCTGCGGTTTGACCAGCGACCACACCGCAGCCATTGCCGGAACCGAACTGACCGCCCCGGCGATCATGAACGACATCGCCGCACCCGCGCTCATCCCCTGTTCCATCAACCCGGCCAGCAAGGGCGCGGCGACATAGCTGTTCAGATAGGCCGGCATCCCCACCAGCGCGGCAATGGCAATCGGCACCACGCCTTCGCCGCCCACCAGACCGGCAATCAGGTCTGCAGGCACGTAATGCACCAGCAATGCCTCTAGCACATAGGCCAGCGCCAACCATTTCAGCAGGAACAGCGCGTTGCTGAAAAACTCTGCCCGGAAATGTGCCCGCCTCGGCGCCTCGGTCCAGAATTTCCAAAGTGGTTTGCCGTCCAGCTTTGGTCCGCAACCGCAACACCCGCTGGCCTTGGCCTTGCGCAGCGGATTGGCAAACGCCCCGCCCCGCATCAGCCCACGCACCGCAAAGCCGCCAAACAGCCCCAACGCCACCGCCGCCACCGCCTTGCCAATTGCAAACGGCCACCCCAGCGCCGCTGCTGTGATCAACAGCGTTGGCGGATCAATCAGCGGCGAGGACAGCCAGAACGCCATCACCGCCGACAGCGGCGCGCCCAACGCCAGCAACCCGGCGATAAACGGGATCACTTCGCAGGAACAAAACGGCGCCAGCCCGCCAAACAGCGCGGCCACCAGGATCATCCGGGTTTCGCGCCCCTCAAAGGCCCGCGCCACCATCACCTCGGCCCCGGTCGCCTTGAGATAGGCCAGCAACAGCACCGCAAACAGGATATATTGCGACGTATGCGCCAACGCCCGCGCCGCAAAATCAATCGTTGTCAGCAGGTTACCGGGATCAAGCACCGCCACGGCCAGCAGGATCGCCACGATCACCGCCCACGGGGTTTTCAAAATCTCGACGCCCGCGCGAAATCCGCCACCGGTTTTTTGTGTCGGGGGTTGCGTGGTATCAGCCATCGTTGGCCACCTTTCTGTCTGTGTCTGCGCAGCATTCGCTAAGGATAAACTGCGCCAATTCCTGCAACGCGCCAAACCGCGCCCGGTTGATCACTGCCCGCCCGGACTTCTCTTGTTCAACAAGCCCGCCAGCAGCCAGAAACCGCAGGTGATGCGCCAGGGTTGAAGGTGCGATGCCGGTACGGTCCTGAACCTCGCCCACGGTCAGCCCCGCCTCTCCGGCGCGGATCAATGTCTTGAGAACCTTCAGCCGCGATTCAGATCCCATCGCGGCAAACCCCTGGGCAGCAGTATCCCACATGCGATTCACCTCTATTAAACTAGATTTCTAGTTATATAAGATAATTCATTTGATCAAGCCTCGAAATCCACGCCACCACCTTGCTGCCAAAACCAAAACCCCGAACAGTAAGTCCAGATTGCGCCCCGGTTAAGTCCACTCTATCGTGCCGCCATGGCGGTCTCTGTCGAAACCTTTTTCCTGAATGCCGACGCCCAGGGCACCCTGCAGGCGCAGGTGCAGCAGATGATTGCCGAAGGCATCCTGTCCGGGCGCTTTCACATCCGCGAAAAGCTGCCCAGCTCGCGCAAACTGGCGGCGCATCTGGGCATCAGCCGGATCACCGTCACGCTGGCCTATACCGAATTGCTGGCCAATGATTACCTGACCTCTCGCGGGCGGTCGGGCTATTACGTATCCGAAAACGCCCCGGTGCCGCCGGTCTATAACCCGGCCCCCAAAACCGCCGATACCGTCGACTGGTCGCGGGCCATCGGTCATACCTATACCGGCGGCGACACCCCCGCCAAACCCGGAAACTGGCGCGATTATCGCTATCCGTTCATCTACGGCCAAGCCGACCCCACGCTGTTTGACCACGCCAACTGGCGGCAATGCGCCCTGCGGGCGCTGGGGCAAAAGGACTTTGCCGCGCTGACCAGCGATTATTACGATCAGGACGACCCGCTGCTGATCGAATTCATCGCCCGCCACACCCTGCCCCGGCGTGGCATCACCGCCCGGCCCGAAGAAATCCTGATCACAATGGGCGCGCAGAACGCCTTGTGGCTGGCCGCCCAGGTGCTGCTGACCCGGCGGCGCAAAGCGGCCATCGAAGACCCCTGTTATTACGCGCTGCGCGACCTGCTGACCCACACCCGCTGTCAGATTGCACCGTTGCGGGTGGATGCCGATGGCCTGCCGCCCGCCGCCATNCCCCCCGATACGGATGTGATATTCACCACCCCCAGCCACCAAAGCCCGACCACCGCCACCATGCCGCTGNCCCGCCGCCGCGCGCTGCTGGACCGGGCGCGCGAACTGGACGCGTTGATTGTCGAGGATGACTATGAATTCGAGATGTCCTTTCTGGCCGCGCCGTCACCTGCGCTGAAATCGCTGGATCGCGATGGGCGGGTTATCTATGTCGGCAGCTTTTCCAAATCGCTGTTTCCGGGGTTGCGGCTGGGTTATATGGTCGGGTCCGAACCGTTCATCCGTCAGGCCCGCGCCCTGCGCGCCAGCGTGCTGCGCCACCCGCCGGGCCATATCCAGCGCACTGCCGCCTATTTCCTGTCGCTGGGCCATTACGACGCGCAAATCCGCCGCATGGCCACCACCCTGCATGGCCGCCGCCAGGCGCTGGAACAGGCGGTGGTGAATCACGGGCTGACCATCGCCGGACGCGGCGTTTATGGCGGGTCGTCCCTGTGGATGCGCGCGCCATTGGGCACAGACACCGCCGAGCTGGCCGACGCCTTGCGCGCTGAAGCTGTGCTGATCGAACCGGGTGCGGCGTTTTTCACCGGGCCGGACCGGCCCCGGCATTTCTATCGGCTGGGCTATTCGTCGATCCCGACCCCCCGGATCGAACCGGGGATTCAGCGCATTGCGCAGGCAATCCGCGCCTCGGTTTCTGGACCTAGTCCATAGCACATACTGGCCCTAACCGCCCCCCCGACAACCCCGTAAAAAAGCCCCAAGCAAATCGGCAAACCCGCCGGTTTTCCGTGTTTCCCTGGGGAGAATGC